>Ga0114932_10005114_pt1 | contig 11822 bp, 10 predicted proteins | sample 2SBtaG_2_FD_87286 | JGI IMG/M metagenome (GOLD analysis project Ga0114932, IMG submission 87286) | Deep subsurface microbial communities from Kolumbo volcano to uncover new lineages of life (NeLLi) - 2SBTROV12_ACTIVE470 metaG | ecosystem: Environmental > Aquatic > Marine > Volcanic ... | reverse complement strand
TATAGTAGGATTAGAACATTACATGGACTTAATACAAACATGGGGAACAGAAAATGCAAAAGAAAATTAAGATATGGGCTGTTACCGAAGGTCCATTTGATGTAGAAGTTTTGATAGACAAAGAAGATTATCCTTACACCATACCTGAGAACTGCAGATACTTTACTGTATGTAAGGTAGAGGAAGGTGATAAGCTAGTAGAGAAAGAGTTTTGGTTTCCTGAGGAGCAAGACGCATACAAGTTTAAACATTTTGTAGATTCACACATGGAAGCTGTTGAGGTTGATGAACCTACACCAGTAAAAATGGTTTGACTATGGCTATAAAGTATGAAATAATAATGACAGTAACTGTTGATGATGGTGTTAACTTCTTAGAAGTAAGCGGTCAGAACAGACAGGTAATAAAAGAGAAGATTGAAGATTTGATTTATGACTTAGATGATGTAACAATAGAAGATATAGACGTAACAAGGAGAGAAGAATGAGTATACCAACCGACTACCAAAACTTTATAGCAGTCTCACGCTATGCCAGATGGCTTGACGATGAGAACAGGCGAGAGACTTGGGATGAAACAGTACAACGATACGTTGACTACATGGCAGAGAAGGTCAAGGGCAGTCTACCTAAGGGTGAGATATATAATGCAATATATAACCTAGAAGTTATGCCCTCTATGAGAGCCTTGATGACTGCAGGACCTGCACTTGAGCGAGACAACACCGCAGGTTATAACTGTAGTTACTTACCTGTCGATGACCCCAAAGCATTTGACGAGGCTATGTATGTACTGTTGTGCGGAACAGGTGTTGGCTTCTCTGTCGAAAGGCAATACATTAGCAGACTACCAGACATTCCTGAGGATATGGAAGCCTGTAAGACAGTGATTGAGGTTGTTGACAGTAAGGAAGGTTGGGCTAGGTCACTACGTAAACTCATAGGACATCTCTACATGGGCGAGATACCCACATGGGATGTGTCAAAGGTCAGACCTGCAGGTGCTAGGCTGAAGATATTCGGTGGTAGAGCCAGTGGTCCTGAGCCTCTTGTAGATTTATTTAACTTTACTGTGGCATTGTTCAAGGCTAATGCAGGACGTAAGCTGTCTAGCTATGATTGCCACAACCTAATGTGTAAGGTAGGAGAAGTTGTAGTCTCTGGTGGAGTAAGGCGGTCAGCAATGATTAGTCTCTCCAATCTCTCTGACCAGAGAATGAGACATGCCAAGTCTGGTAAATGGTGGGAGACTGCACCACAGATGGCACTGTCCAACAACTCTGTAGCTTACACAGACAAGCCTGATGGTGAGACATTCCTAAGAGAATGGTTATCATTAGTCGAGTCTAAGTCAGGGGAGCGTGGGATATTTAACAGAGTATCCGCAAAGAAACAGGTTGCTAAGTACGGCAGGAGAAATCCTGACTATGACTTTGGGTGCAACCCTTGCTCTGAGATTATCCTGCGCCCCTATCAATTCTGTAACCTCACAGAGGTTGTCATCAGAGAAAGCGATAGGTTTGATGACCTGAAACGTAAGGTAGTACTAGCGACAATACTAGGTACTGCACAGGCTACACTAACTAAGTTCCCCTATCTCCGAAAGATTTGGAATACGAATACAGAGGAGGAGAGATTGCTTGGTGTGTCTCTGACAGGTATCATGGACAATGAACTGACCAGTGGCAGGAAGCAAGGACTAGATAAAACACTAGAGTCTCTAAGAGAGATTGCAGTGGAGACCAACCGGGAATGGTCACAGATATTCCGAATACCACCATCTACTGCTATAACCTGTGTCAAACCTAGTGGCACTGTGTCACAACTGGTTGACTCTGCTAGTGGCATACATCCACGACACAGTAAGTATTACATTAGAACTGTACGAGGAGACAACAAAGACCCACTCACTCAGTTTATGATTGACAATGGTGTACCTAGTGAACCAGACTTTATGAAGCCTGATGGTCAGACTGTCTTCAGCTTCCCCATGAAGTCTCCTTCTACGTCAGTCATTAGACACGAAATGACAGCCATACAACAGCTAGAGATGTGGCTCATGTACCAGAGACACTGGTGTGAACACAAGCCCTCTGTGACAGTCTCTGTCAGGGATAATGAGTGGATGGAAGTAGGTGCGTTTGTGTTTAAACACTTTGATGAGATGTCAGGTGTGTCATTTTTACCACACTCTGACCACACTTATCAGCAAGCACCCTATCAGGATTGTACAGAGGAGGAGTACAACAGTATGCTAGATAAGTTTGTCTACGATATAGATTGGAATAGTCTTGATGATTACGAAAAGGAAGACACTACTGCAGGTAGTCAGACCTTTGCCTGTAGTGGTGACAGTTGTGAGATAGTTGACATAGGAGCATAGTATGAACATAGAGAAAGAAGCTAAGGCTTTCCGAAAGAAACAAACTCCCAAATCATTAAAGCCCCTAACATCTAGGAGATACCTTGCAGGTCAGGCACTTGCAGGGTTACTCGCCAGAGGTAGAGGCTTTGTTAATAAGGCTGATATGAAGAGAGAAGCCTACGAGTGGGCAGACTATATGCTAGAAGATGATTACTGATAGGCTAAGTTCTCTCTTGAAATAGGACTCAAAGGTTGAGGAAAAGATAGCGTGTCGTAGTTATCCATGATAGTTTTTATGTAGGCTAGTATGTCGGTTGCATTTTCTTTTTTCATTATATCATCAAACTCATCATCCGCACCAATTATATTACCCTGTCTTGCAATGTTCAGTGCATAGTTCATGGCATCTTTATCACCTATAGTAATATCTCTTAACACACTCAGAGACTTTGGAGAAGAAGCTTTTAATACTTCTAAAGTCATTTCCCTTAACTTTGGTTTAATTATTTCATTTATTATTTTTAACTTAACATCTAAACTTCTTTGAAAATAGTTTGGGTATTCTTTCAAAGTTTCCATAGCAATCTGTTCAAAGATAGGGGAAGCAATAGTGTCCATAGCGTTCTTAACTATAGGGTCTCCTCCCCACCTATTAAACTTCCAAGTAGGAACACCTGCAGCGTTTAACATTTTTATACCTAGATTAGAGTGAGGTGAACGTCTAGCACCAAATAACATTTTACTTACGTTTGGAACTCTGTCACCACCCTCTCCTAATGTAGCTCTAGTTTCTTCTCTTGCAGCACTAGAAAACTCTTCAGGTAAAAGAGCATTAATATATTTTGTGGCTGAGTTCCACGTATCATTACCCTGTCTTAAGTCTGGTGTAGTACCACCAAATCTTACCATGTTGGCTACAACATTAGCAGGTTCAAGAAACCTTGTACCTCCCTGAAATATTCTAGCCCCTGCATCAGCTATAATACCTGTAATAAAATCCTCTATACCTATTTGTGCATCTACTCCTTGAACTCCATCCATAAAAGAATAATATTGTTCTCCTATGTAACTCGTTACTTGGTCAACCTGTCTTACTGCAGAACCAGTAAGTTCTGCCCCAAGTCTTGTTACTAACTCAGGAGGAACATTAGTTATATCAAAATTCTCAAGTATGTAATCCCTTATTTCATTAGGATTACGTTCAGCTAAATCTTTACGTAAATCTCTTCCATCTCCACTTAATCCATGTGCAATCATTTGAGCAATTAGGTCTGCCTGATTAAGCGGCCAATCATAAGTAATATCTACTTTATCTCCCTCTGCATTTATATTTTCATTGTAAACTCTTCCATCAGAAACTTTTTCTATAGCAGAATTTTCACCATGAAATGTCCTCCACAATATATATGACCAACCTACAATCATTTTAGAAGTAGCCTCAGTTAAGTCCTGTGTTTCAGGGTCTAAGTCTACAGGTGTTCCACGCTTATAAGCTAAAGCTTTTCTAGTCATATACCTTGCAGCATTTATTCCACTAACGTCACCAAAGGTAGCCACAACAGTGTTCATAAAACTGCCAAAGGGTATAACAAAACCTGTTGCAGTTCGATTAGTCACATTTTCTACAAATACAGCACCCTCTCTAAATAAACTATTACCTGCTCTTCCCTGTAGTTGTGACCAGTTGACTGAAGCAGTTTGTCTCATTGTTCTCCATGCAGACTTTTGTAAAACCTCATCCATAAATTTAGGACTAGTTATTTCAACTCCTACATCTGGTCTAGAAAAGAATTGTGTAGGAGACTCTCCATACACCTTCATAATATTTTGATTCATATTACCACTAAAAGCCCACAACTTAGAGTATTCATCTTGAAGTCTCATAAGTGAAATAGTTTGCGCTCCTTTTGTAACACTATCAGTTAGTGCGTATAAAGGATTATTAGACTTATCTAAATTGAACAAGGCTAAACTATCAAATGCTCCTCCATCTCCAGACACATCTCTGAATAATCTTTCTTTGACTTTAGGATTTAAGTCAAGGATAAGTCTTGCATATCCTACATCCATCTCTGGGTTCAGTACATTAAAACCTTTTCTAGCAGCACCAAAGAAATTACCATATGCCTGTCTAGCATGGTACTCTGCTTTCTTTGCATTACCTCCTAAGGTTTTATAAAATGCAGACATAGTTACATTACCAACAGAAGTTGTTATATCCCCTGCAGCATCTAGTAAATTTAACGCAGCAAAACCTTTTAAGTTAGAGCCTGTAGTAGCAGGGTGTGAGGTAAGAAGTCTTTTATATATAGACAAAGCCCACTGAAATCTTTTCGGAGAAATATCTGTTTCTGCCTGACCTGCCATAACTCTCATGGTGATATTCATATCTTTAGTTTCTCTATGTATATTATTAGCCATTGCTGAAGATATTTGTAAAGTACGTCCTGCATTACTCTCAATATTAATATATCTAGCACCTAAAGCTTCTGCGGTGTAGGGTAAATTAAGACTCATTCCTGTTCTAAGTTCATATTCTTTCATAATTCTTTCTACGGTACTATCGCTTAGGTATTTTATTGACTCTGCCATTACACCAGTTATCTTACTTTCATCAACCATATCTTGATGAGCAATAAAACCTGCTTCTTTTAATATCCTGAAGTAGCCCTTTGTTAATATATTACCTTCATCATCAACTGTATCTATAAAGAACTGTTTAAAAAATTCTGTTGTGTGCTTTTCTTCTATCTTAAAAACATTTGGATTATTCCCCCCCTGCTCATCTTTTAAAAATTTGTAAGCATCTTCTCTAATCGTTTCCCATTTTTTAACAGTTCCGTCATAGCCTCCGGGAAGTTTATCCCATTCATCTGCTGTACTTGGTAACATACGAACACCGAAATGTTCCTCGACTTTGGCAGCTATATCATTAGCATTTGCTCTAACTCTATCATCAACTATTTGTTGTGCATTTTTTAACCCCTCCCTAACCTTATCATCTATCTCAGTATAACCAAGCCAACTACTTTTTATAGGTTCTTTCTTTCTTAACTCTCTTAGACCAAAGTTAGTTACTGTTACTGCAGGAATAAATAAGGATGCGAAAGCAGCTATAGCAGTTTGAGATTTAAATATCTCTTCTTGATTACCTACATTAATTAGATTTAACTGCGACAACAAATCTAATGTTACATTCTGAGCTAGGTCTGGTAATGTAAATGCAGCAGTAGTACCAAGTAACTCTTTACTTGCTAGAGACTTAACAAGTTTTTGTCTAGCAATCTCAGGAGCTACTCCTTTACTTAATTGATTTTTATAGAAGGCTAGTGACGTTCTCTTAACACCTTCTGCAGCAAGCTTCTGTCCTGTTCCAAATAGTATTTTACCTAAACCAAATGTAACTAAGTTAAGTGGGTCATGGATTGCACCTCTTGTATAATCCCACATAGCATCCCCCATCTCTCTCCAACTACCTCTTCCTACAAAAGCATTATCCATACGTGACATAAGATAATATCCTGCACCCATCTTGGAACGCTCATCGTCATTCGCAAGAAGACCTGCAGATACTTCGTTAGCAACGGTAACAGAGTTTAGGGAATTTAAAAGACGCATCCAATTTTGCCAAGTCTCAAAGACTTTCTCATTAGATTGACTTCTGTAGTCTCTACCAAGACCGCCCATAGGTGCGCCTAATCCTGCTGAGACTAGACCATACCCCTGACTAACAATGGAGTCAGAGTATCTGGCTTCTAAAGAAGAACGTATGATGTCCATCATCACTGGGTCTTCTAGTATATCTTCTTTTATTAAATCATTCTTGTAATACTGTGTAGCAATATCACTTGCTTTACCACGATTTTTTGCTTTACTAAGCATATAATCAGGTAAGTTAATTAGGCTACTACCGACTTTAGTATAGTGAGGTATACTAAGTTTAGACTCATCAACCTCTAGTGGTTTGAAATCTTCCTCAGGCATTTCAATTTTTACATCGTCATACTCATTAAAAGATTGTTCTGGTAATTCAGAAAAAGATTTTTCTTCTTCCTCCTCTTCATCTATATCTAATTGAATACCAAACTTTTGTTTTTGAGAAGGTACTGGTACAAAATTAGTATCAGATAAATTAATATCTAACTTTTCTGTAACGTCAGGAAGGAAAGGAAAATTATCAGACATCAATATTTACTTTTTAGGAGGAACAGTAAAATTATACCTACCATCTATAGGTTCTATTAAAGTTATTTTTTGACCAACTTGTAAAAACCCATTATCTCTTAACCAATACACTTGACTTGCATTTTGCACAGTAACTGGTGAAGGGTTAAATTGAAGACTAGGTAATAGGGGATTGTCAGGAAACTGTACATCCATATCTCTTTGTAATTGAGGTAACAAACTTTTATATGTATCTTGAGAACCATATAGTTTAAATAAATCATTTGGATTAGTAGAGCTATACCCCTTTATATTACCTAACTCTTGTTGCCTTAATATCATCCAGTTTCTTAGTGATATTTCTTGTGCCGTTAACGTTCCTTTACTTGTTAAGCTTCCAATCATTTGATTTATTAATCTAACTTCTTTTTCATACCTTCTATCTAACACATTATACACTATCCCCTCAATATTTTTATTATCGCTAACATCTGCCATATCTTTTTCTTCAATAGCAGTTGGAAAAGTTGTTTGTGTAGTAGACCCTGATTGAAACTGACTCAATAAGTCTATTAAATATTGACTCACATCTGTCGTATCTATATCTGAAAAAGAAGTATCTGGTGATACCTCAGTCTGAACAACTTGATTAAAGAAGCTAGAGAAATCTTCTTCACTTAATTGTTTGTTTGCCTTTGCATCTCTAAGTGTGGTTAGTGCAGTATACATTCTATACCCTACATCTGGAGAAAGATTTGTAGCTGCCATTACTTTTGCTACTGAAGCTTTATCTATATTAGGAAACTCTGTAATAATTTGTTGTGAGTAATGAGCATTATTTTCACCCATGTACTTTCCAGAAGTGTCATACTTTGGGCCACTACCATATCCACTACCTGCACCATAGCCCCCATTTTTATTAATTATCTTCATCATATCTATGAAGTTATCATCTCTGTTCTTTTGTTGACTAAACGCTAGAGTTTCTTTTTCCAATTCAAATTGCTCTAAGTCTAAATCAAAAGCGTCTTTTTTTAACTTAAAAGCTTCTTTATATTTTTTATTTTCATCTACCTCTTTTTGGTAGTCCATTAATCCTGTAAAAAATCCTGACCAAACCATTACATTACTCCTCTATCTGGTCTTTGCATTAATCCCATTTCTTTAGCAGGGGGTGGTGTTTCTTCTACAGTCTCCATAAGTTCAGTTGGAGTATCAGTTTTTTCTAAATCCATTTCATCTATTGGTTCTCTGTTAGGTTTAATGTTATCCGTAAATCTTTTAGCAATACTTAAGTTCCTGTTAAATCTCAAAGCTTCTTTTGCTTTAAGATTATCTATCCCCTCATTATAATCTGCACCTAAAGCATCAAGTCTTCCTACAAGATACTCATGTAAGAGAGGGGCTATTATTAAACTTATATCTATAGAGTGAAGACCAGTAGCAACTGCACTTCTTAATAAACCTTCATTCAAAGACTTAACATCCATACCTGATTGAGTAAAGAATAAGATGTCTTCTATCGCATCCCTGTTATCAAGATTATCTAAATGTCTTTCTAAGGCTTCCTTAGGATTAGTAATCTCAGGAGGTCTTTCATATGCCTGTGCCTTAGGTGGAGTTGTTAAAGAACTTCCGGGTACTGGACGGTCAAACTGTGTCATCTTGTCCTCTCTTCAATCTATCATTACTTAACATTATCTGCAAGAAAGCCTTCTCTTGAAAAGATTGCATAGGATTTTTCTCTGCATCTTTTTCTTTCTTATCTTTAGGTTTTTTAACTAAAGACTTATCATTAACTTCCATAGGTTTCTCTATGTAGTCTAACCTTCTTAACTCTTTTAATCTTTTTACATAATCTAAAGACACTAATTAACTCCTAATCATCACCTAAACCAAATAAACCATCATCACCAAATATTCCTGAATTACCAAACAACAATCTTGCAAAGAAATTAGATTTAGCTGCACCCTCTGTAGCCTCTATTTGTTTTCTAATACCCTCTAAATTTTTATCTCCTAGTAAAAGTTTAGTAGCTCTATCTAATGCACTCTCTGATTGAGCAACAGCAAACTGCATTAAGTCTCTTTCCCTCTGCCATATCTGGTCTATAGTTTGCATAGATAAACCATTAGTCATTTTAGCAAACTCAAAGTTAGCCTGATTTTCAGCAGCAGTATTCATAGTAGATGTATCTTGTCTCCATTTTGCATTAGACTGTGCTATTACCAAAGAGTTCTGTGCATTAAACATATCTCTTTGATTTTCCATTGAAGCATTAAACTGTGCAATAGAGTTCTCCTGCCCTGCATTAAACTGAGCCATACTATTCTGTTGCGTTGCATTAAATTGATTTACTTGTGCTATCATGCTTGCATTAAATTCATTAACCTGATTTTGACTAGCTGCATTAAACTGTTTTGCTGCATTCTCAGAGGCAACATCTGTAAGTAAAGCATTAGACTGTTGAGTTGACTTAAGTAACTCAGTTTGTTGGGCAGCTTCTAGATTAGAAATATCTACCTGTAATAAATTCTTAGCATTCTCTACCTGTGCCTGTTGCATATTGCTAAGACCCTGTGTTTCAAGAGAAGCAATCTGTGCAATCTCTGCCATCACAACAGCCTGTTCATTAGTTAAGTTCTGCAGAGCTGCAGTCTGTGCAAACCTAGAGTTCTCTAGTATTACCTGTTGTTCTGCAGTAAAGTTCATATTAGCTATTTCACTAACTTTTGCAGCATTTCTAACCTTAGTCTCAAAGTTCTGGTCAAACTCTTGTTGCATAAACTTAGCACGTTGTTCTGCTTTAAGTACAGCCATCTGTTGTTTATTGCTTGCATCTATCTGTGCAATAGGTATAGCACTTTCCATCATAGCCTGTATAACAGCCTGTCCTGCCATTGATGAGGCACTCAAGCCTCTAGCTGCAAGTGCTTGATTAGCTTTACGCATAGCTCCTGCTGCCCACGTAGGAGTTTTACCATCATCAAACTCTCCAAGTATGTCTTTGAGTTCAGCCCTCATGGAGGCAGCTTTAGCTTTAGCCTGTTCTTCTTTTATCCTAGCTTGGTCAACCGCAGAACCTGATATAAGTTCGCTCTCTTCCATTACAGGATTACCTTCGGCATCCAACATATCAACCATAACTGGATTACCCTCTGCATCTAGAACAGGGTTTCCATCTTCATCTAATTGAGGAGTTTGTTTGACCTTACTACCATCTTGAAGAGTACGAGTAGCTGCAGTAGCCTTTAGTTTTTCTATCTCCTCCTCACTAAGAGTAGCTGCTTTCTTACCTTCGATGTCTGTATAAGTCTCCATCTCTGGTATAGGATTACCTTCTTCATCAAGCACTCTATTACCGTCTGCATCTAACTGATAGACAACATTACCCTCTGCGTCTTCCTTAACCCTTTCTTTTTTCTGCCCTTCAACTTTAGTAATAGCATCTTTATCTATTTGTTCAGCTTCAAAACCACCCTCTCTAACTGGCTCTCCAGTTTCAGGGTCTATAACATCTTCCATGATGGGGTTGCCTTCTGCATCCACCATTGGGTTTCCTTCAGCATCAACTTTTTGTTTTTGTTTAATCTTGCCTTCAGTTAACTCTTTCATCTTATCAGCAGATTTATCTGCAGTATAAGTCTCTGCTTCGACAGGGGCATCTTCCATTATTGGATTACCTGCGGCATCAGTCATAGGATTACCGTCAGCATCTACTTTTTGTCTTTGAGGACCAGTAGCTGTCGTAGTACTACCTTTGGTTATATCATCATCACCTATTGTAGGTTCATCATCATCACTTACCTGACCTTTTGTACTATCAATATTTGTTCCTTGTGCTAGTGGGTCTACATAATCTACAGCAGCTTTATCTATAACCTTAGATGGGTCTGTTAAAGCTCCCCCAACTAACTGTTGTTGTCCTTCTTGGAAATCTTCAGGAGTATATTCTTTTTGTTCTTTAGCGTTAGGTTTTTCCTGTTTGTCTACACCATAGTCTCTAGACACTTCTTCTTTTATTGGGTCATATTGTCCAGTTTCTTTTTTTGCTGCATCTTCAACTTTTTTTCTTAAATCCTCACCTCCGGGATTTTCTGTTTCTACAGTCTCTCCAGAAGGTTTTTCTTTCTTCTCTGTATCTCCTCCCTCTTGCATACCAATAAGACCACCCCTGTTCTTTACAGCAACAGGTAAGTCTCTGGCATTAACAAACTGACTGATAGCCCTCTTTGTTCTTGGTCCTGTATAACCATGAAACTTAGAAAGTATCTGGTACGCTTGTTCTACTGACATTGCCATTTAATTCAACCTTTAATCAATAATCTATCTAGTTTGTCTTCTATACGGTGCATAGCTTCGTGAACTGTCTTCATCTCTTCTTTAACATCATCCCTTGAAGCATACTCCTCTCTCGTCTTATTAACGAGTATGTCTATACGCTTTACTTCAGCTAGTAACCCCCTGAATGTCCAGAAGGCAGGAGCTATTACGAGTGTCAATATTAAGTTCCAGAATAATATAGGATTTATTTCCATTATTTAAATGCGTCTTTCATTGCGTTTAACATATCACCTATAGAAGGTGGTCTATCTTTTGGTTCATACGGACAAATAACTTCTTTAGGACATTGCGTGTATGACTCGACTAACTCTAAAAACCCACTACCGTTTGCACCTTCGTATAAACACCACCAACTAATCGTGTTCTTCTTACCTGCTGAGTCATGCTGTCTGTGTATTTTCTTTAACCTGCAGACAGTTAGGTGTCCATTGTTTAGTGTGGGTTGAAACTTATGTTCGTGTGCCTCTGCCCTAGAGATTCGTAGTAATAACGTAGAGCAATCCACTAGCAAGGGCGGTAAGAGCAACAAGAGCGAGGCTGACAAAAATAATATTAAGTATCTTTTCCCTCCTCTGTTGAGCCTCATACACAAGTTTCTTTCTTTGCTTACGGATATTGACTTCAGTTTCGACTAGCTCATCCCAAGCCTTAGTTCCTTGCGTGAACATGATGTATGTCTTCAGGTCATCACGTTGTTGCTCTAACTTCTTTTTCGCTGCGAATGCCTCTATTGCTTCCTGTTCTACTGACTGTGCAGCGAACATCTTCTTTAACATTGATGGTGACTTAGAAGACTTGTGTATGTGGTCTACGTCACTGACTGCTCCCATCCATCTGGATAAGTCACCTGCCATTGCCTCCAAGTCTCGTCCTGCTTGGAAGGCTTGTTTAATCCCATTAAATGCAGCCGTAGCTGTGGAAATTGCGGCACTTACGGTTAATGGGTCTA
>Ga0114932_10005113_pt1 | contig 11823 bp, 8 predicted proteins | sample 2SBtaG_2_FD_87286 | JGI IMG/M metagenome (GOLD analysis project Ga0114932, IMG submission 87286) | Deep subsurface microbial communities from Kolumbo volcano to uncover new lineages of life (NeLLi) - 2SBTROV12_ACTIVE470 metaG | ecosystem: Environmental > Aquatic > Marine > Volcanic ... | reverse complement strand
CCTAAGGGGTCGGGCAGCGTTGAGCGAGCGACAATCGGTGCGAGCGGTCATGCGGCGGGTTTGTGTCGCCTGTCGCAGCTTGACACCGGTCCTGCTGCTGGGGGAGCCCGGAACCGGCAAGGGGGTGATGGCGCAGTACATTCACAGCCACAGTCCGCGCCGCGCCGGCCCGTTCCAACGCCTGGACTGCACGGCGGTCGCGGGAGCTGGCGTGCTGTCCGCCTTGTTTGGACATGTGAGAGGCGCCTACACCGGGGCAACATGTGATCGGACTGGAGTACTTCGGGCCGCAGATGGTGGCAGCTGCTGTGTCGATGAGATCGGCGACCTGGCCAAGCAGCACCAAGGCAAGCTGCTGACCGTGATTCAGGATGGCGAGATCATTCCGATGGGCGCTGACACGGCCATCCACATCAACGTTCGCTTCATCGCGGCGACCAACGTCGATCTGGAACAGGCGGTTGCCCGCGGCCACTTTCGTCGCGATGTGCTGGACCGATTGGGCGGACACCTCATTCAGATGCCGCCACTGCGCGACCGCGCGGAGGACTTCGAAGGACTGGCAACCCAGGCCTGGCTGCGAATGGCGGGCCCAAACGCCCGCATTGACGCCAGAGCCCTCGACGTACTTGCAGCGCGACCATGGCCAGGCAACATCCGCCAGCTGGTGCTGACCCTGCAGCGTGTGCACGCGGTTTGCCCGGCAGCTGTGTTGAACGTAGCGGGGCTGCAAGCCGCCGAGGTGGATGGTGGGAGCAGCTGGCCTCATGGCGAGACCTACCGCACCCTGATGGCCCGCGCGGAGCTCCAAATCCTGCGCCGCGCGCTGGCCGCAACGTCCAACCGCACACAAGCGGCCAAGTTGCTGGGCATGAGTCGCAGCACCTTCCTCGATCGGCTGAAAAGGTCGGCCGGGGGGGGGGGAAACCGAGGAGCGGTGACTAGGGGGTGTCGAAATCTCGACACCCCTTTGTCGGCCAGTCATCGCCGTTCACAGCGATCTCTAGAAATGGGGTGTCGAGATCTCGACGCCCCTTGATCCGGTTGCCAGGTGTGTCGTAGGCGAATCGCAAAATGACGGCCAGCGGTACGGGCTGATGGCGGGCTCGGGCACCGTCGCCAACGACACCGAGGTGGCGATGTTCATGACGGCCTACGCAGGCGGACTTCAACACCGCAGCGCCCGTCTGGTGTCGAACAGCTACACGACAAAGGACGCCAGCGCAGCGGTGGAACCCGTCTGGCTGGCCCTCGAGAATCGTGCCGGAATGGGGGGCGGGCTGTACGACGCCGACGCGGCTGACTGGCCGGACCCTGCCGGCATGACGCGACCAGTCCGGTACTTCAGCATTGCAAACAACCTGCCGACCACCTCGGACGGTTCCTTTGCGCCCACCACCGATGTACTGCGGCTGTGGGCCGAGCGCGGAGCTGGCAACGCCTTCACTGCGACCTTCAGCCGACTGCGCGTGCTGCGCCAACCCTGGGGAGGCGTCTGATGGCTGCATGGCCCTCACAGAACCGTAGGCCCGGCTGGCCCGCGAGTGCCGACGACACCGCGTGGCCGCTTCCACCACTGCCATGCGCGCTTTACCGCCTCGTCGACGCTGACCGACGACATCACTGTGGCCGAGCCGCGGGTCATCGCCACCGGCTGGCGCACCCAAGCGGGGGCGACCTGGTACCACGCGGCCGATGGCTGGCCGCGACCCGGTGCCATGACCGTGGCCAGCAAGCAGTTCACCGCCGACAACTTCGGGCCGTTCACCGGAAACGCTTGGTGGGACCCCTCCGCGGACGTGCTGCGCATCTACGCCAAGCGTCCCGACACTGACACCTCCGACTTCACCGCTGTGATTGTCGGCCTGCGCGTGCTTCGGCAACGCGTGTAGGACCCTTCTCCGCCGCAATTCAACACTGAGAGAACACCACATGGCAGCCATCACATTTCGACTTCAAGACCTGATTGCGCCCGCGTCCGACGACGTGCAGGACAAACAGGACGCCAAGGACATCCAAGCGTACAAGACCATCGTCGTTCAGGTGCGCAAGCCCGTCGCTGCAGCCGCGGGCACGCTATCTTTGGAGCATTCGGCGACCCTCGATGACGATGCTTTTCAGGCCATCTCAGGGGCCACCTATGAGCTGGCAAATACTCGGTCTGGTGTTTCGGGCTCGGTCCGAGGCAAACTTGGCGGTGGCCGCCTATGAACAGGCGCTGACCTGGCTGGACGCGGCGGACCCCATGCACCATCGGGTGACGGCCGAGCTGGCGGCGAGTCAGTGGGAGGCGGGTCACCACAGCGACGGCATTCGAGGACTGCGCGACGCGCTCGAGGTGGCGGTGCGGGCCGGCGATGTGCGGGCCCAGGGCGTAGCGACGTCCAACCTGGGGGTGATGCATCACCTGGCCGGGAACCACGTCGAGGCCCGTCGCCTGCACGAACGGGCGCTCGACCGGCATCGACAAGCGGGACATGACCGCTTTGAGGCCATCGCCCAGTTCGATCTGGCCGGGCTCGCCCACGAGCTTGGGGCCTCCGAGAGGGCGGCGGACCTGTACCAGCGTGCGATCGATGGACTCGACACGGCAAAAGATGCTCGCCTGTCGGCCCTCGCTCAGGCTGCCTTGGCAGCGGTTCAGGCGCGACTGGGACGCAGCAGTGAGCCCGATGCCACATCGATTGCCGCCGAGCTCGAAGCCGGGGGCCATCCGCTCTTTGCGCGCGGAGCGTGGCTCTATGCTCGCTTGGTGGCTGTCTTGGCCACTCCCGAGTCCTTTGATCCCTCTGATTATGAGCAGCAGCCAGACGAGGTTCAGCTTCCAGCCCGCCTGTTGGGGCAGCTCAGTGCGTCGATGGAGCGCGGTGAGGTGCTGCGGGCCGGGGTGGCACTGGACCGCTTCTGCGTAGGCGCCGGCGACTGGGTCGACCTGTCGAGTCGGACCGCCTATCGAGGCATCTTTGCCATGTTGTGCACCCGGCGACTGCGTGGCCAACCCGATGCCACGCTCGATGACCTTGTCGCCGCCGGCTGGCCCGGTGAGCGAGTCAGTGCCGATGCAGCGCGGAACCGGGCCCATGTTGCGCTCAGCTCCCTTCGTCGTCTGGGGCTGGCGGGGATTCTGCAGAAGCAATCGGGGGGCTACGCGCTGTCTGTGCGCGTCCCTCTGCTGATCACGGGCTCGATCTAACCAAGGCCAGTGCCGGCCAGCGCCTCTGGGCCCAAGTCCACACGGCCAAGCTGGTGACCACGACGGCTGCCAACGCCGCCCACCGCTCTGCGGGGACTCCAGCCACTCCATAGATGAGCAGGCTGTCCGACAGCAGGTTGACCGCCAGCATGCCGGGCAGCATGGCCAGCACGGCGGCGACGTGCTGCCACAGGGGAATCCGGGTGAGGGCTGTGGCCACGGTGATGACCATATGAGGCATCCACAACAGCCTCCACGCCACCAATAGAGCCGGTCCGCGGTCTTCGAGCATGGCCTGAACCGGCTTGATTCGGTCACCGAATAGGGCCTCTGCGGGGTCGCGAAGCAAGACCCGCACCACCATCAGCTGAACGGCCGACGCCAGCAGCGCTCCGGTCAGCCCCAGTGCCGTGCCCCCGGCCCACCCGAACAAGATGCCGCCGGCGAGGGTCGGCATGACCAAGCTGCCCGCGACGATCCAGAGCAGAAGGTAGCCACCGACCCACTGTGGGGACCAGGCTCGGTCGACGCTGCGCAGGGTCTCGGGGTCCAGGCGCTCGGCCAGCCCCAGGCGGTCTTGCAGCCAGTACATGCCGGCCACAGCCGCGATGAACAAGATCAGCTTCACGGCGTTCGCGACAGCCGAGCGGCTCAAGCGGCAGCCATCAGATGACCATCACCGGGATGTCGAAGCTGAGCACGCAGTGGTCCGCGGCGTCGGCTTGGATGCCGATGGTGCCGCCCATCAGGCGGACCAGCTGTGACACGAGTGCGAGGCCCATCGGGGACTCCAGCTCGGATTCGGGGACCGAGCCGGGCACGTGCACTTCAAAGCGCAGATTGGTCAGGCCGCGTCCCGATGCATGGTGAACCTGCAGCGATACGGTGCCCGAGGAGCTGTGCTGGACGGCCGTGCTCAGCAGCTTGAGCAGGACTTGACGCAGGCGCTTGGAGTCCGCGACCACCCGGGTGGGCAGGTCAGGCGCCATGGTCAGGCTAAGCCCGATGCCCATGGGCTTGGCGGCCAAGGCCACCACGTCGACGACTTCGCCCGGCAGGGCACTCAGGTCGACGTCGGCGGGGTGCAGCGTCAGCGATGGCCTGTCGATGCTCGAGATGTCGAGCACGTCGTCGATCAGCCCCAACAGGTGCTCACTGGTGCGCTGAATGGCGCGCAGACTGCGGCGCTGGGGTTCGACCAATCCATCCTGGGCCGCCAGGTCTTGGGCTTCGTGCATGACTCCTGCGAGTGGCGGGCGAAGCTCTTCGGTGACCCGGGTGAGGAACTCTCCCTTGGCGAGGTTGGCTTGGTCGGACCGCTTGCGGGCTGCGGTCAGCTCGGCGGTGCGACGCTGGACCTTGGACTCGAGGGTCTCGATCAGGGCTGCGTTCTCGAGGGAGATGGCGGCCTGGGCGGACAAAATCTCGACGGTCCTCAGGCGGGCGGGGGTAAATGCGTCGGTTGCGAGGGAGTTTTCGAGGTAGAGCATTCCGCGGCGTCGACCCTGCTGCATGATCGGACAGCACAGCACCGAGACGTGGCGACCAGCGAGGTGCCGGTCGGCCGCGAATCGGCTGTCGGCGGCGCCATCGCCCAGCACCACGGTCTCGTCGGTGCGCTGCACGAACTGCATGACGCTGAAGGCGGCGGGAGCGTGGGAGTTCAGGGCTGCACCGGTGACGATGACTTCGTCGCCTGATGCGTTCTCGCTGGCCTCGACGATGAGCTTTCCGTCCCGCTCGATGACCAGGATGCCGGCGGTGGCGCCCGCAGCCTTGCAGGTGACGTCGATGACCTGGCGCAACAGATGCCCTAGGCGAAGCTCGCCTGACAGGGCCTGTGAAGCCCTCCATACCCACTCGAGGTCGATGTCGTCGCCCTTGTTGGGAGACGGCATCGGCATGGCCTGGGTCAGACCCATGAGCAAGTCTGGATGGGTGTTGTCGAGCTGGGCCACCTTGGCTTCGGCTCCCCAGGATTGGTAGTTGTAGCGGCACTCCAGCAGATAGGCGCGCGCCACGGTTCGGCTGCCACGGCTCAGGTGGAACATTCCGGCCCGTTCATTGGCCAGGGCCATGTGGTGGGGGAAGTTGTTCGCCTTGGCTCTCGCAATGGCGTTGTCGTAATGATCGAGCGCTGCGGCCCAGTTGCCCGCGACCCGGGCCAGCTCGGCGTCGACCAAGTCGCGCATGTGATCGAAGTTGTCGGCGCAGCCCTCGGCCCAGGTTGCGAGTCGCTCGCGATTGGCCCGGGCGCGCTCGATGGCATCGTCGTCCACGGTCCGCTGGGCCAACAGCGCGATGGCTTCGTGGAACGCGGACACGGGGTGGTGGAAGGTGGCGACGGCTCCATCGGCGTAGACATTGGCGGTGGCGGCGACGTCGACCGCCCCGGCGTAGTCGCGGAAGATGGTCCGAACCAGCAGTCTGCAGCAGGCGAGCACGAATGCCGCCCCTCGGTAGTTGACCGCCACGAAGGCTTCCATTCGCTCGACTTCGTCGTAGTCGGGTCCGACCAGCTTCATCGGGTCGTCATAGGCGCCGCGAAGGCAGCGGATGGCGTGGATGTACGGGGCATTGACGCCCACGTGGGGAATCATCTTGTGCCGCGTCATCAAGTCGCAGAAGGTGCTGATCTCGGTCTCGAGGCTCTGCAGAGGCAGGCCCGCATAGAAAGCCGCAGAGCAGTACGAATGCGACGACCACAGGCCGAACTCCAGGTCGCCAGTGTCGACGCCGGTCTCGTAGTTCTGAAGTGCGCCCGGCAGCGTGTCACGAAGGGGCACCTTCCAGAACTGCAGGAAGCCATAGACGATGTGAGAGCAGCGAGTGCGCAGGGCGCGCTCATCCCACCGGTTGAGCATGGCCATGCCGATCTCGCCGTAGCGGTAGCCCATGTCCACAAAGCCACCGGCCGACAAGACCAAGCCCATGAGCGCAAAGCCGTACGGAGACTGTCGGGACACACCCAGTCGAATGGTCGACTGAACGAGCTCGACCGCGAGCATTGGAAGCAATGCGGGAGCCGCCAAATAGGCGGGGGCGCTGATGCCAACCATCAGCTCGCGCTTGAGTTCTTCGAGGGGGTCGTCGAGCGAGGGCAGTGCGATGAGGTCTGCGTCTGGGCGGTCTCCGATCAGCGCCAGGGTGGCCCCGATGGCGGCTTCGATCTCGGATGGCTCGGGGGTCAGCTTCAGCGGGGTGCCCTGATCGGTCAGGATCTGCACCGCCGTCTTCACCGCCGGCACAAGCTCGTCGCGGGCGGTCAGTGCATAGACGGCGATGGCGCGGGCCCGCAGTCCGTCCAGCTCGGCGGTGGCGTTCGCCTCGACCGTCGCGATGTGGGCGGCCATGGCGTCGTCGTCGCCGGCTAGGTAGGCTGCCTCGGCCGCGGCAATGTACAGCTCGAGTGTGCTGTCGTAGCGGCGACTCCAGCTGTCGTCGTCGGCCAGCTGTGTGCCGTGTGTGAGGTACCGGTGGCTGGGGGCATAGGCCGCGCTGGCGAGTGCACGTCGTCCGGCCTGCAGGTTTAGATCGGAGACCTCGTCGCGCTCAGCCTGATTGCTGAGCAGCTGGGCGCCCCGATTCAGGTGCTCGACGAGGCTAAACAGCTGCTCTGCGCGTTCTTCGTCCGGCAGCTGGGACAGCAGATGCCGGCCAATGGCCAGGTGAATCTCGGCTTCGTTGGAGGTGCCAAGCGCGCTGGCACTCTGCTGGATGCGGTCGTGGGCAAAGACATAGGTGAAGTCGGGGATGGCGTCTTCGCTTGCGTCGGTGAACCAGTAGCCGGACTGTTTGACCCGAATGAGGTTGCGCACCAGGGCGGGCTGCAGGTCGGACTGAAGCTGCCGTCGGGTCTTGCCCGCGAGCGACGCCAGCAGGTGCAGCCCAAAGACGTTGCCGATGATCGCGCCATGGTTGAGCGCACGCTGAGTGTCCGGCTGCAGGGTGCGCAGCTGAGCGTTCATGTAGTCGACGACGTTTTCGGTCATGGCCGTCTGTTCGACGAGCGCGTTGTCCCAGGTCCACGCTCCGCGGTCCGTGTCGAAGCGCAGCAGAGCATCGCGGTGCAGGCCTTCGATGTACCGGCCCAGATAGAACGGGTTTCCGTAGGTCTTGCCCAGGCACAGGCGGGTGAGTCGGCCGAGTGCGCTTGGCTCGCAGCGCAAGGCATCGGCCAGGAAGTCACGCACGTCCGCCGCGGCGAGCGGACCGACGTCGAGCATGATCGGCGTGGCGCCGTTTTCGCGGACGACCTCCATCGAGCGGGTGAGCGGGTGGGCGCTGCTCAGCTCGTTGCTGCGGTAGGCGCCGATCATCAGGATGTAGGTGAGGTCGGGATCGGTGGCCAGGGACTCGAGCAGGCGCAGCGACGGCAGATCGGCCCACTGCAGGTCGTCCAAGAAGAGCACCAACGGGCTCTCGGAGCGTGCGAGTGCCCGGACGAACTTGGCGAATACGCGGCGAAAGCGGTTCTCGGCTTCGGGTGCGGGCACCACATCGAGCACAGGCTGCGGGCCGATGATGTGCTCGAGCTCTGAGATGACGTCGGTGAGCGCGCGCCCGTTGACGCCGACCGCCTGCGAGATGCGGCGCTTCCAGCGCTTGAAGTCCTCTTGGTTGCCGGCCAAGACGGTGGCGATGAACTGGCGGAATGCCTGAATGACCGATGCATAGGGCACGCCGCGGTTGTACTGGTCGAACTTGCCGCTGATGAAGTTTGCCCGGCGGGCGCTCAGCTGCTTGTGGACGTCGAGAACCAGCGACGTCTTGCCGATGCCCGGCAGGCCGCTGATCAGCAGCAACTCGTTGGCACCGGCGGTGGCGGTCTCGACCGCGCGCTCCAGCACCTCGAGCTCGGCGGCGCGACCGTAGAGCACCTCGGGAATGTGCAGCTGGTTGCCGATGTCGTGCTGGCGCAGCGAAAACGGCTGGATGTCGTCGGCTTCTTTCAGCTGCTGCAGGCACAGTTCAAGGTCGTGGGCCAGCCCCTGTGCGCTCTGGTACCGGTTCTCGGGACGCTTGGAGAGCAATAGGTCGACGATGTTCGAGACCGCTGTCGGCACGCGCGTATCGATCTGCGAGGGCGACGGAGGCTGGATGGCGATGCGGGCGTGGGTCAGGTCCAGGCGATCGCCCGTGGCGAACGGCAGCAAGTCGGTCAGCAGTTCGTAGAGAATCGCACCGAGGGAGTACAGGTCGGCGCGGTGGTCGAGGGCGCGATTCAGGCGTCCGGTCTGCTCGGGAGCCAGATAGACCTCGCCGGCCCGTTGGTCCATGGTTCCGGGCTCGATGCGCTGGCGAGGCGCCATGGTGGCTTCGCCGAAGCCGGTCAGCTGAACGACGCCGGTCTCTGGGTCGTACAGAATGTGCTCGGGTCGCAGGTCTTTGTGGATGACCCCCGCATCGTGCACGGTGGCCAGTGCTCTGGCGATGCCCAGCGCTGCGGTCAGCGCGTTCGCCAGATCAGCGCGCCCGGTGCCATAGAGCAGCGGCAGGGGCAGTCCTCCGCGGTCCCGAAACACAATGACGACGCGGCCCTCGTCGTGCATGAACTCCAGCGGTTCGAGCACGCCGTCGCCCTTGGCGGCTCGGGACAATTCATAGGCGCTGCGGAACTGCGCCAGGGTCTCGGCCGAGGGGTAGAGCGTGCGCAGCTGCTCGATCACAACCGGTGAGTCGTCGGACAGCCGTCGGGCCCTGAAACGGGCGGTGTGCTCGTTCTGGCTGATCGGTTCGGGGGTGGTAAAGCGCGCATCCATTGGGCGTTGGCTTCCTCGCGGTCGGTGCGGTGGTCGGTGGCCGCACGCATAGGTCCATTGAAGGCGCCCAGTGTACGCTCTTTCCAGTCTGGCGCAGACGGCGTTATTCGCGGGAATCTTTGGAGACTCCACATGCGTTCCGGCCTTGCCGTCCTCGCCCTCGCGACTTTCTTCTATTCCTCTGCCGCGATCGCGGAAGACACCGTTCCGGAGGCCGAAATGGTCCAAGCTGATCCCGCCGTTGCCGCCCTTCTCGATGAGTGGGAAGGCCCCCATGGTGGCGTGCCTCACTTTGCCGACGTGCCGATCGCCTCGTTCAAGCCGGCGCTTCAGCAGGGCATGAAGCAGCTGCTGGAGGATGTGGACGCGATCGCGGACAACCCCAAAAAGGCCACCTTCGAGAACACCATCCAGGCGATGGAAGACGCTGGAAAGGGCTTTGATCGCGTCACGACCGTCTACTACGTCTACGTCGGCACCATGGCCGATGACGAGATGCGTGCGGTGCAGACCGAGATGGCTCCCGAGCTGGCCGGCCTGTGGGACAAGATCACCCAGAACGACGCGTTGTTCGAGCGCATCGACGCCATCTACACCGGCAAGAAGTTCAGCAAGCTCACCCCCGAGCAGCAGCGGTTGACCTGGGACACCTGGAACAACTTCGTGCGCAGCGGCGCCAAGCTCGATGACGCCAGCGGCGAGCGCTTGGCTGCCATCAACGTCGAGCTCGCTGGCTACTACACCAGCTTTGGCCAGAACTTGCTGGCGGACGAAGAGACCTGGATTGTCGTGGACGACGTCGCCAAGCTGGACGGCATGCCCGAGTCCTGGATTGCGTCGTCCGCAGCACAGGCCACCGAGCGCGAGCTCGAGGGCAAGTGGGTCATCGTCAACACCCGCAGCTCCGCGCAGCCCTTCCTCACCTTTGCCAACGACCGCACCCTGCGCGAGCAGGTCTGGCGGGCCTTCGTCGGCCGCGGCGACAAGGGTGGCGAGACCGACAACAACGAGCTGATCGCCAAGATTCTCAAGCTGCGTGCCGAGCGCGCCAAGCTGCTTGGCTACGAAACCCACGCCCACTGGCGCCTCGAGGTGGCCATGGCCAAGAACCCCGAGAACACGCTCAAGCTCATGCAAGACGTGTGGAAGCCGGCACTGGCCCGGGTCGCCGAAGAAGTCGCCGATCAGCAAAAGATCGCCGACAGCGAGGGCGGCGACATCACCATCGAGCCGTGGGACTACCGCTACTTCCAAGAGAAGGTGCGCAAAGAGCGCTACGACCTCGATGAGAACGCGATCAAGCCCTACATGCAGCTCGAGAACCTGCGCGAGGCCATGTTCTGGGCCTCGGGTCAGCTGTACGGATTCCAGTTCGAGCAGGTCGAGGGCTTGAGCGTGGTGCATCCCGACGTGCGCGTCTGGGAAGTCAAAGACGCCGCCGGCGAGCACGTCGCGCTGTGGTACTTCGACCCCTATGCCCGCGCCGGAAAGCGCTCGGGTGCGTGGATGAACGCCTACCGTCGGCAGTCCCGCCACGACGGCGAGGTCACCACCATCGTCAGCAACAACAGCAACTTCGTCAAGGGCGCTCCCGGCGAGCCGGTGCTCATCAGCTGGGACGACGCCGAGACGCTGTTCCACGAGTTCGGCCATGCCATCCACGGCATGCTGGCCGACGTCACCTACCCCTCGCTGTCCGGCACGGCGGTGGCTCGCGACTATGTCGAGTTCCCCAGTCAGCTCAACGAGCGCTGGTTGGGCACGCCCGAGGTGCTGAACAAGTTCGCGCTGCACGTCGAGACCGGCGAGCCGATTCCCGCCGAGCTGGTCGCCAAGATCGAAAAGGCAAAGACCTTCAACAGCGGCTTTGCGACGGTCGAGTACCTGGCCAGCGCCCTGGTCGACATGAAGCTGCACCTTGCCGGTGATGCCGACATCGACGCCGACGCCTTCGAGAAAGAGGCGCTCGCCGAGCTGGGCATGCCCAAAGAAATCGTCATGCGGCACCGCACCCCGCAGTTCGCCCACGTCTTCTCGGGTGATGGCTACAGCGCTGGCTACTACAGCTACCTGTGGGCCGAGACCCTGACCGCCGACGCGGCCGAGGCCTTCACCGAAGCGGGCTCGATGTACGACGCAGACACCGCAGCCCGCCTGCGCGAGCACGTGCTGTCGGTGGGCAACACCGTCGATCCGGCCGATGGCTTCCGCAGCTTCCGCGGCCGCGATGTCAACGTCGATGCGCTCATGCGCGACCGGGGCTTCCCGGTCGAGTGATCAGTTCGCCTGGCACCGATCGCCGCCATCGAGCTCGTTGCAGAGCTTGATGGCCTTGTCGGGGTCTTTCCCGAGCTCTCCGCTGATGGCGATCCACTCCAGTGCGTAGTCCAGGGTGCGAGCCTTTGAGGCGCTGGCATCGGAACCCGCCTGCACGTCCGCCTCCCACAGGTTCTGCGCGCACTCGGCCCGCAGCGTGTACAGGCTGTAGACGCGACTTGTGAGGACGTCGCCCGTCCACGTGGTCTTGCGCTGCAGTGCATTGTCCGCACTGCGGATGCACGATTCAGAACCCTTCGCACCTTTCTTGGAGAAGTACAGGGCGTACTTGTAGTGCAGGTTGGCGTCGGTGTCGTCGACCTCGGCGAGGTGGCGGCGCATGAGTTTCTGCCAGGTCCTCTTGTCTCCGCTGCTCCAGGCGTTGGCCAACAAGAGCAGCGAGACCTTCTTGCGTTCGCGGTCCTGGGCGTACTCGGACTCCAGGCAGACGAACTGAGCGTCGGTCAGGCGACCCATCATCGCGTCCGGTTCGAGGGCGGTGAGGTCGTCGCAGGTCACGGGCGCGCTCGGTTCGGGCGCGGTCATGGTCGG
>Ga0114932_10005112_pt1 | contig 11824 bp, 9 predicted proteins | sample 2SBtaG_2_FD_87286 | JGI IMG/M metagenome (GOLD analysis project Ga0114932, IMG submission 87286) | Deep subsurface microbial communities from Kolumbo volcano to uncover new lineages of life (NeLLi) - 2SBTROV12_ACTIVE470 metaG | ecosystem: Environmental > Aquatic > Marine > Volcanic ... | reverse complement strand
CTCGATCGACCTGTTCCTTATGAAATAGAGCTTCAACAATCAGAATGGTTCATCAATCTTGTAGAAAGAATAAATTATGGAACTTTAGATAGTTTACAAACAATTTCATCAAGGCAAGATCTGCTCAATGATTTAATTATTGTTAGTTCGGGTGTATTTGTAAAATTATGTTATGTGGGTCTATTCTTATCGGTTCTGTTATTAATTTTTTATCTAAGTCATCTTGCACTTAACTCACCATGGGGAAGAATGTTAAGAGCTATTCGAGATAATGAAGTAGCGGCAAGCGCAATGGGTAAGAATATTTTCGCACAACATTTACAAATATTTATAATTGGTTCCGCTATAATTGGGATTGCAGGAGCAATGCTTACAACGCTTGATGGTCAATTTACTCCAGGATCTTATAGGCCATTAAGATTTACATTTATTATCTGGCTAATGGTGATAGTTGGTGGATCAGGAAATAATTTAGGCTCAATATTTGGTGGATTTTTTGTTTGGTTTATTTGGATTGAAGCAGAACCATTATCAATAGGTTTTATGAATCTACTCGCAAGCGGCTTCGAATATGATAATCCAATAAGAATGCACTTACTAGGAAGTGCGGCTCATCTTCGTTTATTTATCATGGGTCTTTTACTTTTACTCGCACTTAGGTTTATGCCAAGAGGAGTAATACCTGAGAGAATACAAAAAAAATAGGGGCCTAAAAAGACCCCTATTAAATTAAAGTGGTAAGAAATTATCGAACTTGAATGGTATTGAATTCACCATTTCCTATTTCTAACTCTTTATAAGATCCAGAGGCTTCTCCAACATCAGAGAACTCAACATTTGTTGCTCCCTGATAATTGACTTCACCACCGTCTTTAAGAATTTCAAGAGCTTTACCTAATTCACCAGGGAAAATCTCGGTTCCTGGAGCGTTAGCAACTCCCATTACATTATTCGCGATTGAGGATCTATCTGCAGAATTTCCAGCCTGAATTGCTAGCATTATTAATGCAGCTGCATCATAGGACTCAGGTTCGAAAGGTCCGTCTCCTGGAATTCCATTTGAAGATGCCATTGCTTTAAACATATTTGCACCTTCAGACTCAGAGCCTGGCAATGTACCGAATGTACCTGTGAGATCACCATCAACATTCTCTATGAGACTGTCTCCAATCATTCCATCTGCAAGTATAAATCTTGAGAAAGCACCTGTCTCCATTGAGCTCTGTATAATTCCCCTACCACCTTGGTCGACGTAACCCAAGACTGCAACCTCTGTTGCACCTGATGCGGATAGAGTTGAAACTTCAGCTGAGTAATCACCCTTTCCGTCTTCATGAGGAACCTCAGCCGTTACAGAACCTCCCATAGCCTTGAATGCATTTACAAAACTATCAGATAGCCCTTTACCATAGTCATTATTTGTATAAGTAACCGCCAACTCACTTATTCCTCTATCCATAACAACTTGTGCTAGAACTTGTCCTTGTCTCGCATCTGAAGGAGCTGTTCTAAAGAAATAGCCTTTATCATCTATGTCTGTTAATGCTGGTGAAGTTGCTGATGGAGAAATTATAGTAACTCCATTTGGCACTGCAACATTATTTGCAATTGCCGTAGTCACACCTGAACAATCCGCACCCATTATTGCTGCAACATTATCTGAAGTAACCAATCTTTCAGCTGCAGAAGTAGCTGCACCTGCGTCTACGCACGTAGAGTCAGCACGTACTGAGCTGACGCTTGCTCCACCCAATAGAAGTCCTGAGTCACTTACTTCTTTCATTGCAAGTTCTGCCGAACTAGCCATTGTCGGGGTTAAAGATTCAATAGGTCCTGTGAAACCAAGAATTACTCCTATTTTTATTTCGTCTGTTGACGCCTGGTCTGACTGTCTGTCACAACCATAAAATATTCCTACGGCTAAGATTGCTCCTAAGAAACTGAATATTATTTTTTTCATTATATTTCTCCCAATTTAATAAGCTTTTATGCTAGCAAATGAGGAGACATCGTTCAACTTTGATTTTATTTTTTAAATGACTATAGTCTTAAAAAATGACTATTTTCTCAGGTATATTCTTTAATACTATTTTAATTGTTCTCACATTTTTAATCTTGCTACTATTAGTTTATCTATTCTCCAGCTTCGAGAAGGGTAATTTAGAAGAATTTCGTCAAGGTTCAGATTACGAATTTGCAAAATTGTCTCAAGGTATTACTGCTTATAAAGATATTGGTGATAAAAATGATCCAGCAATAATAATTATTCATGGAGCAACTTTACCGTCTGAGGGCTTCATTGGTTTTTGCAGTGGATTAAGCGCAAAGGGATACAGAGTAATCTGTTATGATCAATACGGAAGAGGTTACTCAGATAGACCTATAACAAATTATGATATGCAGCTTTATATTGAACAGCTCAGGGAGTTGCTTGATTTTCTCAGCATCAAAGAAGCAATTTTATATGGGTCATCGATGGGAGCTCCTATCGCAATTAATTTCTCCAACAAACACAAAGAAAGAGTTTTAGCAATAGGTCTTCAAGTTCCTCTTGTTCATAGTAATAGTAAGGTCCTTGATTTAATAAAAGTTCCTGTTGTTGGAAATTTATTTCTTAGAACTTTTGGAATACCCTTTGCAAAAAATAGAGCTGAACAATGGGCATATGAAAACGAAGGGCAAAATGATTTTATTAATCGATACATTGCTCAATTATCTCTCCCAGGTACTGAATATTCATTACTCTCTTCTATTCGCCATATAGCTAATAAAGATTTTCTTCCAGACTATAAAATATTTTCAGAATCAAATATTCCTATTCATATAGCGTATGCAAGTGATGATGATGAGATTGATCCCAAAACTGTTAAGAAAGTATTAAGTCTACTGCCTGATGCTGACACTTTTATTTTCACTGGTGGTCATGGTGGTGGTGGAATAATTGTAAATGAACTAACAGATTTATTTTCAGATTTTCTATCAAAAAGACTAGACCAATAGAAGTCTATCAATTTGAGTTGTATAATTTTGTGTACAGTTTTTTCTTTTTTGCTTCCAACTTCCAAGTTTGCACTCTGATGCCATTTGAATAGTATCACGTCCATATCGATAATTAATTGAATCTATTGCTGACATAAGATTTGAATTTTGATCATAGTTTTTTTCAAACAAAGTCTCCTGAATTTCTGACTCATCACACAAGCCACTAAGAAGCACACCCGCTTTTTTATACTGGTATTTGTTTTTGAAAATTCTTTTTGTAAGAGTCAAAGCTGTCTCAATAATAGTGATGCTGTCATGTGTTGGGTAAGGCAATGTTCTTGATGCACCATTTGAGTAATAAGGACTTTTCTTGTCAAAAGGATTGGTCCTTAAAAAAACAGAAATACAAGATGCAGCAAGGCTTTCAGAACGAATCCTTTCTGTTGCCCTCCGTGCAAAAGTAGTTACAGCTTGTTCGACATCTTCTAAATTGGTTAGCAACTTTCCAAATGATCTAGTGGTACAACAGCTTTTTCTTGTCATCGAATTTTCTTCGAGAGACATACAAGAAATTCCTCTCAGTTCTGTAATCGTTTTTAAGCCATTAACACTCATTGCTTTGCGTATCCACGAGTCACTACAGTTCTTTAGTAACTTTGCATTATATATGCCATGATTAATAAGCTTCTTCGATAAACGTCGGCCTACTCCCCAAATATCACCTACTTCAGTTGATTCTAAAACTTGATCAATATTTTCATGGTCTACAAGAGAGCAAACGCCATTTAAAGACTCATCTTTTTTTGCCTTATGATTCGCAACTTTTGATAGAGTTTTTGTTGACGCCATGCCTATGCTAACTGGGATTCCTGTATGTTGCAAAATAGTCTTTCTCAATTGATGTGCGTATTCTTCATAATCAATCGATAGACTACTTAATTCTACAAATGCTTCATCAATTGATTAAACCTCTGTGTGAGGAGATGAATATGAAATGATATTCATTACACGACGAGACATATCGGCGTACAATGTATAGTTAGAGGAAAATACAAATACATTTTCCTTTTCTACAATGTCTTTGACTTTGAAAAGTGGTACACCCATTTTAATTCCAAGTGCTTTTGCTTCTTTTGAACGAGATATAATACATCCATCATTATTAGATAATGCTACAACCGGTCTGTTGTTAAGCTTAGGATTAAAAACTCTCTCGCAGGAAACATAAAATGCGTTACAATCAATTAATGCAAAAACTTTATTATTCATGTTTTATCTATTTTATGGACTTAAATTGTGAATAACGTTCGTGCATACTCCCCATATAGTAAAATCCATTTCTTCAGAAACAGGGACATCTTTATAGTTCTTATTAGAAGATGATAAATTGACTTGCTTGTTCTTAAGTCTGAGAATCTTTACACTTAATTCTCCATCCAGAACGGCAATGATAATTGACTCATTTTGAGGCTTAATGCTTCGATCAACAATCAATAAATCTCCAGGATAAATCCCCGAACCCACCATTGAGTCTCCTCGTGCACGAACAATAAAAGTTGCATTTGGATGAGGAATAAGCTCTTCATTCAAATCAATTGTCCCTTCGGTAAAATCCCTCGCTGGAGAAGGAAAACCGCACTCTACAGCCTCTTTATAAAATGTTAAAAGCATGAAATATGTCTAATAATGTTCTTGTTTTGTTCTTATTATTGCATTACTCAATATAAGAGTCAACACTACTTAAAAAGATTTATGAAAAAAATTGCTTACTAAAAAAATCAACCACATCCTGATGTGATTGCTTACGTGCCGTCCAGTTTCCTCCAGCATGTGCGCCAAGAAGATTAGGTGTTTCTTTGATCAGGCGAAACCTTTCTTCCTTATTGTCCAAGTAAAAAGTATTATTATTTTCATCAGTATAAACTTGATGCCCATCTTTCTTTAAATCAATAAACATGTCTTTTAGCTTAATAGCGTAAGGAATGAATTCAACGGGATCAATTGAGTCAAAAGAATGATGAGCATTAGGATAAACCGTTAATTCTACATCACGAGCAGGTTTCATATAATCAATGAGTTTTTTACATAAGCTTAGAGGCGTATAATCATCATCCTCACCAAATAGAATATGCATTGGAGCATTAGACCAACGATTATCTTCAGGTTTGAGTAAGGCTCCAGGGTATAATGGTAAATACGCAGAAAATTTTTCGTCCCCAGAAGTTAGTGCATCTATTATTGGTTGCCATGCTGCATAAAGAGCTGTGCTGCCTCCTAAGCTCCATCCCATGATGCCAATTTTATTTTTATCAATATCAGGATGTTTGTTTAAAAGTGCAAGTGCACGAAATGCATCAGTTATCATTGTTGCAAGAGTAACTTGCGTCTGATTTTCTACTATTGAAATGACGCCACGAGATTCAAAGTGATGGATTCTAAAAACAGCAAAACCTGCTTCTAACAAGTTAACCATATGAGTGTAATGACCCTCTCTCAATCCCGCACTTCCATGTATTGGAACAATGACAGGACATGGCAATTTAGCATTTTCTGGAAAAATTAGGGTTCCCCATACATCTTGTTTGGGTTCCATATCAATTCCATTTAACAAATCATAAAACTCGTAAGGGTTAGAAGATTTAAAGAAAAAAACTCCAGATTTTTTTTTTTGAAAAGGATTGTTTTGTTCACTCATTACCGAAGCAATGTATTCCTAAAAAAATTTAATTCAAATTTAAAATTAAATAAAAACGGGTCCGATGGAAGGAATAACTAGGGGAAACCTTCGGACCCGTTTTTTAATTATGAACTAGACTTAGTCTCTAATTGAGTAGGCTATAACACCTGTCTCAGCTACGTCTGTTCCTTCTTTTTCTGCCTCTTCACTTATCCTTATACCTATTGTGGCTTTCATAATGGCCCATATGATTAGGGACACTACAAATACAAACACACAAATTGATGCTGTGCCAAGGAGTTGAGTTCCAAAGCTAGTATCAGGATTAGTAATTGGTACAGCGAGAGTACCCCATACACCTGCAATCAAGTGAACCGGTATAGCTCCTACAACATCATCGATTTTTAATGACACAAGGAGTTCAGTTCCTGCAAATACAAGCGCACCACCAATTCCACCTATGATGATTGCCATCAACGGGGAAGGCATTAATGGTTCAGCAGTAATTGCAACTAGACCACCGAGTGCACCGTTTAACATCATTACGACGTCAGTTTTGCCTCTTGCTAATCTTGTTATAGCTGCACAGACTAATACACCAGCACAAGCTGCTAAGTTTGTGTTGATATAAATTGTTGCTACAGCTGTTGCATCATCAAATGAACCTAGAGCTAGCTGTGATCCACCGTTAAAACCGAACCAACCTAACCACAAGATGAAAACACCAAGTGTTGCTAGAGGTATTGATGAATTTGCAAATGGAACCAATTTTCCGTTATCAAATCTTCCAAGTCTTGGACCTAGAATAATTGCACCAGCTAATGCCGCTGCACCACCTGCTGCGTGAACGAGAGTTGAACCAGCAAAATCTGAGAAGCCAGCAGCAGATAACCATCCACCACCCCATTGCCAACCCATCTCGATTGGATAAATAACTCCTGTTAATATTGCTACGAACAAAAAGAAAGGCCAAATTTTTATTCTTTCAGCCAAAGTTCCTGAAACAATTGAAGCTGTTGTTGCACAGAATACCATCTGGAAAAACCAGTCAGATCCATCAGAATAACCAGTCGCTACTGCTGAACCATCGCTCCATGTAGTAAACGTTCCAATATATCCACCTTCTGGAATACCGTATGCAAGATTATAACCTACCAACCAGAACATGATCCCAGCGATAGAATACAAACCTATATTTTTTGCAGCAATTGTTGAAACACTTTTAGATGTAACCAGACCAGATTCTAACATACAGAATCCAGCTGCCATCCACATCACCAAAAATCCACTTATTAGAAATAATAACGTGTTCAATGCATAAGCTGTTTCGTCATCGACAGCTGCAAATGCATTGGCAGATAATAGTGATGAAAACAATACTGTATAAAGTAGTACTTTTTTTAACATGTATTTTCTCCCTATATTTAATTTTATAAGGGCATCTTTTATCAATTAAGGGCTTTCACAATTACTGATGCTTGCCAAATTGACAAAGTGTGAATATCTTAAAATTAAATATCTAAGTAATTGTTTTAATTTGCTTATTTATTAATATTTCTCCAGGCATCTATGGCCAAGAAGACCATTGCTATCATCATGCCAAGATAAATAATATAAGAAAAACCAAATCCATATGCAGTTAAGTAAGCCCAACTAAAAAGACTGCCTACTACTAACGATACAATGGATGGGATCAGATATTTCATTTATAAAAACTTTAGGATAAATAATCCAAATAAATCGGCGATGACCAAGCGCGATGTTCATCTATTTCAGAACAAGTCTCGATGTCTCTTGGATGCCTCCAGTCTTGAGTGCAAAGCTTGAACTTTATACAATTCCCATCTGCATCAAATTCACAAACACCACCCTTAACATTAATTTGTGGAGTGGGTACTTCAATGGCTCTTACATAATAACTCACATCTTTTTGATCTATCGAAAAATCCTCATCCGTGAATTTAAAAGAACAGCCTAATTCATTTGGATCACAATAATGGGTATACCAAGGGTCTAGAATTCGTCCTTCAATAGGTTGATCTACATACTCTTGCGGTAATACTTTAATTACTTCAATTCTATGAATAAATTTTCTGTCATCTGAAGGATTATAACATTCATTAAAACACAGCTCGTCTACTCTTTCTTCTCCCAATGCAATGTATGCATCCTCTGGACACCCTGGTTTCTGAACGAACGAGCCCATAGCTTTAACTTCAAATTCAGGTTTAGTATCTGTTTCAATTGAAGAACCCATAGAGACTTTTTTATTCTCACTGATTAAATTAAACCAAAGTAACATGCGGGTGCCACTTGTTGCGTAAGTTTCTTTTCTTTTTAACGCATCCCAAATTTCCTCTTTAGACCGTCCCTCAGAGTGAACAGCTGCCAGTCCACCTGTCGTAAAGAAACCTCTTTGCCTTTCCCACTCAACAGTATTAAAGCCAACGATTAGATCAGGAATATCATAAACTTGCGGCTGCGAAGGCGAGACAAAGGAGTCGCCAATTGGATCAGAATTTCGACCAATTGGACTTGTACTTTTAGGGAAATAATATGGACTCATATGTAAAACCTTATCTAAAAATTCGCTTGGAGGTCCGCTTCCATCTATATTGTTGCCAAATAGTTCTTTATATCCACTGCCAGGTGCAGCAGAATGGTTATCACTGGAACCTATGAACCCGTATCTAAATCTATGTTTTGAACCATCTTCTTTATATTTTGTTAACGCTAATCCATACTGAGCGCTGCCACCAGGAACATGGTTCATCGGAGGACTAAAACAATCTAAACACTGACCGGATATATTTCGATCAAATTCTGTAAACTTTGGAACAACATTGTACCCTGATCTACCTCTATCTACTGATGCTTGTTCTGTCGCTTCTCGTCTTTCGCTGCATTCTGAAACTGACTCACCGTCGGCAATACATCTTTCATAGATTACTTTACCTGCTTGCCAACATTGTGGAATATAATTATTAGATGGTTCTGGGCAAGTTTGAGTTCCAATATCAATGACCTCATCCGGTCCATTTTGATTTTTGAGTGTAAAAGTTCCTTGATCTAAATCAATTTCACCCATCGGAAACGTAAATGGTCTAATTATTTCCTCGCCGTCTCTTACAACATTGACTCCTCTCCATGAGCGGTACTCCTCAGCATTACCATGCCCGGAATAAGTTTCCAATAATTCAAACATTTTTGGGTATTTTTTCGAAATCTCTAAGCCCTTATCTAGAGTATATCCAGCAGGAGTATAAAGTCCCCAGGACTGCCCGTGCGGTATAACCATGTAGTCACTATCATATTCCTCAAGCCTCTTAACTAAATCTAATGGAGTTACTGCTTCTTCATGACAGTTCATTGGTAAATCTTTAGAAAGTACACCTCGCTCACAATTTTTTATTTTTCCTGTTTCTGTGAAATATCGATTTATGTCGTTATATCTTTTGAAATTATCAAAATCTACGAATGGGAAAAATACATTTGGTACTAACGGCCTAGAAGTCATTGCTTGTCGAGTTACAGATAACGATGCAATAGCTCTGGTTGGAACCGCTTCATCAGTCTCTTCTTTCAAAATGACATTATGATGACCCCAATGATTTCCTCTTATAACCCCTACTTGTGTCCACTCCCATCCCAAAAAAGCAACACAATCTGGATTAGCTGGATCCACATTTAAAGCATTACATTTCCTGATCGTTTCTTTTGTTTCCATCCATCTTTTTGGTGTAGTTGCTTCAGCATGATCATTGATTGACCAAAAATCTAATGCTGAACAATGTCTTGCAAAGTCGCAGGCATCTGCAACAGGATGTACTCCTAGCCCACCAGTGATGGGCAAGCTCATCATATGTGCATCGGCTGAAAATGTTGAATGAACATGAAGATCGCCAAACAAAATTTGTTTTGTTGGCACCTCGTTAAGAGTTGCCATTGCACTTAATTGCCTCGTCTCTTTGTCTTTTACAAACTCGATAGTATTAATTTTACCAGTGATTTTCCCTCCATCTAAGTCTTCACTAAATAAATGAAATTCTAAAACTACAAGTAAACTAATTATAAAGAGGATTGAAAGGATGAAGAAATATTTTATAACTTTTACAATACTCATAAGCAAATTATTTGATAATAATTAACTATAATTGAGTATAATATTACATGCAATGACCAAGATCATAAATAAAAATATTCTCATATTTAGTATTGCCATAATTATAGGCCTAACTCTTATTTTTTATGAGACCATTTCATTCAATGATCAATTTCTTCAGCTTAAAAATAGAAAGGCTGTTGCTCTGGTGAATGATGTTGTTATTTCTGAAGACCAATTTCTAAAGTACGCCTCAAACCTTGGAGCAGATATCCAACCAGAGGATGATATTGAAATCTTAGAGTTGCTATTAGAAAGAATGATAGAGGAAGAACTTCTGGTACAAAGAGGAATAGAGCTTGATCTGCATAAGAAGGATATTGGCGTCAGAAAAGAAATGATAAAACAGGTGATTGACTTCATCATTCAAGTCGAAAAAAATCAGATTAGTGATGAAGATCTAAGAAATTTTTACAATAAAAATATTGGAAAATATACCCCTACACAAAAAATTCAATTTCAATCAATTTACATAAATTCTCGTAATCAAGAGTCTGTTCTAGTCGGTACAGAGTCAGACTTGAAGACACTTCAACCAAAAATATCAAAATTGTATAATGAGCTTAATACAAAAGATTTTTTAGATATTAAATCTAGTTATGATGAAAATAATTTTTTTGAGGTTCCCGATAAGTTAATTAATATTAAAGATTGTAATCTTCTTTTTGGTAAGTCTATATGCAATCAAATTGCTTCACTAAATCTTGATGAAGTATCTCAACCCATATTTTTTGATAACGGATATTTTATCTTTAAGCTTGTAGATCGGATTAAACAAGAAATTGATGAAAACTATTATAATGAAATTAGAGAGAAGATTATTTTTGATTATAACAATGGTTTAGATGATGAAAAATTAAAAAACTATCTAAAATACTTAAAAGATAATTCTGAAATTATTCGATATTCTTTTTAAATTTATGCATATTCGTAAATTACTAATAATTTTAATATTTCTGTTATTTAATTCACAATCATATGCCCATTATTTTAGTGAGTCCTTTTCTAAGTGGAATATTATGGGATCAGATATTATTGCTAACTTCTCCATACTAGAATTGGAAGCAACAAGAGTACTTCAGGTTAAAGAATATGAACAAATTTTAATAGACAACGAGCTTAATGAAAAAGATATATTTAAAATTTATTTAAATGATCACATTCATGTTTATTCAGCTGATGTAAAATGTCAGTCAAGCAATGATATTAGAGAGTTAAGTTCAGATGAAGGCTATTTAAGATATGAACTAGAATTCCAATGTCCTTCAGAAGAAAATATAAAGATTATTAATAATGCTTTATTTAACGTCATTCAAAGTCATATTCATATAGCACGAATATATTTAGAAAATGATTTACTCACAGAGAAAGCACTTTTTTTTAACGATCAATCAGTTGATATATCAGAAAAGGAAACTCAATTAAGTTTTTTTAGCAGTTTTAAAAATTTTTTTTATTCTGGACTAAGTCATATTTTAGGAGGATATGATCATCTTCTCTTTATCCTAGGACTGCTCATTATAGTTACAAGTCTTAAAAGACTTATATTAGTCATTACTGGCTTTACCATTGGACATAGTCTTACCTTATTCTTGTCTTTAGTTGAGATTGTTCAAGTAAATGCAAGTATAGTAGAATCACTTATTGGATTTACTATTATGTTTGTAGGTTTGGAATATTTCTACAAACATAATTACGGAAAATTATTAAGCTTGGGGTATCTAGTTTTACTTTTACCCCTATTATTTATTTTAAGCTTTATTACTAATATCCAGTTTTCTTCGTTACTCATGACGGGCTTGTTATTATTTTCTTTAGGATACTTTTTTCTAAAAGAAAATTTAAAGAATAATGATAATTTATTAATATTAATAACTATAGTATTTGGGCTCATTCACGGCTTTGGCTTTGGAGGATTTTTATTAAATACAGAAATAAAATCAGGCAATATTTTATCAGGCTTATTAGGATTTAATTTAGGAGTTGAATTCGGTCAAATATTG
>Ga0114932_10005111_pt1 | contig 11827 bp, 9 predicted proteins | sample 2SBtaG_2_FD_87286 | JGI IMG/M metagenome (GOLD analysis project Ga0114932, IMG submission 87286) | Deep subsurface microbial communities from Kolumbo volcano to uncover new lineages of life (NeLLi) - 2SBTROV12_ACTIVE470 metaG | ecosystem: Environmental > Aquatic > Marine > Volcanic ... | reverse complement strand
CTGGCAGCAATAACAACAGAAATGTCGCGGTGCTCCACAACAACAAAGGGGCTCGGTGCCTCAATCGCCAAACGACTGTAGCCACAACGGTCCAGCCGGTGGCTGCCAGTACCACCATGCCGGCAATCCCGGATGTTGGTGGGTCATACAGCACACACAGGTCAGCTGGCCAGATCATCATGCCGATGTATCGCCACAGTATGGTCATGTCAATGGCCAGAATCTGCAGCAGACTCATGTCCAGGTGGCTTCGAATTCCTCCCAGCACAGTGTGTTGAGCCGCCATGGTCTTCAGCAGCAGCAGCAGACTCATCAATCCAGGAATCACCTGCCGAACCAGAGCATCGCCGACTTTTCGTCGAACAACAATCACGTCGTACAGCAGCACAATCGGCGGGATCACAACGGCCAGGGCTTTGGACAACAATGCTGCTCCCAGCCACACCGCGTACCAAAGATCCTGTTTGGCATCGCCATCTGACGTCACAGTGACTGAACGGTCGGTGTTTAGTGATCGAGGAGTGCCTCCGTTGCCGGACGGTCTTAATCGGACAATCAATGCCGCCAGCATGAACGCAGCGGACAGCAGGCCTTTGCGAGACGAAATCCAGGCGACGGTTTCGATCTGAACCGGATGCACCAGAAACAGTGCTGCGGTGAGCCAACTAACGAACGGGTTGCCCGTCAACTGACGAGTCAGCAGGAAGACCAGGATTCCGTTGATCAGATGCAGCAATACGTTCGTGGCGTGGTAACCACTGGGCTGCATTCCCCAGAGAGTGTGATCAATCAGCAGCGTTCCGATGGTCAAAGGAGCGTAGTTTCGCGTGACCGTTTCTGTGGCAACACCGTACAGAGTCGATGGTGTCCAACTCTTGATGAGATCATTGTTCCAGACGTAGGACGGATCGTCCCAATTGACAAAGTCAAACCAGACGGATGGCCAGAAAGCCAGGAGCCCGACGAAAACCAGCGACACCCAGATGAGCCATTCCTGACGACCGAAGGCGGATATAGGTTGCTGAGATTGCATGGGAGAACCATCTGAAAAAAGAATTGAGTCCAGTCGTTCTCAAACATGTCATCCGGTCGGTCCATGAGCGTTGCAAAAAGACCACAGCTGGCAGGAATCGTGCGTGCGGAGAACCGGAGAACCGGCACAAGTGTTACAGTGCGTCGTGACCTTGACCGGAAGTCGTTGGCCTGTCTATACTTTGCGGCAATCTGCGGTTGCGGTATGCGCGGGTTCAGCAGTGTCGATTTCAAACATTCCGCCTCAAATCCAGCGGCAACGTCCCCTAAAAAACCCATGTCGGACAAGCACTACACTCATTCCAGTGATGCAACTCATCTTGAAACGGCCTTGCGGCGAACAAAGCCCTGGTTCGAAGCGAATGCCACATTTCTGATTTATGGTCTGGCAGTCGTGCTGGCTGTGGTGGCTGCCATCGTATGGATGCAGCGGCAGCCGGAACAGAATTCCGCAGCGTCGGCACTGTTGATGGATGCTGATGGTCCTGAGGACTTTCAAAACATTGCCGACCAGTACGAAGGTACTCCACTGGCGAATCTGGCTCGACTGAAACAGGCGGACACTCTGCTGAACAGTGCCAGCAGCAAATTGTTCACTGATCGCACGGCCGCTAATGCCGAACTGGAACAGGCCGAAGCTGCTCTGAACCGACTGCCAGAAGCCAGTGGAATCGATGCAGCGGTCCGGGATCGAGTGGCCATCAATCTGGCTCGACTGACTGAAATGCGCTGCGATGGGACAGAAGAATCAATCCAGGGAGCGATCGATGCATGGCAGAACGTGTTGACTCAAAATGAAAACTCCATTGGAAAACTTCTGGCCGAAGGTCAGATTGCAGAACTGAAGAAAGCATCCGCGGCTGACTTCTATGCCTGGTTCCAGCCTCTCGATCCGAAGCCTGCCGATGACCTGAGTTTTCCGGGCTTGCCTGGTGGCACATTTGGCCCTGAATCGGTGGTTCCCGAGGTTCCGCCGAATGCGGAGTTTCCGATGCTGGATGAGCTGAAGCTGGACGGGTTGACGGAAACACCAGCTCCTGACGATTCCAATGCACATGGCGAAGACAGTGGTACACCTGTCGAAGAAACAGAAACCGTTGCCGAACCGGAAGAAGCATCATCCGATGCTCCCGGCGCAAGTGAAAAAACAGAGTCTGATTCAGAAACGGCAAATGAAGAGCCGGCTGCCGGAGAGTCTGAGACCACAGAGGAATCGGGTACCGATGGCACGGCTCCGGAAGAGGAAGCGGCGGAGACTCCGGATTCTGAGGAATCTGCAGACAGCGAACCCGAAGCAGACGCGAGCGAATGACGGCTGATCCGTCTCCAGCACGAAGCGACGATCACGGCACTGAGGATTCCGACGACGACACATTTGTCGCGTACGATCCGGCCACTGGAGAACTTGTCAGCATCACCGTGGAAGCACGCGCTCATGGATGGAGGCTGGATCACTACCTCAATCGGCTGTTCCCCAATCATTCTCGCGCGGCACTACAGCGAGCAATTCAGAGCGAACATGTACAATTGAACGGATTGGCAGTTCGGTCTTCCAGGCGACTCCGTGTCAATGACCGCATTGACGTGCGGTTACCGAACAGCGACGAGAGTCGGATTGTTCCGGAAAACATTCCGATCGACGTTTTGTATGAAGACGATGCCTTGATTGTCGTCAACAAGAGGGCCGGAATCGTGGTGCATCCCGGGCGAGGCACCTATACCGGAACGCTGGCTGCGGCGTTGCAATATCACTTCAATACGCTCAGCGATGTTGCAGGTCGTCATCGACCGGGCATTGTTCATCGTTTGGACCGTGATACATCCGGAGTCATCCTGGTGGCCAAAGACAATCAGGTTCATCAGTTGGTGTCCAGGCAGTTTGAACAGCGTGAGGTCAAAAAGGAATACCGAGCCATCGTACGCGGAGTCCCGGAACTGGTTTCCGACTTCATTCGTACTCACGTGTGCGTTCATCCTCGAGTGCGGGAAAAGATGATGGTGTGTGCTCCCGGCGGGCGTGCTCGAGAAGCCGTCACATTCTATCGCACGGCCGAAGAACTGGGGCGCTGGGCTCCCATGGAACTGCATCCTCAGACGGGGCGGACTCATCAATTGCGAGTCCATATGTTGCATGTAGGCACACCAATCATCGCCGACAAACTGTACACGGGCCAGCAGACGTTCACGACTGAGGACATCGGCGGGAAATCGCCTGAAGAGGATCCGGTTCTCTTGATCTCGCGTCAGGCACTGCATGCGTTTCGACTCACGATTCAGCATCCGGTGAGTAGACAGGAGATGCAGTTTGAAGCACCATTACCGACCGACATGCAGCAAACCCTGGACGCCTTGCGAAACCAGGATACCGACCACAATCATTGACAGGATCTCGCATGAAACTGGCCAAGGTCAAGAGAGCTGATGGATCCGTGGATGTTGTGCAGGATTGCGGCGACTCTGTTCTGCCTATGGATTTGACACAGGTCGATGCCTGCCATTCTCTCGCGGACATTCTTCATTCAGAAGATCCTGTGGGCCTGGCAAAGTTTCTGTTGCGTCCCGAGACATCACCGATTCGGTCCGCCGATGTCACGTTTCTTGCACCGATCGATCAGCAGGAAATCTGGGCGGCCGGTGTGACGTACCAGCGCAGCCAGATGGCTCGAATGGAAGAATCGGAAACAGGAGCCAGTCATTACGACCGAGTCTACACAGCCGAGCGACCGGAGCTGTTCTTCAAAGCAACGGTCTCGCGCGTGTCCGGCCCAGGCGAACCTGTTCGAGTGCGAAGTGACAGCAACTGGTCGGTGCCGGAACCGGAATTCACGCTGGTCATCAATCCCTCTGGTAAGATCACCGGCTACACGGTTGGCAATGACATGTCGGCACGCGATATTGAAGGAGAAAACCCGTTGTATCTGCCACAGGCGAAAATGTACCGGCAGTGTGCCGCTGTCGGGCCGTCTGTTTTACTGGCCGATGGTTCTTTGGATCTCGCTGCAACAAGAATCATGCTGACGATCAATCGATCCGGTTCGGTGTTGTTTTCAGGTCAGACAGATTTGTCTCAGATGGCGAGACAATTCGAAGACCTGGCGTCCTGGCTGTTTCGGGAGAATGATTTTCTTCAGGGAGTTCTCATGATGACCGGAACCGGGATAGTTCCTCCAGACGACATGACACTGGAAGACGGTGATGAAGTGTCCATTGAAATCACCGGAGTCGGCACGTTGTCAAACCCGGTTGTAAAGTGACGTGGCTCACGCAGTCACTGGTCACAAAGATCATAGACCACTCGCAGAGCCGCACAGGCATTCGGTCGATTCTTCGCCACCCAACGCCACACGAACGGAGGAAGGACGGGCGAAGCCACCAAACCTGTTTCTTCTGATTGTACCGGCCCGGCCAGTGGTTGACAGAAAAGGCCCAATCGATTCGATCACTACGCGAAGGTAGAAACAGTCTAAGTGTTTGAAATTCCTGTGCGACGTCATCCACTCCCGGATACGCTGTGATCCCGTTCTTGGGCCCGCAAGAGATCGTGATGCCGAAATCCGTTCACCAGTCAAAACGAATCATCATCATCGGTGCCGGCATGAGTGGTATTTGCATGGGAATGCGGTTGCTGCGTCACGGCTTTGAGTCCGTTGAGATCCTTGAACGTTCGGATGACGTTGGCGGTACCTGGCTGCAGAACCACTACCCCAACTCGGGATGCGACATTCCTTCCTGGCTCTATTCCTTTTCATTTGCTCCCAATGACAAGTGGTCTCACAAGTACGCTCGGCAACCGGAAATCCTTGAGTATTTTCGGCGGTGTGCCAGCGAAAGCGGACTGCTTAAGAACATCCGTTTTGGGGTGTCGGTGACGCGAGCCGTCTACGACGATGAATGCTTGTTATGGCGCGTAGCAACGGACGACGGTCAACACAGAGAATGCGATATCCTGATCTCGGCCGTTGGTCAGCTCAATCAGCCGAGAATCCCTCAATTTGAGCATTCGCATTTGTTCGACGGTGATTCCTGGCATTCCGCTCGCTGGAATCACGATATTGATCTAAACGGCAAGCGTGTCGCCGTCATCGGCAACGGGGCCAGTGCCATTCAGTTTGTTCCTGATGTTGCCAGGCAGGCAGAACGCCTGTTCCTGTTTCAACGCACGCCGCCCTGGGTTGATGTGGTTAAAAACTATCGATATCCAAACTGGGCCAAATGGCTGTTCCGATGTGTTCCCGGTGTGGCGAAGGTTCATCGGTTGTGTTTGTTTTTGGAATGTGAAATCGGGATCCTCGTGTTCAAAGAAGGAAGTCTCGTCAATCGACTGTGCGAACGTAGACTTCGACGAATTCTAAGAACACATGTTCCGCCGGAACTGCTGGAACAATTGACTCCCACCTATCCCGTGGGGTGCAAACGCATCCTGAAGTCGGATGGATACCTGCAGGCACTGAGCGAGCCCAACGTCCAGGTCGTCAGCGAAGCCGTTCAGGATCTGAATGCCGAAGGTGTGGTCAGCGAAACTCAAACAGTGCCGGTGGATGCGATCATTTACGGAACAGGGTTCGAAGCCACCAACTTCCTGCAGCCGATTTCCATTGTCGGACGAGGTGGTCAATCAATTCAGGACTCATGGTCCGATCGTCCGCGCACATTGCTGGGAATGACGACCCCAGGGTTTCCCAATTGTTTTCTGCTCTACGGTCCCAACACCAACCTGGGGCACAACTCCATCATTGCCATGGTTGAATCACAGGTGCGGTATGTGACAGATCTCATTCAGCACATGCAGCAAACCGGCAGCAAGGAGATCGAGGTTCGCAGTGAGGCTGTTGATGCGTTTGATCGCGAACTTCAGCAAAAACTGGCGTCGTCGGTCTGGGCCGGTGATTGCTCCAGTTGGTACAAGACAGCCGATGGAGCGATTCCCAACAACTGGTGGGGCGCTGTATTCACGTATCTGCGTCGCACGCGCCACATCGATCCGTCACACTATCGATTTCAAGGCGAAGGATGACTCCTTCCAGCCGGACGAAACTTCCAGGATGTCTGCCCCATGAGTGAATCAATCCAGTCTGTTGTGATTCTGGGAGCTGGTGTCATGGGACAACAGATCGCCGGACACTGTCTGATTCACGGGAAGGATGTTCGAATTTATGACGTGAAACCGCCGCCACAACTGCACTCGCGAACAGTCGAACACCTGTCAACATTGACGGCGGACCCAGTTGAGCAGAAACGTCGGCGTGATCTGTTGAATGCAGCAACGGTCTCGTCAAATGCGGAAGAGGCGGCTTGTGATGTGGACCTGCTCATCGAGTGCGTTCCGGAAGACATTGCGTTGAAACGTCAGCTCCTGTTTCAGTTCAGCAAACTCTGCCCGGAAGAAACGGTTGTCACCACCAACACGTCCGCTTACGTTCCCTCCCAAATGGTTCGTGTGGTGAGACAACCGGAAAGATTCGCTGCCATGCATTTTTTCCCGGGTTCCACAATGGCGGAACTCATGGGGCACGCGAATACGTCCGACCAGACCATTCAGCAGTTGTGTCAGTTCCTGCAGGAAATCGGACATGAAACGACGATATGCCGTCGTGAATCCCAGGGGGCAATTTTCAACGCCATGTTGATGCCCTACATGGGAGCCGCTGTCGGCATTGCTGCAAAAGGCCTGGCGTCTCCCGTCGAAATCGATCACATCTGGAAAACCGTCACAGGGGCGAATGAAGGTCCGTTCGAAATGATGGATGTTGTGGGTTTGGATACGGCTCTTGCAATTACCAAACACATGCTGGAGAGATTTGACGATCCCGAGCTAACCATGCGGTCAGAGTACATTCAGCAGTATGTAGATCGAGGCTGGCTGGGCGTCAAGAGTGGCAGAGGTTTCTATCGGCATGATGATCACGCATCGTAGCCCAAAGTATCCGGGAGAGGCTTAGTCAGGGCAATCTCAACGCCCGAGGCAGCAGAATCTTCCAGGCAGTATCAGGTTTCCTCTTGTGCCTCTCTCTCACAGTAGTGAACAACAAAGTCCTTCGTGGATGTGAGATAATAGCCCAGTGTTTTCAACTCGTGGAGATCTGATCGCGTCGGATAGGAATAATAATTCCCACCTGTTTGGCTTTGACTCCTGCGTCGCAGTTGCGGCAGATTCCGGATCACTTCACGAAACAGTTTGACACCCGCGTGAGTCACCGCCAAATCCAGCTTCAGAATACTCCTGGTGTCCGGAATCTCAAGAATTGTCTGTGCCAGAATCGGACCCGTGTCGATGGTTTCGTCCTGAATGTCGTGTGCGGTCATGCCGAAAACGCCGTTGTTTCTGAGCGCCGAGAAGATAACAGGAAACAGACCACGACAGTCTGGCAGGATTCCCGGATGAAAGTTGATGACTCCGTGTTCCGGGATGCTGATGATCTCGCTCTTCAAAATCTGGTCGTAGTAGAACGACACGATCAGATCGATGTCATGCTCTCGAAGGAGTGCCAGGATCTCCGGGCTGTTGACATCTGCCGTCATGACATACGGTACCCCAGCCAGTTCACAGGACCGTTTCAAGGACCGTCTTCTTAACCGAACGCCGGGCAACCGATTCAGAAGTCCAACGATTGTCAGTGCCAGTGGATGATAGAGAAAATTCAGAGCCAGATAGTGATTGAACAGGAATCCCGATCGAACAAAGTGTTTGCGCGTTTCACTGATGATCCCGCCATGCTGCGGTTTATCAGGGTTGCTGGCGACGACCAGCCTGATCTGGTCACGGTGTTCCTCCATGATTCTTTCAACGGCGGCAGAACAGCCGAAACATTCGATGTTTAAGAACGCGATCTTGTACACACATCCACTCTTATGAAGTCCGCGATCATGGATCGACGGTTTGAGGGAAGGAGTCAACGACGACGCAGGATGAACAGAGCCACTTCCGGCAGTCGTCTCGTTATCACGGAGATAAGACTCGCGATTCTCTCACTTTTTCAGCGTCTTTGCTTTCGACAATGTTTTTCGGCTCTTCGCACGGTGCCAGATTGCACGCAGCAGGGCTTTGTGTCTGATGTCCAGTGACCTGGAACAGATTGCGTAGGCTCTGACGGACCCAACCGTTGCCTTCGGGTACACGCAGACGAATATATCAGAGAATTCCGGCCGAAATCTGCTTTTGAAATGATAGATTCCCGGAACATCGAAGACATAGTTCCAGTGATTGTACCAGAACGAGAGTATTCGGCGGACCAGTGAACTGTCGTTGGGCAGCGGCGTTTCGCATCTCAGCGCCGGAACCGGTGACAATGATACAAGTTCCGCACCTTCCTGCTTCAACTGATTGATTGTTTGATGGAACAGGTACGGAATGGTTCCTCGAATTGCGTCCTCCCGCTTTCGGTACATTTCAATGGCCCATTGTCTGCCGTTTCCAAATGGATTGCACACGACAAAGCCTTCAATTCGTGAGCCCAGTTCGGCATCGGTGCGCCGGGCCACGAAAATACGTCGTCGATGAATGTGACCTGGCAGTAATTGTCCTTCGAAAAACGGAATCACGCCATTCTGAACCGTTCCGGCCAGGGACTCGCGTGACACCTCATCAATTTCGTCCAGATCAATCTCGCGCTCTTCTGCATACACGTCCGGGCTTGTTAATTCTTCGAAAACAACATCGTGACGTTTGACATAGTTGACCTGACGCCGAACCCACTCCAGCTTCCTGCCGGACCATGACAGATTCGGCAAACCCACTGAGACCTCTTCGCCATACTTGGTGACCTGAAATCCAAGTGATTCAAACAAATCGGCGTCCATTCGATCGACCATGAAGACCGACACGGTCAGATTGTTGAGTCTGGCAAAGGCGATCAGTTCCTCGGCAAACGCTGTGCGGCACCCGGGTTCGCAGATCAGTCCTCCGGCAATATGCAGGTATTTTCCAACCAGCCAGCACCCTGCAACCGCGCTCTCTCCGGAGGACCAGAAGTAGTGCCGGTTCGGCTCCGTAACAACGTAGGAGTCAAAGTACCGGCCATGTTCGAATGCCAGTTCTTCCAGCTTGACCGCCAGGGCGTCCGGCATTTCACTGTAGTCCAGGAAATACTGAGCTCCCGGAGGAACAGCGAGTGCTCGTGCGGTTTTCGTCATTGCGTCAGGAAACCTCGGCTTCCCATAGAAGTGTGGCGGTTTCAAAGCCCGGTACGGAGATTCCGAGGACCGGTTGACCGGTGAACGGAATTCGGATGATGTTTCAACGTCATCCGACCGGTACAGCTCGCTGCTTCTGTTCTTCCTGCCAGACGTAACGGAACATCACATTCAGCATCGCGGTATCCATGACCGGTGGTGCGTCGTCGGGCATGGCCAGGTCACGATTCGTCGTATCGAACGTCGGGTCATTGGCCCAGTATTCTTTGTAGACTCCCATTTGATCTGTAAAGAACTGTTCCATCTCCGGATCGAATTCGATCGGCGTGGACTGATCGAAACCAAAGGCCTCATCAAGAAAATCAACAGTCGCGATCGTCAATTCTTTGACCGACAATGGATTGGTGGTCGTCAGGTGATAAACCTGACCATGAAGCGACGAGTCAGTGATAACTCGCGTGATGCCACGTGACACCCAGTCCACCGGGACGATATTTTTCATTTCCTGACCGGTCAGCCCCATCGCACCGAGGATCTTGAGCGCATCCGGCGCGACTCTGACTCCAGCGGTTGCCGCAGCCGGAGACAGCATTGCCAGCGAGAGTCTCAGCGGCAGATACGGACCGTGAAAGGTACTCGTATAGCCGGTTTGAGAATCCCCAATGATAATACTGGGTCTTAGAATCGTCGGAGGAGACATCAGGTCCGCGTTGAGTACCTGCTGTTCTGCCTGACGCTTGCTGGCTTCGTAAACGTTTCGAGGTTCTGAATCTCCGGGGACTGCCGTCTCGTATGCAATGCCATCGACTTTTCCACACACGTATGCGGTAGAAATATAGAACAATTGACCAATGCGGTTGTTTTCGCAGAATTCCACCACGTTACGCGTGCCGTTCAGGTTCGAATTCCAGGGATCATTACCAACAGGCTGAAACTTCAGACTGGCAGCACTGTGGATCACCGATGAACAATTGGTCGCTGCCCATTGCTGGTCGGCATCCGACAATCCCAGACCCGGCTGAGTGATATTGCCTTCCAGGACTTTGGGTGCCGGCAGGATCTCAGATGTTGACTCCCAGTGCTTCATGACGTCGTCGATGCGTGCGGTCGCGGAAGCCGTACGGCTGGAACGAACGAGAACCGCCAGAGAATGTCCCTGCTGGATCAGGTCACGAATCAGATAGCGCCCCAGTAGTCCGGTGGCACCTGTCAAAAGAATATGACTCATGAATTGAATTTCCTGGTGTTGTGTGGTGGGTGGTGCCGACGACGTGTCGTGCAGTGCGATGTTGTCAAGGGAGTGCGAGGCTACTGCCTATTCCGAGCTGGGCACGTCTTCATGCAAACACAGTTGCTCCGCCGTCGACGATAATCGTTTGCCCCTGAATCATATCACTCATCGGACTTGCCAGCCAGGTGACCGCGTTGGCGACGTCTTCCGGTTGCAGGCGGCGAGCTCCCACACAAGTGCGAGACTCCACGTGAGCAAACATTTCTTCGACGCCAGGAATCAGGCGAGCCGAATCGGTTTCTACCAGGCCAGCCTGCACAATGTTGACTCGAACGTCTTCGTCACCCAGTTCCAGTGCCATGTGGCGCGCCACACTTTCCAATGCCGCTTTCGATCCGCCGATCAACCCGTAGGCCGGGAGTGCTCGGTGAGAGCCATGACTGCTGAGTCCGATGACTCTCGCAAACCCGGTACTCTTTTTGAACAATGGTAAGGCGGCCTGGACCAGCGAAATCAGCGGTTTGACATTGGTGTTCATTGTCTGTTCAAAATGTGTCTCACTGGCTTTCATCAGTTCGCGAAAGCCGCCGGAGGCCGCGTTGCTGACCACAATGTCCAGCTTGCCAAATTCATTGTCGATAGCTTCCATCATACAATCGACGTCATCACGAGCAGAAACGTCTGCCTTGACTACCAGGACGTTGCGTCCCATCGCGGCGATGGTTTCGGCTACGGTTTCAGCGGCGGCTCGCGACTTGGCATAGTTCACAACGATGTCGGCGCCGGCTTTCGCCAGTGTAATCGCAGTTGCTTTACCGATGCCCCGGGAGCTGCCGGTGACAAGTGCGGTTTGTCCTGTGAGATTAATCATATTCGAATTCCCCAAATCGAAACGGATGTTGTTGATCTGTGACTGTCTAAAGAGATTGAAATGAGACGTCGGATTTGTCGCTGGCCACGGTCAGTAACAGGTTTTGACGGATTTGATAATACTTCAACTGCACCGGCTGCAGTTGTCCCTGGTAGAAACAGTTGGCACGGTTGCCATCAAGAACGACAGACCAGCGTGCCGGTCGAAACTCGTCTTCGATTCCGGTCGCCTTGAAAGTAGCTTCGCGAGTTGACCAGTTCATGGCAGCGGTGAGAGCCGGATTGTTACTTGTGTCCATCTGGCGCTGCTCGTTTTTTGTCAACCAGATATCGGCAAAGCCGGGAGTGACCGGTTGTACGCGAGCCAGATCGATTCCCAAAGAGCAGTGGCTCCCGGTGACAGCGACGGCGACCGTCTGATCAAGGTGCGTGATCGAAATGTTCAGATCGATTGGGATGTCGTCAATACATACCACCGGTCGTGAAGTGACGGCGGCAGGATCTTCTGACAGGATTTCGATTTGGTTGTATGGTTTCGGACTCGATTCCAGGAACGATCTCACG
>Ga0114932_10005110_pt1 | contig 11829 bp, 7 predicted proteins | sample 2SBtaG_2_FD_87286 | JGI IMG/M metagenome (GOLD analysis project Ga0114932, IMG submission 87286) | Deep subsurface microbial communities from Kolumbo volcano to uncover new lineages of life (NeLLi) - 2SBTROV12_ACTIVE470 metaG | ecosystem: Environmental > Aquatic > Marine > Volcanic ... | reverse complement strand
GTCGCACGAGTGATGATCGCCCCAAGCTCCCGAGACACCCGCTCGCGGGGGTGGGGCGCCTGCAGGTCGGGCACTCCACCTTCCCTTGCCAGAAGCAGCACCGAAGAGCCGTCCAGCCGTGGCCGCGCGACTCGACCGCACACCATCTCGTACAGAATCAGCCCCAGGGCGAACTGATCCGACAGCGGGCCGACCAGACCCGTCTCTCCCCGAGCCTGCTCGGGCGCCATGTAGGCCGGTGTGCCCATGATGGCCCCGACACGCGTTCCCATCGCGTCCTGTGGCAGCGAGGCAAGGTCGACCGAGTCTTGGTCCGAGCTGCCCGAGACCTTGGCCAGACCCCAGTCCATGACGTACACCTCGCGGTGCGGGCCGATCATGATGTTCGCTGGCTTGATGTCCCGGTGGGCAACCCCCTTTTCATGGGCGTAGTCCACCGCGTCGCACACCTTCAGAAAGTGCTCAAGCAGAGCCGGCAGCCCCAAGTCGTCTGGCGGATGAGCCCCCGTCGAGCGCAGTGCCGCACTCGCCTCGAGCAGCTGCTGCAGCGTCTTGCCGTCGATGAGCTTCATCGAATAGGCCAAGTACCCAGTCTCGGGTTCGCTCTCGATGCTGTAGACGGGCACGATGTTCGGGTGCTCGAGCTGCGCTGTGATCTGCGCCTCGATCAAGAACCGCCGCACCAGACCCATGTTCGCCGCCACCCGGGGCGCCATCACTTTGTACGCGACCTTGCGCCGCAGATTCTCGTCCTGGGCCAGGTGAATCGAGGCCATGCCGCCCTGCCCAACCTTGCCAATTTTTCGGTACCGGCTGCCTGTGGTGCCGGTGATCTCGGTGGTCTCGAAGCTGCTCGGCGCCTGCTCGGTCACCTCGGGACCATCAGCGCCCTCAAACCACGTCAGTTTGCCCGGAACCGTCGTCTCGACGGCCTGACTCGAGTGCGCTCCCAGGAACTCCACCGCGCTGATGACTTCGGTATCGCGCAGGTGCTCGAGAAAGGCTTCGGCGCCTGAGTCAGCACCATTGGCCAGCTCACCGGTGAATGTGGCCAGCCCCTTCTCGATGTCGACGTCCGTCTCCTTGTCGAGGTACGCCTTGAGCCAGTCCATCTCCATCGCCGCAAGGATACACTCCGACTGTGTCCACCCTAGTCCTGCTCTTGGCCTGCACCGCGCAGCAGCCGACCACCCCGCCTGCAACCCCGACGCCGCCGCCGGTCGCCGACATCGAGCATGCACGCCCCGAGGCCATCTATTTTGTGCTGGTCGACCGGTTCTCGAGCGCGCTGCCCGACCCGCCAGGCACCATCGACAAGGCGGACCCGCAGGCCTTTCACGGCGGCGACATCGACGGGGTGACCGCCCATCTGGACCACATCGCCGACCTGGGATTCACCGCGATCTGGCTGTCTCCTGTCTGGGAAATGCGAACCGAAAAACTCAAGGAGTGGGGCGCGTTCCACGGCTACTGGGTGCGAGACCTCGCGTCTGTGGAGCCGCGCTTTGGCGACGAGGCGGCGCTGCGCAAGCTTTCCGATGAGCTGCACAAGCGGGACATGCGCCTGTACCTGGACATCGTGTGGAACCACGTCAGCTTCGACAGCCCACTGCGCGAACAAAAGCCATCCTGGTTCCACCCGAGTCATGGCATCGAGGACTGGGACGACCCCATTCAGCGCGTCACCCACGAGGTGCACGGTCTGCCAGATCTGGCCCAAGAGAACCCCGAGGTCGAGGCCTTTCTGTCCAAACAAAGCCTCGGCTGGATCGACAGAGTCAACCCCGACGGATTCAGGGTCGATGCGGTCCGGCACATGCCGCTGGACTTTCAAAAACGCATGGGCGACGCCGCTCGAAGCCAGTCCAAGCGCGACTTCCGTCTGATCGGCGAAGTGTTCGATGGCGACCCCATTCACCTGCAGAAAGACTGGGCCGGCGGAGGCTTCGACCACGTCTTCGACTTTCCACTGCGCTACGCGATGATCGATGTGTTCTGCAAGGGCGCCCATCCCGGACGGCTCGGCGCTGTGCTGACCCAGGACCACCACTATGCCGACGCCGGAAAGCTGGTCACCATGCTGGACAACCACGATCTGAGCCGGGTCATGTCCGAGTGCGGTGGCGACATCAATAAGGTCGGTACGGCCCTGCAGTTTCTGTTCTCGACCCGCGGCATTCCCAGCGTGACCTACGGGACCGAGGTCGGCTTGGAGGGAATGGAGGAGCCGGCAAATCGCGCAGACATGCGCTTTGAGCCCCACTTCCTGCAGACGACCATTCGCCAGGGGCTGGACAACCGAGCCCACTACCCCGCCCTGGCCGATGGACAGACCATCATCGAGGGATTGAGCGACACCGAACTGCAGCTGGTGAGGGTCCACGAGACTGGCGCTGTGCGGGTCTTCGTGCGCAGGGACGGCATTCGCCTGCAGACGGGGGTTCCGGCACCCGCGCCCGTCGCCACCAGCACACGGACCGTCATCGTCACCGCCGAGGGCCTGCCCGAAGGCACCCGCGCGGTCGTGACCGGGTCCGGCTTGGTGCTGGGAAACTGGAATCTCGACAAGGCACCGGCACTGGTCAACGGAGAGGCGAGCTTTGACGTGCCCGTGCCCGGCGTCGTCGAGGTCAAGCTGGCTCTGCGCGGCGAGCCCGATGTGTGGCAGGACGGCGCGAATCACTACCGGTTCATCGATCCAGGCCCCGGGCCGGTGCGGATCCCCATCAAATGGGCGCCTTGACGTAGATCGCACGCCCCTTCATTATGCGAACATGATTCGCACACAGACCAAAGGCGAGGTCCGGCGCGCGCGGCGTCGCGAAGCCCGCAAGACCGAGATGCTCGATGCCGCGATGCGCATCATCACCGAGCTTGGGGTCGATTCACTGACCATCGCGCGACTCGCGGACGAGATCGATGCTGCGGTGGGGGCGCTGTATCGGTACTTCCCCGGCAAAGGCGCTCTGATGGTTGCTCTGCAAGCTCGTGCCATCGAGTCTTTTGGACAGGCGCTGCAGCGCGATGTCGAGCGTGCTCGCGCATCTGCCTCGTCCGAGAGCTGGGAGCGCGACCAGGTCGTGGCGCTGGTCCCTGTGCTGGCTGCGTTCCGGGCCTACCCGACGTTTTATGCGAGTGAACCTGCGATGTACGCGCTGATCGACAGCTCGCTCTCAGATCCCCGAGCGCTGCTGACCACCGAAGAACAACAAGCCATCCAGACCGTGTTGATGCCCGTCCTGCAGATCTGTGCCGATCAGCTCGACGCCGCCGTCGACCAAGGAGCCCTCGACGACGGGGACAGCATGAAGCGCACCCATGTGGCCTGGGGCGCCCTGCACGGGCTCGGCCACTTCCGAAAGCGCGACCACAGCGTGCCCGCGGAGCTTGGCTCAGACCAGCTCGCCGAGGAGCTGCTGCGCGGCCTGCTGCGGGGCTGGGGCGCCGACAAATCCGACATCGACGGAGCACTGCGCAGGGTCTGAAGGCTGGTGCACCCTGGTCCATCGATTCCTGGAGTTTCCCCATGAGATTCGCCCGACTATTGTGCGCGCTCGCAATCACCGGCGATTCGCCCCACCCTGCTAGGCGGCTGGCGGAACGCCGATCAACGTCTGGTAGGCCCAGTCGATGGAGCCGCGGTACTCGGCTGCCTCTTCTTCGTCGTCGGGCACGACCATGCACTTGCGCTCGTAGGCTGCTTTGATTGCCGGAATGGTCGCGTCGGCTGGCACGCCCAATGAATCTGCAGCGATGGCCTTCATCTGCTCGACTTCTTCGTCCGAGCGCACGTCGTCCTCGAGCAGTTCGATCAGCCGAGCCACAATCTCGTCGGGAATCTCGAGACGCTGACCCAGCCGCCGCATCTCGTCCTTCTCTTCATCGGCAATGTCTTCGTCTGCCGCCGCAATCATGCCAGCCGCCCTCAACAAGATGATGCGCTGGTCCATCTGCAGCGAGTAGGGGTCGAGCTCTCCGGGGCTGTTCTTGTCCTTCAGCATGGCGCTGACCTGCTCGGCGGACACCGCATCGCCGAGCATGCCCTGGGCAATCTCGACGCCAGCTTCGATCTCGCGCGGGTCAGCGCTGCCGTCGGCCCAGGTCATCAGGTGCAGCGTGGCCAGAATGCCCTCGACCAGCTTGGTCTCGCCAGCCGACCGACCGTTCTCGTCCAGCTCCAGTTCGTCCATGTCGATGCCTTGCTGGGCGAGCGCTGCACGCAGGGCGTTTTCGTTGGGCCCCTCGGCAATCGCGACCAGGTTCTGCATCAGCGCGATGGGCGTGCCGAGGCCCCAAGGAAAGCACCACCAGCCGATCACGCTGGTCATGACCATGCTGCCGATGACCTTGTTTCGCGTGCACGACGAGCAGCCGATGTACGACTGCGAGCCCCAGCTTGCGAACAGCAGAAAACCCATGATGTACCAGGCCGAGCGCACGGTCTCGACCTTGTTCTCTTCGCAGTGGGGACAGCTGATTGCCAGGGCCATTTCTCGAACTCCGTGATCGCGTCGCAGGGTACCGCATGCGCACAGTGAAGCTTGGCCGGCGGTTCAGCGGTTCTCGGCGATGAAGGTGTCGAGGTAGAGCGCGTTGTCCTTCATGGCCTTGACCGCCTGGTCGAGCGCGAAGGTGTCGGGCACGTCCATGCCGATCATGCGGGCGTCGACCCAGACCGTGTCCAACCGCCACGTGCCGCCGTTGGTCACATAGAACAGGGAGTAGCCGTACTGCTGGTCCATCTCGAGCAGGTTTCCGCTCATCTCGGCCGGGTGCGGGGACAGCTCGCGCTGACTCAGCAGGGTCTCGCCATCGAGCTCAATCCAGCGCCATTGCTTGCTGAACTCTTGGGTCGACTCGCCAAACATGCCCAGTGAGGTCGTGCGGCTGCCGGCGATGCTGTAGGTCTCGCATTGCTGAGCGAGGAAGCAGTCGCGGTCGCCATCGGGGGTCACGTCCCACTCCATCACCTGTTCCTGGACCTCGGTCATGTCCTCGTAGGTCAGGACCCAGGCGATATCGACCGGGTCGCTGGTCATGAGCACCCGCGCTGATGCCCCCAGGATGTCGACCTCGTCATCTTGGGGATCGACCCCGGCGCTGACCAAATCGACGTAGGTCAGGTTGTCGACGCGAAATCCCTCTTCAAGCTCATCGACGATGGTCTCGGCGTAGGGAATGAGGCCTTCTGCGGCCGCCACGGGAAGCTCGGGCTCGTCCATGAAGTTCGTGAAACCGAACACCACCAGCTCCTCGAAGTCATCGGGGGCGTCGACCACCTTGCAGGCAGAGACGAGCAGGAGTGTGGGCAGCAACAGGCGCATGTCTACTGACTAACGAGAACCACGCTCGAACGTGCAGCAACCGTGATCGCGATGTTGTCGCCGCTGGCTGAGATGGTCTCGTCCGTGAGCACGTTGAGCCACGAGCCGCCTGTCGGCAGGCTCGCGAAGTCCAGGCCGTTGCTGAGCACACGCTCGGAATCGGAGCGATTGATGACGGCGATCATGCCCTGTCCGTCGGACACACGTGCCCAGGCCAGCACATCGGCTTCTTCCCACCAGACGGTGCGAGTCCCCTGTGACAGCTGCGGGTAGTCCCGGCGGGCCTGACCTAGGCGCTGCACGTGGTCCAGGACAGCGGCTTCGCGGCCATTGATGTCACCGCCAAAGCGCATGAGCTGTCGATTGTCCGGGTCGTTGTGCCCAGGCAGGCCAATCTCGTCGCCGTAGTAGATCAGGGGCAGCCCCTCGTTGGCGAGCAGGAAGGTCCAGCCGAGCTTGAGCTTGTCGTAGGGCACATCCCAGTCAGGTCCCGCGGCGGGTGCGAGGATTTCTGAGCCGGTCGCACAGCTGCCGAGGTCGCCATCGGTCGCAGCGGTCAGAAAACGACCGACATCGTGGTTGCCCAAGAATGGCGACATGGTGCGTCCCGAGAACGCCGAGCGACTCTCTGCTGCACTCGCTTCGAGGTCGGCCAAAGACGCCGACTGGTCGATCAACGCCGCGCGCACGGTGAAGTAGAGCGGAAAGTCGAACTGAGCATCGAGCTCTTGGTCATTGATGTACGAGCCGATCAGGCCACGGTCGGAGTCGAAGGTCTCGCCGACGGTGTAGAAGTCTTCGTCGCCGCCAGCGGCGCTGTGCTCAATCTCGCCCGCGATGCGCGACTGCATGTTGAAGTAGACCGAGTGCGGCATGTGCTTGACCGCGTCGACCCGGTAGCCATCGAGCTCGTACTCCTTCGCGAACTCGACCGCGTCGTCGACCATCTGCTGGGTTGGGGCGACCTGGTAGTAGTCAATGTCGGGGATAAACGAGTCGAACCAGCAGGTCTCGGGAATGTCATTCCAGTTGTTGGCGTCATTGCACAGGCGCTGCTCGTTGAACCATTCGGGATGGTCTTGGTAGTACGGATGCTGCGTGTGCACATGGTTTCCGACCCAGTCCACGACAACCCGCATGTTCCTGGCGTGGGCGGCGTCGATGAGTGCTCGCAGCGCGGCTTCATCGCCGAAGTGCTCTTCAGGCTGCCACGGGTCGCTGGGCCAGTAGCCGTGGTACCCAGTGAAGGTCGCGCCGCACTTGGTGCCCCAGACGCCATCGCCGTTGTTCTGAGGCGCCGTCAGCCAGATGGCCGTGACCCCCAGGTCATCGAGGTAGCCCAGCTTGTCGGTGACGCCCTTCCAGTCGCCGCCTTGGTAGTCGGTCCAGGAATGGGAGCTGCCGAAGGTGCCGTCGTTGGCACTGTCGCCATTGTGGAACCGGTCGACAAATGCGTAGTAGAGCAGCCCGCCCTCCCAGTCGCGGTCGTCCATCCAGACGGGTAAGTACAGCGGTTCGGCGGCGATGCCTGCCTGATTCGAGGCCTCGACACGCACCGTGTGGCGGGTCGCCGACAGGCCGGTCAGGTTCACCTGGGTCGCAGCCCCCTCCCAGCCATCGAGATCGGCAATCGGAGCCCCATCGAGCGTGATGCTGGCCGAGCCAAGGGCGCCATCGAAGGTCACCGAGAAGCTGACCGAGCCCGCCTCTCGGTCAATGAGCAGCTCGGTCAGCGCCATTTGGGGCGTGTCGCAGGCCACAACCTCGACCACTGAGTTGCAGCTTGCCACACCCGGAGCGCAGGTGGCCCAGGTTCCGGGATCGTAGCCCGCGTCGCACTGCAGGCTTGTGGCCGCTGGATCGCACAGCCAAGCCGAGTCGTTCTCGACAAACTTGTAGGCGTACGAACCGGGGGCCAGCTCGATCGGCACCGACCAGATGCCAGTGGCGTCGTCCAGCGCCATTGCGACGGGCTCCCAGTCGCTGAAGTCGCCGGCAACCCCTACAGAGCCTGGGTCGCCAGCCGGTTCGTAGCTGAATGTCGTGGCGCAGTCCCCCGACAGCGCCCCCACACCCAGCTCAAAGGTCAGCTCGGTACTGGCACAGCGGTCGGAGACCGTGACGGTGATGGGCTCGCGTCCCGTGAAGCCGGGGTCGGGAATGGCGTACAGCGAGTCACCGGAAATTCCGACGTCCAGCGCTCCCATGCTGCTGACCTCGAACTCGAGGTCGACCAGGTCCGATCGGGAGCTGGCGACTAGCTCGGGCAGCGGCACCTCCCAGACTTCGCCGACGTCGGTCTGTGGGTCGGTTGGCGCCTGCAACACCGGCGCGTTGCTCTCGGAGCAACAGCCAGAGGCAACCAACAGAACGAAAAGGGAGAAGCGCGTCATGGAATCAGCCTAACGCTCGCCGTGACTCTGTGACGAGTCACGCCCCTGTCAATCTGCCCAGGGATTCCGAATTTCGCCCGTCTGCTTCTTCTTTTCGGGCTCGGTTGGGGTCACCGGATCCGCCACAGCCTTTTTAGTGTGGTCGACGGGCGCCACTGTCTTGGCCTCTTTCTCTTCGAGGGAGAGCATCAACTCTGGCATCGAGCCATCGACCACCACCGAGCGATCGTCAAAGCCCTTGGCGTGAATGGTGAGCGCCCATTTCTCGCCGTCGGGAATCTTGAGCGGCAGGGGCGTATTGCCAAGCAGCACACCATCGTGGCTGACCTCGGCGCCACTGGGGTTGGACTTGACGGTCATCCCGTGGATGACGAGCTCGACCGGCGGAGCCTCTTCGATGGGAGCCTCGACCACCTCGGGCTCGCCCTCGGAGAGCATGCCGAGCACCACCGTGCCACCAATGCCGAGCACCGCAAACAGCATGAGCGCGCCGACACCGAGTGCCACAAATAGGCCAGCACGACTGCCGTGTTCCGGCTCCGGCTCAACCGAAGCGGGCTTGGGCTTCTTGAGGGTCGGACTCGACATGTAGTGGGGAATGGCGGTGCCACCCCCAGCTGCTGCGTGTTGGCCCGTCTGGAAGAGCTCTTGAAGCATCTCTGGCAGGGCAAGCTCGCCGTTTTCCATGGTCCATTGGAAGTCGTCAGGAAGTTCTTCCCGAACGTCCATCTCGGCGACGCGCAGTGCCCTGGACAGCCCCTGCATGGTCGAGAAGCGATCTTCTCTCCCCTTCTCCATGCAGCGCATGACAATCCACTCGTAGCTGGCCGGAATCTCGACATCCGGGGCGATCTCGGCGAACGGCGGCACCGGAGCCGACATGTGCGACATCATCACCGCCATCGACGTCTTGCGGGCGAAGTGGACCTGCCCTGTCAGCGCCACGTACATCACCACACCTAGCGCGTAGATGTCGGTGCGCGCATCGACGTCGGACGTGCCCTCGACCTGCTCGGGGGACATGTACATCGGTGAGCCAAGCACCGTTCCGGCCTTGGTGACCTGGCTGTCCTCGTCGACCTGCTTGACTAGGCCGAAGTCGACGACCTTGGCGTAGTCCATGTCCTCGCCGTGCTGGCAGATCAGCACGTTGGCGGGCTTCATGTCGCGATGGATGACCCCCTGGTCATGGGCCTCGGCCAGCGACCCGCAGATCTGCTTGGCGATGTGGCTGACCCGCAGCGGATGCAGGGGGCCTTCATCTTTGATCAGGTCGTGGTAGGGCTTGCCCTCGAGCCACTCCATGGCGATGAAGTAGACGTCGTCCCACGTGACGCCGTAATCAAAGATGCGGACGGTGTTCGGATGGGTCAGCTTGGCGCAGATCGACGCTTCATTGAAGAAGCGAGTGCGGAACTCCTCGACGTCGGACTCAGTGCCCGCATGCAGCGTCTTGAGCGCGATGATTCGGTCGAGAGGCGCCTGGGTCGCTTGGTAGATACAGCCCATTCCGCCCTTGGCGACCAGCTTTTCGACCTTGAAGCGGTCCGCCAACACCTTGCCGATGAGCGGGTCCTTTTTGCGCTTTTTCTTGGGGGGGGCGTCGGGGGGCTGTGACGTCACCTCGGGCTCGTCGGACAACCGACCTCCATACTGCCGCTAAGCGTAGCACCTGCACCATAAGACGCTCTGGGCATTTCAAAGAAGCACCTGTCGAGAACGGGCTGCCAGAGCGGTTTTCGAGACAACGCTGTTCATTCGGGTAGCAGCAGCGTGCGCGAACGGTGTTTGGATGGCTGGCTAGCGACACTGTGGTGCGCTAGGTCCCGGGACCTCGGAGGAGACACTCTTGACGCGCATCTCAGCGGGAATGCTGGCCGCACTGGCCCTCAGCACCGCCATCACGCCTGCAAACGCGGCAGAAGTGCAGTTCGAGGGCTACTACCGAGCCCGTGCCCGCGCCTTCGATTCGCTGTCCCTGTCCTCTACGTCGGACTTGGCCAACGCCGAGGGATTGTCGTCGTTCGTGCAGCACCGTTTCTGGCTCAAGCCGCGGTTTGTGCTGTCCGAGAACGCGGCGGTCTATGCCGAGCTGCGTGGGCTGGACGGGGTGTACTGGGGCGATCAGCCCAATCCCTACATCGATCAGACCAGCGGAGCTGCGGTCGCGAGCACCGACACCGACAGCTTGGGCGCCCCTTCGGTCAGCCTGACCACCGGCGAGCAGGCAGGCGAATACGGCACGGACTTCACCATGTGGCGTGCCTGGGGCGAGGTCCACACCCCCTACGGTCGCTTCAAGGCAGGCCGCATGCCTCTCAACTGGGGCCGTGGCATCTGGCAGAACGACGGCACCACCGACGACAATGGCTTCAAGGACTACGGCGACACCGCCGACCGCGTGTCTTGGGAGCACCTGATCGACGATCAGGTCTACGTCATGGCGGCGTTCGACGTGAACAGTGCTGGCTACAACAACTTGCTCGACGACACCAAGTCCGCCAACCTGGGCATGGCCTACCGCTCCGAGCGCCTGGTTGCGGGCTTGAACGCCCAGTGGCGCTCGCGTCCGATTGACGACTTCAGCCTCATCACCGCCAGTGCTGCGGTCGACGCCGAGATCGGCGCCCTCGAGCTGCACTTCGAAGGCGTTGGACAGTTCGGCGCAGGCGACCTCGACAATGGTGCCAACGACGTGCGCATCACCGCCGGTGGCGCTGTGCTCGACGCTAGAATCAGCGGCGACAAGCTGGGCGCCATGCTCAAGCTCGGCTTTGCCAGCGGCGACGGCAACAGCGCCGACGCCAACCTGCACGACTTCACCTTTGACCGCGACTACAGCATCGGCATCTTCATGTTCGAGCAGCCCATGCCCGTGCTGTCGACCAACGGAACCGGTACCGGCCGCAACTTCGACAACACGCTGACCGGCACCGCCATCAGCAACGCCATCTTTGTGCGTCCCGAAGTCAGCCGCGAGATGATCGACGACCTGTCGGTCAACGCCGCGGTCGTGTTGGCCAGGCCAGCAGCGGCACCGTCCGACAACGAGGAACGCGACAGCTATGGCACCGAGGTCGACATCGGCGTCGACTACTCGCCCTACGAGCACGTCGAGCTGTCAGGCACCCTGGGACTCTTCTTGCCGGGCTCGTACTACAGCGAGTACGACACCGACAACTTCGACTTCAGCCGTCCCGCACTGGGTGGTCAGCTGGTCACCAACATCCGCTTCTAGGCAGCAGGCCGTCGAAAAAGGCCCGAAGGGTCTTTTGATGCGGGCTGCGCCAAGGCGGCCGCTGCCCCGGACGACTCGGGTCCCGGCTAGGGCTAGGGCGACAGCAGGATCTTCATGGTTCCACGACGTTGGGCATGTTCAAAGGCCGCCTCGGCTTGGTCAAAGGGGTAGTGGGCGTCGATCAGGCAGGTGACGTCCACCTCGCCCCTTTGCAGCGCGGCCAGAGCACGCGGAAAAGGGCCACAGCGGCTGCCGATCAGGCGAATCTCGTCGATGACCAGGGGCGCCAGGGACAGCTCATGGGCGTCGGCCACGGTGCTCTTGAGCACGACAGTTCCCCGAGGACGCACTGCCGCGATGGCGCTGTTCAGGCCGTCGCGAGTCCCTGTGGCCTCGACCACCACGTCGACGGGCCGACCGGTCCAGTCCGGCTGAATCACACCACGAACACGGCTGGCCACACGATCGAGCTTGTCCTGATGCCGTCCCCAGATGCGCACGTCGGCCCCAGTGGTGGCCAGAACCTGGGCGCACAGCAGCCCGAGCTTTCCGTCGCCAAGGACCAACACGGTGTCGGACTCGCCGACGGGGACCTGTTCAAGGATCTCGAAGGCCGCGGCGAGTGGCTCGGTGAATACCGCCTCGTCGTCGGACACCGAATCGGGCACCGCCAATAGGTTGGCAACTGGGACGGCAACCCGATCTGCAAAGACTCCAGCCGCAGCCACGATGCCCATGACGGTCCGGTTGGGGCAGTGATGCTGCTCTCCTCGCCCACACCAATCGCACTGCTGACAGGCGAAGTTGATGTCAGCGACGACCCGCCTGCCGATCCACTCGGGTGGGCCTTGCTCGACCACACCAGTGAACTCGT
>Ga0114932_10005107_pt1 | contig 11834 bp, 12 predicted proteins | sample 2SBtaG_2_FD_87286 | JGI IMG/M metagenome (GOLD analysis project Ga0114932, IMG submission 87286) | Deep subsurface microbial communities from Kolumbo volcano to uncover new lineages of life (NeLLi) - 2SBTROV12_ACTIVE470 metaG | ecosystem: Environmental > Aquatic > Marine > Volcanic ... | reverse complement strand
TAAGCTGAATAATATTAATCGAGATCCACATTCAGTTATTGGCTCCTCTCAGATTGGAGCTACAGTTATAGGTGGTGTTGCTAATAATTCTGGCGGAGCTCTTGTTAAACGCGGACCGTCTTACACAGAATTTTCTTTATATGCGCAAATAGATAAAAATGGCAACTTAAAATTGGTGAACCATCTAGGTATTGATGATTTAGGTGAAACGCCTGAAGAGATTTTAACCAATATTCAAAATGGAAACCTTCATAATAAAAAAATTCATTATGAAGGTTTGGCTTCTGATACTGAGTATGTCAGTTGGGTTAGGGATGTCAAGTCTGATGTTCCTGCTCGATTTAATGCTGATAGCAGAAGATTGTTTGAAGCAAGCGGATGCGCAGGAAAGATTGCTGTATTTGCAGTGAGAACTGACACATTCCCAAAGCCAAATAATGAGAAAATATTTTATCTTGGTACTAATGACCCAAAAAAATTAACAACCCTAAGAAAGGATATTCTAACTGGTTTTAACGATCTGCCAAATATAGCAGAATATTTACATCGTACAATTTTTAATGTAACAGAGAAATATGGAAAAGACACTTTTCTAGCAATTAAGTATTTTGGCGTTAAAAGAATGCCTAATTTTTTTAAAGCAAAGGCAAAATTAGATTATTTTTTTGAAAAAATACCACTATTAAATTCCAATTTTCTGAATAAGTTTTTGTATTATTTTGCAAGTGTCTTTCCACAGCACTTACCCAAACGAATGATTGAATATAGAGATAAATACGAACACCATTTAATTATAAGTATGAGTGATGCTGGGATTGAGGAAATGCAAGAATATCTAAATCAAAAATGGGGTAATTGCTCCAATAGTGATTTTTTTGCTTGCACCGCTGAAGAAGGTGACAATGCTTTATTGCATCGTTTTTCCGCAGGAGGTGCTGCAGGAAATTATCAATCAATTCATAATAAGAGCACAGGTGCAATCCTGGCCCTAGATGTAGCCCTACGTCGTAATGATGAAAGTTGGGTTGATGCGCTTCCAGATGATATAAGTGAAAAAATAGCCCACACTCTTTATTACGGACATTTTTTATGTAATGTTTTTCATAGAAACTATATATTAAAAAAAGGAGTTGATAAAACTGAAATCAAGCACAAGATTCTTTCGCTGCTAGACAAAAAAGGTGTTAAATATCCCGCTGAACATAATGTAGGTCATTTGTATAAAGCCGATCATAATTTACAAGAATTTTATTTAAAGTTAGATCCAACTAATACCTTTAATCCAGGTATTGGGAAAATGGATAAACATAAGTTAAATTGTAATTGCTGTTTATAAAAAGTATATAGTTTATGATGAAGAGCTCCTGTATTTTATTTTTGTTATCAAATAAATATAGTTGATAAGTAACCACAAGAAATATTTTCAGTAATTTATATAAATCAAATGTTAAATAATAATTGGATTATTTTTAAAAATACTAATGAATTGTCACAAAAATTGGCAAATGACATTTTGTCAGTCGCAGAATCTTCAATTAAGTCTAAAAATAGTTTTAAAATAGTTTTAGCTGGCGGTAATAGCATCCTACAGACTTATGAAATTCTAAGTAAATCCAAATCTGATTGGGGGAAGTGGCATATTTATATAGGTGATGAGCGTTGCCTCCCCTCAAAAGACAAAGAGAGAAATGACCATAATATAAATACTGTTTGGCTAAATAATAGCTCAATACCCAAGAAAAACATCCATTTTATCCGAGCAGAATTAGAGATAAAACAGGCTGTTAGCCATTACGAAACCACACTTAAAGAGGTGGAAAATTTTGATCTAACGCTACTTAGCATGGGTGAAGATGGCCATACAGCATCACTATTTCCGGGTCATCAATATAATGGTAACAGTGATGTAATTATTATAAACAACTCACCTAAAAAACCAAAACAGCGTATTAGCCTCTCCTATGCTCGGTTAAACCAGTCAAACAGAGTCTTTAAAATCATAAGTGGCAGCTCAAAATGCGATGCTGTAAGGCAGTGGATGAATAATATCCAATTACCAATCAATCAAATAGATGGCGATTCAGAAAAAGTATATCTATCTCAAGATGTACTCCCATAAAAGTTAAAAAAAACTTGTTTATGTAGAAAATAAAGTTTAAAATTAACCGTTTATTTTATGCGTTATTACGCCATAAAAATTCCGTAATTTTTGTGCAGTTAACTTGAGAAATATAGTCTTACTATTGTGTATAGAATGCATAATAGTGCGGTAGCCGTATAAAACTTAAACACTTTCAAACCTAGATTCAAAAAAATATATCATTAAAAAATCATCATTAGCCACCCTCTGGCAGCACCTCACAAAACGTCGTCAAAAACAGTTTTCACTATTGTTAATCCTGATGATCATCGCATCGCTAGCAGAAATCATCAGCATAGGCGCAGTACTGCCATTTTTAGGCATATTAACCGCCCCAGAGCAAGTCTACCAACACGCATTGATGCAGCCTGTTATCCAAATTCTAGCGCTAACCGAGCCTAAACAATTAATATTACCACTAACTATTCTATTTATAACTGCAGTACTTCTAGCCGGTGTTATTCGCCTAACACTGCTATACGCTATGACCAGACTTTCATTTGCAACAGGTGCAGATCTTAGTATCGATATCTATCGTCGTACTCTGTACCAAGCATACGAAGTGCATGTGTCACGCAATAGTAGCGAGGTCATTAACGGCATTATCACCAAAACAAACACAGTGATCAATGGAGTAATCTCACCAACGCTAAACCTTATCAGTTCGATAATTCTACTGGTAGGTATCATGGGCGCACTCTTTGCAATTAACCCGACGATAGCGCTATCAGCATCTATTGGTTTTGGCATGCTCTATTGGCTAGTTATTCGTTACACCAAAACTCATCTAAGGGACAACAGTAAAACGATTGCAGATCAATCCACCCAGATGATTAAATCACTTCAAGAGGGGTTAGGTGGAATCCGTGATGTGCTTATCGATGGAACACAACAGTTCTACTGCAAACTTTACCGTAATGCAGATCTGCCACTACGCTATGCATCAGGCAATAATCAATTTATTAGCGGAAGCCCTAGATATGCCATGGAAGCAATTGGAATGACACTGATTGCTGGGCTTGCTTACCTTATGACACAACAAGAAGGTGGCATGGTGACAGCAATTCCCGTGTTAGGTGCGTTGGCGCTTGGTGCTCAAAGATTGCTTCCAGTGCTACAACTAGCTTATAGTGCCTATAGTCAAATCAAAGGCTCAAAATCATCATTTGAAGATGTACTGAATTTATTAGATCAGCCACTACCAGAATATGCAGATCAGCCATTACTAAAACCAATTCCATTTGAAAAAGAGATTAAACTGAATAATCTTAATTTTCGTTATAGTGAGGATGCACCTTGGATATTGAAAAATGTCAACCTCTCTCTAAAAAAAGGGAGTCGTATCGGCTTTATGGGAGTCACTGGAAGTGGTAAAAGTACCCTGTTAGATATTATCATGGGGCTGCTTCCAGCAACTAAGGGTGGATTGGTTATTGACAGCCAGACAATCAACAGTCAAAATCGTAGAGCCTGGCAAGCACATATTGCCCATGTGCCTCAAAATATCTATCTGTCAGATAATACTATTGAAGAGAATATCGCTTTTGGTATTGCAAAAGAGCTAATCGACCACCAGCGAGTAAAAAAAGCTGCCCAGAAGGCGCAAATTGCAGAGTTGATAGAAGAGTGGAAAGATGGCTATCAAACATTTGTGGGTGAACGAGGTATCCGTCTCTCAGGTGGTCAAAGACAACGAATAGGCATTGCAAGAGCGCTTTATAAGCAAGCTGATGTACTTATTTTTGATGAGGCAACTAGTGCACTGGATAACGAAACCGAACAGGCGGTAATGGATGCAATTGAAGGGTTGGATAAAGAGTTAACTATACTTATTATTGCGCATCGATTAACAACTTTAAAAGATTGCGATAAGATAGTAAAATTAGCCAAAAATAACGCAATCAATATTTTAAGTTATAAAGAAATTTTAAAATCAAACAATAAGAAGTAAAGGAGTTACATGTTAAAAAATTCATCAATTTTAATTACAGGTGGAACAGGCTCGTTTGGTCATACATTTATTCCAATGACGTTAGAAAAATACAACCCAAAGCGTCTGGTTATCTTTTCACGAGATGAAATGAAACAGTGGGAGATGGCTAAATTATTCAAAGATGATGAGCGTGTTAGATTTTTAATTGGTGATGTAAGAGATAAAGACAGGCTGTACCGCGCATTAGACGGCATTGATTATGTTGTGCATGCTGCTGCAACTAAAATCGTACCAACTGCTGAATATGATCCATTCGAATGCGTAAAAACCAATGTATTTGGTGCAATGAATTTGATAGATGCCTGTATCGACAAAGGTGTTAAACGTATTGTTGCCCTGTCTACAGATAAAGCAAGCAGCCCAGCAAACTTATACGGTGCAACTAAACTCACTTCGGATAGATTATTTGTATCTGGGAATTCATATAGTGGTAGCCATAATACAAGTTTTTCAGTTGTAAGATATGGCAATGTTATGGGTTCTAGAGGTTCTGTCATTCCATTTTTTATATCAATTGCAAAGGATGCGGTTTTTCCAATTACAGATAATCGCATGACTCGATTCATGATTTCACTAGAAGAGGGGGTAGAGTTAGTTTGGCATGCATTTGAAGATATGAAAGGTGGTGAGATTTATGTTAAAAAAATTCCATCCATGAAGGTGACAGATGTTGCTACAGCTGTGGATGAAAAATGCAAACAAGAAGAGGTTGGTATACGCCCAGGAGAGAAGTTGCATGAACAGATGATTGGCCCAGAAGATGCGCTTTATACTTATGAATATCAAGGCCACTACAAAATATTACCTTCTATTAACGAATGGGCTAACGATCCAGAAAGGATTGGAGATGGTGTCAAAGTAGATTCAGATTTTATGTATACCTCCGATAACAATAAAGAGTGGATGGCAATCAACACGCTAAAAGAATGGATTAAAATTAATAAAAATAAGATTGGAAAGATTTAATAATGATATTAATTACGGAGTTCTAATGAAGATAGCAATTATTCCTGCTCGCGGAGGTAGTAAAAGAATATCCAAAAAAAATATTAAAATTTTTAATGGTAAACCGATTATAGCGTGGGCAATTCTTGCAGCTCAAAAGAGTGGGATTTTTGATCATATCGTTGTTTCAACAGATGATGATGAAATTAAGTCAGTTGCAGAAAAGTATGGCGCTATTGTGCCATTTATTAGACCGGCTGACATTGCGGATGATCATACCCCTACGGTTCCTGTAATATCACATGCAGTCAAAGAAATTGACAGACTATATCAGCATGTTGAATATGCTTGTTGTATTTATCCATGTAGTCCTTTTTTGCTTGCTTCTGATTTGATTGAAGCGTTTGATATGCTTAAATTAATTGAAGCAGATTTTGTTTATCCGATCGTTGAGTACCCTCATTCAATTTTTAGATCTATGAGGAAATCCAAAAATGGAAAAATGGAGTTTTTTTATCCTGAACACGAGCTAACCAGAACGCAAGACTTGGAAAGAGTTTTTCATGATGCAGGTCAATTTTATTGGGGAAAGGCAGAGGCATGGAGAGAGTTAAAAAAAATGCATACTGATGGCATAGGCATGGAAATCCCATCCTATAGAGTTGTGGATATTGATACTGAAGATGACTGGAAAAGAGCTGAAATACTATCCCAATCAGGCATACTGTAATGAGGATAGGAATTACGGGAGCAAGCGGAATGCTAGGTACGGCACTTGTGACCCGCTTATCAAAATCTATTCAAGTGTACGCAACTTCAAGAGGCAAAGGCATAGAAGGTAAAAACATTGAATGGGATTGTTATGATTTGACAGATATTCCACTACTTAATATCTGGCTTAATAAAGTTAAGCCAGATGTGGTTGTGCATTGTGCTGCAATCGTCAATGTTGATTTATGTGAAGAAAATGTAGATTTGGCAACTAAACTTCATGTTGAAACAACTGAAGTGATAGCAAACTATTTAGATGCTAATAACGGCAGATTGATTTATATTTCAACTGATTCAGTGTTTGATGGAAAAAAACAGACCCCTTATAATGAGACTGATTTAGCCAATCCACTCAATATTTATGCAAATACTAAACTAATGGGCGAGCAGCCAGTTTTGTCTATAGTAAACGGCTTAGTCTTAAGAACAAATATTATTGGGCGGACAAAAGAAGGTGATACTTCATTTTCAGAATGGGTGATTAGAGGTTTAATTGACAACGCCCCATTAAATTTGTTCTATGATGTGCATTTTTCTCCATTACATGTTGATGAGTTGTCGCTTATTATTGAAAATATTATTGAGAGACCTGTTTATGGTCTGTATCATTGCGCAAGTAGTGACAATATTTCAAAATATGATTTTGGGGTTCAAATGGCTAAAGTATTTGGGTTGTCCGATTCAAATATCAACAGAGCTAGTGTTGGGGTCATAGATTTTAAGGCTGAGCGCCCAAAAAATATGGCATTAAGTAGTGAAAAATTAGCAAAAAAGCTTAAACGTGACATGTTTAGTGCTATAGATTCAATAAAGCTAATGAAGTGTCAGTATGATAAAAACACCAGGTTGTTAAATTAAAAAAAGATGAAAGATATTCAAATAGAAAGTAAGACAATCGGAGCAAATAAACCTACTTACTTTATTGCTGATATTGCTGCAAATCATGATGGTGATTTAGGGCGTGCTAAAGAGTTGATTTACCTCTGTGCAGAAGCTGGCGCAGATGCGGCTAAATTTCAGAACTTTCTTGCTAAAACCATTGTTTCAGACCGTGCATTTAAATCTATGGGAGGGCAATTATCACATCAGGCAGAATGGAAAGATTCGGTATATGATGTATATGACAAAGCATCATTACCTATATTGTGGACGGAGACATTAAGAGATACCTGTGTAGATGCAGGCATTGATTATATGACAACACCCTATGACCTGAGTTTAATCCCCATTCTGTCGGAATATGTATCAGCGTGGAAAATAGGATCAGGAGATATTACTTGGCATGAAATGATTCGGGCACTATCTTTAGATGATAAACCCTTGTTAATTGCAACAGGTGCGTCTAATATGAATGAGGTAGAGCTTGCAATGGATGTGATATTAGAAAATAAAAAAGATGTAGTTTTAATGCAATGTAATACAAATTACACAGCCTCTTTAGAAAATTTTAAATATATTGAATTAAATGTATTAAAAGAATACAAAAACAAATACCCAGATGTTATTTTAGGCCTATCAGATCATACGCCTGGGCACTCAACAGTATTAGGCTCAATTGCTTTGGGAGCTCAAGTTATAGAGAAACATTTTACAGATGACAATGATAGAGAAGGACCAGACCATAAGTTCTCAATGAATCCTAAAAGTTGGAGGGAGATGGTTGATAGAAGTAGAGAACTGGAATATGCATTAGGAACAGGTGTTAAAAAAATAATGGACAATGAAAAGGAGAGTGTTATTGTTCAAAGAAGAGGGTTATGCGCAAGTCACAATCTAGATGAGGGTCATTTTATTACTAGCGATGATTTGGTTGCATTGAGGCCGTGTATGAATGACGGTATTGAGCCTTATAAAATGAACCAATTGATAGGTAAAAAAATCAATTGCAAAGTATCAGAGGGTGAAAATATTACCAAGAAGATGTTTGTATAAAAAATGATATTTTCAATTATTATCACAACTTACAACTACGAAAAATATATTCAAGAGTGCGTTGAGAGTGCGTTGAATCAAGATTTTCTAGGTGAATATGAAATTATAGTTGTAGATGATTATAGTACGGATAGCACCTCCCTTATATTGGACAAATATGATTCAATTATCAGGATTAATAATAAAAGGAATCTAAGCTTAGAAGCTTCTGCCAATAATGGCATAAAAAAATCTATTGGCAAGTACATTGTGCGCTTAGATGCTGATGACTGCTTAGAGAAAAACTTCTTGAGCGAAATGTTTAAACATGTAGAAAATGAAGATACTTTTTATTATGGGGACTACACAAGCATATCAGAAGATGGTTCACACTTATCTAAGGTAAATTTAATAGGCTTTGATAAGGACGAGGTAAAATGTAGAGGTGATTTTTTAGCAACAGGTACTGTTTACTCAAGGGAAATGATAGTTGGCGCTGGATTGTATAGTGAGAAAGTTAAAAATTGTGGCTTGGAAAATTATGAGCTAATATTAAGATTAATAAATGACGGTTTTATGGGTAAACATATAGACAAAAACTTATTTTTTTATAGAAGACATAGTGGAAACTTATCGGTTGAAAAATTTGAAAGTATTGTGAGCTATGGTAGTGAGTTGGTAAGACAATATGGAATAGATTGTTATGTAATAAATCAGTATCATCCGTATTTAGGTGTTAAAGGTATAAGAGGTAGTACTTTAAAATACGTACACTATACAAAAAAGTAGGATTTTATTATGTTGAATTTTGGGAAAACATTGGTAGTGGCCGCACATCCAGATGATGAAGTATTAGGGTGTGGTGGACTTATTGCTAGACTTGTTAATCAAGATAAACAGGTCAAAGTGGTATTTATCGCGGAGGGTAGTTCTTGTCGGTACAATACTTTAACAGATGAGGCTCAAGCAGAGATTAGCTTTAGAAATCAATGTGGAATTAAAGCAATGAAGTCTCTTGGTGTGAAGGATTACTGTTTCTATAACCTTCCATGTGGCAGACTAGACATAGAGCCAATCATAGAAATTGCAAAAATTATAGAAAAAGAGATTCTAGAATACGGGCCAACTACAGTACTGACACATTCTCGTCATGATGTGCATAATGATCATAAAGTAATTTTTAGAGCCGCAGTCCAGGCAACAAGGCCAGTGGCTAAGATAGTAAAAAATTTACTTTCTTTCGAAATCCTTAGCTCAACGGAGTGGAGTTACACAGAGGTTTTTAAGCCTAATTTGTTTGTTGATATAACATCAGAAATAGATATAAAAATTGATGCAATGCATTGCTATTCTACCGAGCAGCCAAAACCACCCCACCCCAGATCTGATGAAGTAATAAGAAGTTTGGCAACAATGAGAGGCTCTCAGTCAGGTGTTAAATATGCAGAAGGGTTTGAGGTTGTTAGGATATTCTTATGATGAAAGTTCTGTGTGTTGGGTATAGGAAGTGGGCGCTAAATATTTATCAGAAAATATTGCAAAATTATAATGGTGCGGATATTCATATCATTAGAGATTTTGAAGAATACTCTAATTCAGTTGTAAAGGACTATAAACCAGATTTTATTCTATTCTATGGGTGGAGTTGGGTTGTTGATAGTAATATAGTTGACAACTATAAATGCATAATGTTGCACCCTTCAAAGTTGCCAAAGTATAGAGGTGGTAGTCCTATACAGAATCAAATTATTAGAGGCGAGAAAAAATCAGCAGTAACATTATTTATTATGAATAGAAAGATGGATTCGGGAAACATTATCTTCCAAGAATCTATGTCATTATCTGGGTCAATTGAAGATATTTTTCAGAGAATAGAGAATTTGGGTTATAAGGGAACGGTACAGTTTCTTGACAATCCAACCAATGGTGTTGAACAGGTGGAGACGGATGCTACATACTTTAAAAGACGATCTGTGAAAGAAAGCGAAATAACACTGAAAGAATTAGAAGGGCAGTCTGGAGAGTATTTGTATAACAAAATAAGAATGCTTCAGGATCCATACCCAAATGCCTATTTTCAAAGTAAAGACGGCAAGAAAATATTTCTTACAAGCGCTAAGTTGGATGTTTAATAGGAGCCTTTATAAAGAAAAATATGTTGAATTTTACAATAAATGAATTTGCCACAATACAAGAGTCGTTGACTAAGATAAACGCCAACAATAAGGGTTTTTTGATTGTTGTTAGTGATTTAAATTGTGCTGTATGAAAGGTTACAGTATGATTCTATATAGGAGTCAAGGATATTTCGATTCTTATAGTTCAGTTGGTACAGAGTTATCTTATTACGGCTTTAAAAATAAATACTCATTGAAACAATTAAGTATTCCAATTAACAAGCGTGTAGATACTCCTAGATTCTTTTCGATTTTCCGCTCTAATATATACATATTAAAAGTTTTAGTGAAAATGGTTATAAATAAATAAGGACGTAAAATGAGTGATAAATTAGTTAAATATGGAAAGTCTTCTCAATCTTTACTATCTTTAAAAGAAAATTTTTTTAATAATAATGATGAAATCTTAAGAAAAATGGGGGGGGTAAATAAGTTTTATTCGCAACAACCGAATAGATTGCAGTGTAAGAATTGCAACCAACCTTTAGGAGAAGTGTCTTTTAGAAAACAATATGTTGATTATTCACTTTGTGAAAGGTGTGGCCATTTAAATGGCATGCATGACGATACTGACTCATTTTGCAAAAAGTTATATACTGACAACAAGGGTGCAGATTATGCGGAAGGGTATGACAGTAAATTCGTGAAAGAATTCAATATAAGAGTTAAGGATATTTACGTACCAAAAGCAAAATTTCTCTGTGATTCTTTAGTTGATTTTGGGTATACTCCTAATGAGTTTAAATTTGCTGATTTTGGCGCCGGAAGTGGGTATTTTGTATCTGCATTAAAGTTTAGTGGGTTGAATAATATAATAGGTTTTGAGCCATCGGAGAGTCAAGTTTCTTTTGGAAATAAGATGATAGGCAAGGATCTGTTGGAGCTTACAAACTTAAGAGATACAGTAACTAAAATAAAAGAAATTGATGTTGATGTAATATCGATGATTGGTGTTTTGGAGCATGTTCATAATCCGAGAGAAATTATTGGCGCTATAAGTGAAAACAAAAAAATAAAATATTTATATATATCTGTGCCATTATTTAGTATTAGCGTTTATTTTGAAATGGTATTTTATGGAGTTATGAATCGACATCTTAGCGGGGCTCATACACATTTATATACAGAAGATTCACTGAAATATATGGCAAAAGAGTTTAATTTATCTATTGTTGCATCGTGGTGGTTTGGAACAGACATGGTTGATTTGTTTAGAAGTGTAACGGTTTGCTTGGATAAAGATAAAGATACTCACAAAATGAAGCGAAAATGGACAGAGTTATTTTCTCCAGTAATTGATGAACTGCAGTTAAAATTAGATGAAAAGCACATGTCATCAGAGGTGCACATGATATTTAAAGTTAATTAGTTTAGTAGCATTAAATGGGTCGATTATGTTAGCAAATCAAGCGAATCAAATAATATTGAAAAAACTGTCTAAGGACTCTGTTGTTATAAAATTTATAAGTAGGGCTTCCATTAATAGAGTTAATCTGGAGGAGTGTTATCATGTTGATACAGAGCCATTTCTTGGAAGGAAAGAGAGTTGCACTAATCAAATATTATACGATTTACTATGTGAAATCACTTGGCAAAATTCAACCCTTTTTACAAAAAATTAAGAATGTTGATGCTTTTAAAAGTAAGGGCGTGTCCTTATTTACAATCTTATAATCACCCAATACACAAACAAAAAGAGGGTTTGCCTCTGTAGTGGCCTGACAAACTTGGACACAAAGATAGCCTTATAATACAAACTATAAGGAGGTCAATAAATGACACAAGTAAAAACCAGGAAGCAGCGTGTGATGTTCACCGTTGAACAAAAGCTAGATTACGTTAAATTAATGGTTAATGAAGGCTACACCAATAAACAAATAATCGAGATATCAGGTGC
>Ga0114932_10005106_pt1 | contig 11834 bp, 12 predicted proteins | sample 2SBtaG_2_FD_87286 | JGI IMG/M metagenome (GOLD analysis project Ga0114932, IMG submission 87286) | Deep subsurface microbial communities from Kolumbo volcano to uncover new lineages of life (NeLLi) - 2SBTROV12_ACTIVE470 metaG | ecosystem: Environmental > Aquatic > Marine > Volcanic ... | reverse complement strand
CCAGGGCTTTCGGACAGCGTCGCGCACGCTTTCCGATGCCCCGCATCGCGACAGCGCACGCTCCTTGCCGAAAACCCTGGAAAACCGTCTCTATGGGTCATTATTAGTGCAACTTGGTATAAGTTCCAATGCCATCAAAATTTACATACAACTTCACAATATACGCCGTTACGGAGGCGTGTCTTGGGTTTCTGAATACGTCCGAGTTTGGCTATCGGCGGCTGCCGTCGGGAAATCCATTTCAGGCCCGCCTGCAGACGTTGATGCAGACCAAATGGGACGAAATATGGGGCCGGTAGAGCGGCGGCCGTAGAAACCCCGGGCGAAGTCCGCAGCCTATGGGAAGCGCCGCCGTCAGCGGCATGGACGAACGGGGGGTGGGTGTCGAACCACCGCATCGGCGGCGCATTACCGCCATGGCACCCGGGCCGGCGCAATGGGCAGGCCCGCCACCGGTGCCGCCATGCGGTAGATGGTGCCGCAGTTATCTTTCGGGCCGCCGCGCGAACCGGTGACGATGTAGAGATCGCGAAGTCCTTCGCCGCCGAAGCAGACACTGGTGACCATCGGCAGCGGCACCGGAATCTCCCGGCGCAAACGGCCATCCGCCTCAAACACCATGATCCGGCCGCCATCGGCGACGGCCAGCCATACGGAGCCGTCTTCAGCCACCGCCATGCCGTCCGGAATGCCGTCCGTAACCGGGGCGAAAACGCGCCAGCCGGCAACGCCGCCGTCGTCTGTAACATCATAGGCGCGCACCAGGTGGGAGCGCGAATCGCTGTGATACAGGGTGCGGCCGTCGGGTGAGAAGCCGAGACCGTTGGCCAGCATGACCCCGTCGGAGACGATCCGCATGGTGCCATCCAGGTCGATGACGTGGAGATGGCCGGGCACCGGGTCCTCGCCGGCGATGACCCTATAGGCCAGGGAGCCGGCCCAGACGCGTCCCGCCGCGTCGGTGGTCAGGTCGTTGAAGCCGACGGCGCCGTCGATGGCGGCCGACGCCAGCAGGGTCGCCGGCGGTGAGGCGTCGAAGTCCTGAAAGATGATGTCGCGGCCGCCCAATACCAATCCGCCGTCCGCATGGGACGCCATGCCGCCGACCCCGCGGCGCTTCGCGACGATAGTGGTGAGGCGGCCGTCCGGAGCCAGCGCCCGCACACCGCCATTGACGACGTCGGCAAAGATCAGGCCGCGCGCCTGGTCCCAGACCGGTCCCTCGATCAGGCCATAACCCGTTGTCAATTCGTCCATTCGATTCACCACCAAGCCGGTTTTTGCAATCAGTCGGTTATTGCCCGGTGCATGGCCCGGCCTAGGCGTCGGCGCCCATGGCCGCGGCGCGCAGGTTGTCCGGGGTCAGCGGCAGCCGCCGGGCCCGGATTGAGGTGGCATCCGAGAGCGCGTTGGCGATGGCCGCCGCGACCGGTTCGCTGGCCGCCTCGCCGGCACCCAAGGGCGGCTCACCGGGGCGGTCGATGATAACCACCTGAACCGGCGGCACCTGACCGAATTTCAAAATCGGATAGGTTTCCCAATCGCGGCTGCTGATGCCATCCGCATCGAAACACACCTCTTCGTACAGGGTCCAACTGACGGCCTGCAGGAGCCCCCCTTCCAACTGCATCCGAAGGCCGGCGGCGTCGGCCACTTCACCGGCATCGGCGGCGACCACGGCATTGCGAATTTCGATCTCGGCGTTGTCGTCGACCGTCAGTTCGATGGCGATGGCCGCATAGGTCTTGGAATTGCAGTAGCGCGAAAAGGCCAGGCCGCGGCCGACGTCGTCGGCGCGCGGGTTGAACCAGCCGATGGCGTCGGCGGCGGCTTCCAGCACGTCGCGGGCGCGGGGATCATGCAAATGGCGCAGCCGGAACGACAGGGGATCGGCGCCCCCTGCGGCGGCCAATTCATCCATGAAGCTTTCCAAGGCGAAGATGTTGGCGTAGCCGCCCAGGCAGCGCAGCGCCGAGGTCCTGAGCGGCAGGTCGCGGACCAGATTCTTCACCGCCCGAACGCTGGGGAAGGTGTAATAGGGATCAATGTTGCGGTGCAGGCCGGCATGATTGACCATCGACGGCTGCGGCACGAACGGCGGCGCCGGGTCTTCCAGGTAGCCCGCCGCCAACAGGCGCGCCGGCCCTTCGCCGCCGCCGGTCGGACGTGGCCGGCCAAGATGCGTATCGCTGTAGCTTTCGTGGCTCCACTCGAGGATCGCGCCATTGGTATCCAAACTAGCCCGCAGTTCCATGGCCATGGCCGAGGCATAGGGTTCCCACGCGTGTTCGTCTTCGCGGGTCCACTTCAACATAACAGGCTTGCCGGGGAGGGCGCGGGCAACAAGTGCCGCATCGAAGGTCACATCATCGGCGCCGTTGTGGCCATAGCAGCCGGCGCCGGGCACGTGCTGGATATGCAGATCATCGGCGTCCATGCCGAGCGCCTGGGACATGGAACTGCGCAAGGGCTGAATGCCCTGGCTGTGGCTCCAGATTTTCAGGGCCCCCGTCGCGTCCGCCTGGGCCAGGGCCGCCGACGGACCAATCGTGCCGTGCATGATGTAGGGTTTCTCATAGCGCGCCGAAAGCGTCTTGGCGGCCGCCGCGGGCGGCGCAGCCAAGGCCGGCACGGGGGCGTTTTCCGGTGTGCCGTTGATAACGGGCCGGCTGTCGCGGCGGTTCGACGTCAATTGGCCATAGAGGTCGGCGGCATTCAAGTCGGCGCTTGCCCAGGTCGCCGCACGGGCCAGGCGGCCGGCGGCCTGTACCACCGCATATTCATCTTCGCCGGCGACGGCCAGGAAGCTGCCGTCGCGGACAACATTTATGCCGTCGCTCTGCAGGCGCTCAACCACGGCCTCGTCGAGAGCCGTCAATTGGGCCGCGTAACGCGGCGGCCGTACCGGCCGGGCGTGCAGCATGTCGGGCATGACCATGTCGTGCAGGTAGGTCATGGCGCCGGTGACCATGTCCGCCATATGCCGGGGCGCCGTTTCATTGCCGATCCAGCGGTAGTTCTCCGCCGCTTTCAAGGGCACGTCGGGATCAACCGGGATGCCGAAGGGCTGGCCGTCCATGGCTTCCACGTAGGAGACGCTCTGGTTGGTGTCGCGGACGCTGATCAAGCCATCATCCATGGTCAGCTCATCGACGGCCGCGTCCAGGGCCTTGGCGGCGTTTTCCAACAAATGCCGCCTCGCCGTGGCGGCCGCGTACCTGAGCGCGTTGCCCGACTGCATCATGGAATTGCTGCCCGACGTGATGCCTTCGTCGGGATAGCTGGTGTCCGGCGCGTCGATGACGATGCGTTCGGGGTTGATTTCCAGTTCCTCACCGACCAGCACACTGAGCGCCGTGGAAATGCGTTGGCCGATATCCACCTTGCCTGAGCGCACGTGCACGGTGCCGTCAGCATCAAGCACGATCCAGCTGTCCAGGTCGGGGCTGTTGATCAGGCTGGGATTGCTCATGGCGCGCGCTCGCCGCCGAACAGGCCGTTGACGGCGGCCATGATCCGGCCGTGCGAGCCGCATCGGCAAAGGTGCGGTTCCAGGGCCTCGTTGATGGCCGCTTCGTCGGCGCCCGGATTTTCGCCGAGCAGCGCCGTCACGGCGATCACCAGGCCGGGGATGCAATAGCCGCATTGGGCCGCGCCGGCGTCGACGAAGGCCTGTTGCACAGGCGTCAATTTGCCGCCGCCGGCCAAGCCCTCGACGGTGACGATTTCCCTGCCTTGAAAGTCGCCGGCGGCCGTTGAACAGGTCAGTGTCGAGGCGCCATCCACCAGCACCGCGCAGGACCCGCATTGCTCCAAACCGCAGCCCAGTTTGGCACCCGTCAGGCGCAAGGAATTGCGCAACACGAACAGCAGCGGCGTCGCCGGGTCGGCGTCGACCTCGTGGGTTTCGCCATTAACCTGCAACGTGATGGTCGCCATGGCCTCCTCGATATTTTTTCATCGACGGCGCGCCGCCGAGACACCATGATGCGGGCCAAGGTCCGCGCCGACAAGCCTCAAGTCAGGGGGCGGAAGATGGGCCGCCATAAGGGATGGACGGGGATGGCAGGCATGGGCGGGCGCAAGGTCTGGCTCGACTACGATCAAGAAGCGCTGGATCGGCAATACGATCAGCGTGCCCTGGTACCGCACGCCAACGACTACATGGCCCGTCACCTGGAAGAAAGCAGGCGCGTCCGCGATCAGTTGGATTGCCGCCTCGACGTCGCTTACGGCCCGTCCAATGATGAGGTGCTGGACATCTTCCCGGCCGCCGACACGAACGCGCCGGTCGTCGTCTATGTGCATGGTGGCGCCTGGACGCGCTGGCACAAGGACCACAACAGCTATCAGGCACCGTCCTTCGTGAGCGCCGGCGCGAGCTTCGTGTCGGTCAATTTCGCCCTGGTGCCGCAGGTCAGCCTGGACGAACTGGTCCGCCAGAACCGGGCCGCCGTCGCCTGGGTGCATGAAAACGCCCGGGTTTTCGGCGCCGACCCGGATAAGCTGTACGTCGCCGGCCATTCGTCGGGTGGCCACGTGGTCGGCTTGTTCGCGGTCACCGACTGGGCCACGGACTGGAACCTGCCGTCCGACGTGATCAAGGGCGGCATCGCGGTCAGCGGCATGTATGACTTGCAGCCGGCGCGCCTGAGTTCGCGAAATCAATATCTGCACCTGGACGACGGCGCCGTTGAACGCAATAGCGCGCTCAGCCAATTGCCCGACCAAATGCCGCCGCTGATTGTTGCCTACGGCGGCAAGGAGCAGATTGAGTTTCAACGTCACTCAAAGGACTTTGCCGCCGAATTGACGCGCCGCGGCGACGACTGCCAACTGATCCACTATCCTGACAACAACCATTTCGAGATGGCCCAGGAGTTTGCCAACCCGGGCGGCCCGCTGATGCAGGCGGCGTTCCGCATGATGGGCCTTTGATGATCAGACCAGGAGATATCAAAACATGCGGTTCGTAACTTTTGATGCCGGCGGGACCGACCGCGTCGGCCACGCGCGCACCCCGCCCGTCTGGATGAAGGACGGCGATGTTTGCGAAATCGAAATCGAAGGCATCGGCACGCTCAGCAACCCCATCAAGGACGAAGCGTAACCCCCATGGAAGCCATCAAACCAAGTCTCTCCGGTCACGCCGAGATTGTCGTCGGCGACGAACACACGGCGCCCAGCATCGGCAGCGGCCGCATTGCCGTGCTGGCAACACCGGTGATGATCAACCTGATGGAAGCCGCCGCCCTGGACGCCATCGAACATCTGTTGGAGCCGGGCCACCAGAGCCTGGGCACGCATCTCGACGTCAGCCATGTCGCCGCCACGCCGGTCGGTATGAGGGCCAGGGCGACGGCGGAGGTCACCGGCGTTGATGGCAATCGCGTCGCGTTCCGCCTGGAAGCCCATGACGAGGCGGACCTGATTGGCGAGGGCAACCATACCCGCGTCGTTGTCAACGTGGCGCGGTTCGATCAACGAGTCGCCCGCAAGCTGTCATCCGAGGTATAGTTTACGGCCCCGTTCGGCAACCTTGGAGGAGGAGAACGCATCCATGTTCCGTACATTCAACCCCCCGCGGCCCTGGTCGCCGCTGGCAATCGGCATTTTATTCGGCGCCATGATCCTGGCCCTGCCGGTCCGCGCCGAAACCCTGATGGAGCGCGGCACCTATCTGATGAAGTCCATCGTCGCCTGCGGCAATTGTCATACGCCGAAGGGGCCGAAGGGCGAACTGCCGGGCATGGAATTGGCTGGCCTGGCGAACCTGGAGGTTACGCCGGGCTTCACGGCGCACGCGCCGAACATCACGCCCGACAAGAAAACCGGCATCGGTTCGTGGACCGACGCGCAAATCGCCGCCGCCATCCGCGACGGCAAGCGGCCGGACGGCACGATCATCGGCCCGCCCATGCCCATCGGCCTCTACAGGGGCATTTCGGACCGCGACGTCAAGGCCATCATCGCCTATCTCAGGTCGGTGAAGCCGGTCAACAACAAGATGCCGAAATCCGTTTACAAGATCCCCCTGCCGCCGGCCTATGGACCGACGGTGACCCAAGTGCCCGAGCCCCCGAAAGACGACCCGGTCGCCTACGGCGCCTATCTGGCGGGCCCGGCCGGGCATTGCATCGAATGCCATTCACCGATGGGCAAGACTGGCCCCGATACGGTCAATCAGCTGGGCGCCGGCGGTTTTGAGTTTCACGGGCCGTGGGGGGTCAGCGTGTCGGCCAACATCACACCGACCGGCTTGAAAGATCGCAGCGACGCCGACATCATCAAAATGGTCACCACCGGCACCCGGCCCGACGGCTCCAAGATGTTGCCGCCCATGGGCTATGGCTATTACGCCAACATTCGCAAGGATGATCTGGCGGCGATCATCGCCTATCTGCGCACCTTGCCACCGAAATGACGGAAACCCGACCATGAGTGATATCGCAGGCGGCCTGCAGACCATCGACATCCACGCCCACTTCTACCCGGAACCGTACTTGCGGATTCTCGAAGAACTGGGTGACAATTCACCGATCCGGTGCTCTTTCGACAACCCCGACGGGCCGGTCATTTACATGTGGGCCGCCGACACGCCGCCCCTGGACGTCACCTACTACGACTACCACGCGCGGGTCGGTGAGATGGATGACAAGGGCGTCGATATCCACGCCTTGTCGCTGACCCAGCCCATGGTCTATTGGGCCGAGGCCGATTTGTCGCGGCGCCTGTCCGAGGCCTACAACGATACCTGCGCGGCAGCCCACGAGGCCTACCCGGACCGCTATCTGGGCCTGGCCATGCTGCCCATGTTGCACCCGGACCTGGCCATCGCCGAACTGAAGCGCTGCGCCGATCTGCCCGGCATGAAGGGTGTCTACATGTCGACGCGCATCGAAGACAAGGAACTGTCGGATCCCTTGTTTTTTCCAATTTACGACGCCATCCAGGAGATCGGCTGGACGATTTTCCTGCACCCGGTAAAGGTCGTCGACCCGGCGCGTCTGAAGAAATTCTACCTGACCAATTTTATCGGCAATCCGACCGAATCGGCGATCGCCGCCTCGCACCTGATCTTCGGCGAAGTCTTGGACAAGTTCCCGAACCTTACGGTCTGCCTGCCGCACGCCGGCGGCTCGTTTCCCTGGTTGATCGGCCGGATCACCCACGGCTGGGGGGTACGCGAGGAATGCAAACACCTGAAGACACCGCCGGAGGACTATCTCAGGCGGTTCTATTACGACACCATCACCCACGCCCATCCGGCCTTGGATTATTTGATCGGCCTCGTCGGCGCCGACCGGGTCGTGCTGGGCAGCGATTATTGCTTCGACATGTCCTACCAGCGTCCGGTGGATTTCGTCATCGACCACGAAGGCCTCTCGGACACCGACCGGGAATTGATCCTGGGCGGCAACGCGAAGCGGTTGCTGGGGTTGTGAGCGCCGGCTGAACCCATGCGCATTACCGACATCCGGGAAAGCACCGTCAAGCTGGACGTGAAGATCCGCAACGCGGCGTTTTCCTTTGACGATATGACCACGTCGATCGTCGCCGTGATGACCGACGTGATCCGGGACGGCGCGCCGGTCACCGGCTTCGCCTTCAATTCCACCGGCCGCTACGCCTGCGCCGGGCAGCTCCAAAGCCGCCTGATCCCCCGGATTCTGCGCCACGATCCCGACAGCCTTCTGGATACGGACGGCCAAAACTTCGATCCCGACGCGGTGTTGCGCGCCACAATGTTCGGCGAAAAGCCCGGCGGCGACATGGAGCGCTCCGTCGGCATCGGCACCATCGAGGTCGCCTTGTGGGACGCCATGGCGAAGATCGCCGGGAAACCGCTGCATCAATTGATCGCCGAGTGCTATGGCGACGCAACCACGCCTGAGCGGATGTTCTGTTATGTGGGCGGCGGCTGGTATGCGCCCGACGAGACCGCCGAAAGCCTGAAAGCCGAGATGCGGGGTTATCTTGACCAGGGCTACACCCTGGTCAAGGCCAAGGTCGGCGGCCTCGCCATCGACGATGACGTCAGGCGCATTGAGACTATTCTTTCGGTTCTCGACGGCGGCCGTCAACTGGCGGTCGACGCCAATTGCGGCTTGAGCCCAGCGCGCGCCCTTGAATACGCCGAACGCCTGAAGCCCTATGGTCTGCGCTGGTTCGAAGAGCCGGTCCACCCGATCGATTTCGAGGCCACCGCGGCCTTCGTGGAAGCTTATGAACATCCCGTGGCGACGGGGGAAAATCTGTTCTCCACGGCGGATTTTCAGAACCTGCTGCGCTACGGCGGCTTCCGGCCGGGCACGGATGTGCTCAACATCGATATTCCGCAAAGCTACGGCATCGGCACCTGTGCCAGGACTATGGCGATGGCGCGCGGGTTTGGTTGGGACGCCGCGTCCGTGGTGCCCCATGGCGGCAATCAGATGTCGCTGGCCTGTGCCTTGGGGTTCGGCATGGGGATGTGCGAATCCTATCCCGATGTCTTCGGCGTCTTCTCGGGATATGCGGACAGCGCAAAAGTTGAAGACGGCTACCTGCCGGCGCCGCAATTGCCCGGCATCGGGTTCGAAGGCCAAAACGCCCTTTATGGGCTGTTTAAGACGCTGACGGCGTAGGTTCGCCGGGCTCTTCCGTCACCTGAACATTGGGACAAGGGAACATCCATGCAAATTGTCGATGCGCAAATCCACCTCTGGGGGTCCGGCCTGCCGAGCAATAGGGCGCATCGCCAGGTCACGTCATTTACCCCGGAAGAGGCCATCGGCTTGATGGACGAGGGCGGCATCGACGCGGCCGTTATCCATCCGCCGACGTGGGACCCGGGATCCATGAATATGGCGACGGCGGCGGTGCAGACCTATCCCGGCCGCTTTGCCATCATCGGCGCCGTCGACTTGGGCCAAGCGGAATCCAGCACTGCCCTGATGGCAGGCTGGCGCGGCCGCACCGGTATGCTGGGCCTCAGGTGCATGTTTCTCGACGGTCCCGACCGCAAACGCCTGCATGCCGGGGAATTGGACTGGTTTTGGCAGGCCGCCGAGGGCTTCGCCATCCCCGTCACCACCTTGGCCACGGGGTCCTTCGACGTCCTTGGCGCCGTCGCCGCCCGCCATCCGGGGTTGCGGTTGACCGTCGATCACCTGGGCGGCAAGGGCGGCAATACGACACTCAAGGACGCCGCCGCCATGACCCACATGCCCGACCTGCTGAAACTGGCCAAATTGCCGAACGTTGCGGTCAAGGCGACCGGCGCGCCCGGCTATTCCAGCGAGGCCTACCCCTACCCGGCCATGCACACCTATCTCCGCCAAATCTTCGACGCCTTCGGCCCGGCGCGCATGTTCTGGGGCACGGACATCACCAAGATGCCGTGCCCGTGGCGCCAATGCGTGACGATGTTCACGGAGGAATTGCCTTGGTTGAGCGGTGAGGACCAGCATCTGGTGATGGGGCAGGCGGTTTGTGACTGGTGGGGTTGGGAGCGGCGGGCACAGGGGTGATCGGTTGACGGCCGTTCGTGCCGCTGGCGCGTCTAATTCTCCTCATCGTCGGACAACATCAACGTATACAAGATGCCGCCGACGCCCCCGTAGAGCGCAATCATGATGAACAAAAATCCCCCGACGACCGACATGAGATGGACATCGTCCCATCCGAAGTGCGGACCAAAGACCCGGTTGGCGGCGAGCGACAGATAAATCAGCAAATACCAGAGGCTGAAACCGCCACAGACCCCCGCCAAGGTCACGTAGAGCCGATGCTTTGCGTTCGACCTGACGGTTTCCGGCTTGTTGTAGGCGCGCATGATATCGGCGGGCACCGACCGGATATCCCTAATGGTTGCCGACACGTATTTGAAAGAACGCAGCCACAGTAACGCCAATCCGAACGCCAATAGCCCCGACAGGCCAACCATCCAGTAAAACAGCAGCGGGCTGTGGCCGTTGTATGCCATCAATTGCCCGAAAAAAATGGTCGCCAGGCCGGCGCCACCCGCCACCGGTGCCAGCACGGTCAACAACGTCATGGCGATCGCATACCCGGTGCCGCTGGAGCGCTGTTGAACCGCCTTCGGCGTTTGGGCTTGCCGCTCTCGAGGGGCTGGTTGCGCGGACGCCCGATCGATGACAAGGCAATGGGCCTCAACCAAGTCCCAAATTTTGGCGAATTCCTCGTTGGCGATTTCCTGCGCGGCGATCGCACGGTATTGAGCCTCGCCGGCGCCGGGGGCCTGGTCACGCTGGGCGTCGAAATAAGTCGCCGTCGTTGCGGCAAAGCGTTGGCATTGATCGGCGGGTGTCAGGGTATGGGAGATCTCGCCGTTACCGGCGCCATCGGCCAGATAAACGATCCTTAATTCACCATCGCAACAATAGTTAAAAAAATATCGGTTCTCGTGATCACTTAAGTCGAGGATCTGGTGGAATATCTTTGGCTGTTCCGGATCGATATAAATATAGGCCATCAACGACATCACGATGCCGTCCGGCAAGGGGAATATCTCCGTGTAGACATCCTTGCGAACATCATGCAGGGGAACGTCCAATCCGGTTTCAAGCACCCAGACCGGAATACGGTTTTGAACAGAAAACATCGGTGTCATCGACCCAACCCTTCTGACAAAATTCATTGCCGATTTAGAATGGGGGCGACAGCAATGATAGTCCAACGCTTCCTGACTTGGCGAAGTGATTGCAGTGTCCAACATAGGCCGGACGAAAGAATAGCGGCCTCCCGTAAGCGAACCCCCACCGCATGAGTGCCAAAATTTCGACGGCCAGTCGCCATCTCCAGCGACCGCCGAAACAGGAATTCAGAATGGGGTTCTCGGTGCAAGCGGCGCTCGGACACCACCTTCCCGCTTTCTCGCCAATGACGGGGAAGGACATGTTCACTGCCTAATTTGGGCGGTGGCCCAAGTGCCGGGGCCGCGCCGGGAATACCGGCGCGGCCGACGACGGTCCTTACCTCAAATCAGGCCGCTTTCTTCTGGTGCAGATGATCCGACACACAACCGACGTGGCGGTGATCCGTGCCGCAGCAGCCGCCGATCACCCGCAGATTCGGCAACAGCGGGCGCATGGCCGCGTGCAGGTGGCCGAACTCCGCCGCATCGGCGTCGGGTGCCTCGGCGGCGTCGTAACCGTCGCCGGCCGGACCGACGACGCCGTTGATGATGATCGGCTGGACGACGTGCGCCCAATGGTCGCGGATCTCCATGGCGTGAGCCACCGCATCCCGCGACAGGCGCAACAGATCGTCTTGTGTGGTGCCGAGCTTTTCCGCCCAGCTGACGCAGCCGCGCCACGTGTTGGTATCCAGAACAAACCCCACATTGGCGGCCGCCGCCATGCCGAGGAACCGGTCGAAGTAGTGCTGCATGGCATGGCGCGCCTTGGCATTATCCATCAACACCAGGGCGGCGAATTCCGGCGCCTCGAAGCCTTCGACAAAAATCATCCACGTCTCGAACCCGCCGTCGGCCAGGAACGGGCGTTCGGTATTCATCAGTTTCTCGATATTGTTGTTCATGTGGTGACCCCTTCGAACTTATGTGTGAAAGGGGCGGTTCATACGCCGGTCATGTTTCAGTCTGATGTCGCCAGGCGGCGGGAAGTGTTTCAATTGTTTCAGGGGGTGCGGTGTCCGATAAGTAGCCGCAAGCGGAAGGGGTTGGCGGTATATCGAGATGTCTGGAAGTGATTCTAATCGGACGTCGCAACGCGCAGGTGCCCAGGAAATTGACGAAGGTTTCGATGCATCACATAGTCCCTCGCGGGACCATCTCTTCCACCAGCCATAGGGGCTAAAAATGTCATTTG
>Ga0114932_10005104_pt1 | contig 11836 bp, 17 predicted proteins | sample 2SBtaG_2_FD_87286 | JGI IMG/M metagenome (GOLD analysis project Ga0114932, IMG submission 87286) | Deep subsurface microbial communities from Kolumbo volcano to uncover new lineages of life (NeLLi) - 2SBTROV12_ACTIVE470 metaG | ecosystem: Environmental > Aquatic > Marine > Volcanic ... | reverse complement strand
GACCAAGTAAATTGCATTTGTGAACCTAGATATCTACAATTCTTAACTTCTGATTTACTATGAAAGTGACCACTATAAACTTTGTCGAATCTCTTGAGATAACTGATATCTAATCCATGTGAACACACGGCGCCTGGCATCATCAATGCACCTTCGATTTCGAAATGACCCATACATGTACTTGCGTTTGCACTGAGTAAAAAGTCAACTGAGTCTGCATAGTTCTCATTGTTAATCCATGGTACTAATGCAATATTAAAACCATCATATTCTTTTACAATAGGGTCATAAATGATATTAACATTTTCTTCAAACAATAAAAGTTCAGGACTATTTACACTATTTGTTGATTTGTAATAAACATCATGATTACCTAAAATTAAATCCATAGTAATGCCTCTTTCTACCATAGGTTTAATAAAGTGTTCACGATTTGCTTTGAGACTTGCAAAGTTGACATACTTTCTTCTGTCGAAGTAATCACCCAAATGGATGATATGTTTAATATCATGTTTATCTAGATAAGGAAAAAAGACTTCATTATAAAAACGTCCTTGATAATTAGACATTTCTATCATGTCGCCTCTTATACCTGCATGTGTATCATTCAGTATTGCGATTTTCATTCAGTAAATTTTTCTAAGTTTTTCTGTTCTTTAGTTTTTGCTCTCTTTGATTTTCTTGGTTCGTAGTTAACAGGATTATAATTGTCTTGTAACCATTCTACATTTGAATTTACCATGCCACTAGTATCACCATCTATAGTATCAAAAGCAGCTTCTGATATACCTGTTTCTTTTAATACTTCTTGTTTAATGAATACTTGTTTCTTTTCTTTTTGTATTCTTCTTAAAAATGCATAGTAACAAATCTGAGTAATGTATGCGAAAGCATTATTTGATTTTTCTCTGTTGAAGTTGCCGATATATTGTATACAATTCTCGATTGCATCGCAAATCATTTCGTCTCTGTAAGTATAGTTAATGAAGTTTGGTCGAGTAGATAGACGAGTAGCAATCTTATAAATGCATTCACCTATGTAGTCGGACATTCTTGGAGGTGTTTCTCCTTTTGATTCGGCGAGTTTAACTGCTTCGTTATGCTCGGCGACTGCTGTTGTGAACTCTTTGTTATTGACATAGTGTTCGTTTTGTTTTTTGTCTGCCATATATGGATAATACACTAGAAACACTTGGATTGTAAGTGCTTTTTAGTATTTATTCGATTGAGTATTTGTAATTAATGTCACTATGGTGTTGTTCGTCTGCTCTAACTTTTTTAATTAAATCAGATAGTTTAGCGTCTTCAGACATACCATAATAATCAATTGCGAGTTTTGGTGCTGGTACGTTTTCGACTTCGCCAGATTCTACCATAGCAAGATATTCTGTATACGATTTAACTGCCTCTTCTTCGAAATGGTGAATCATTCTATGTGCTGTTTTAGGGAATAAAACATATAAAACAAAATAGAATATCCAAAAGATTGCCTGTGCAAAAAGAACAAGATATCTCTCAAAGATATTTGGTTTAGTAATCTCTATGAAGAACATAAGATGCATACGTTCATTTTCTGCTTCTGCTAAAAGTTCACGTATCATAGGACCATGTCCTGTTTTCATTTGTCTAAGACTTTTTAAGTGAATCCACATGCCTGCTACCATACCAGGTACACCAGCAATAGTTTCTAGAACAACTGCTCTATGTCCATATCTATGTGCAAAAAATGTATCTGCTATAAGACGAAAGAATTTTGTCATTGATAAAGCAAAAAAATTTGACATTTTTATAAAAACCCTCTTTTATAATTTAGATTTATATGTTAAACTGACTATGTCGCCAGGGTCAGGACCTAATAAGGAGATGGACCGTTAACAAACGTATCAATAATCTTGAATGTTGCTAACATTAAAGCTACCATACCTACTTGTACAAAACTCATTATGATGACTATTTTCGAATTCATTTCAACCCAAAATTTACCGTCAGTATCTATCCAATGTTTATGTTCTTCTGGTGTTGCATCTCTTGGCGCCCAACGTATTCCGGGTTGTCTTGCAACTTTTGGGTCTTCAGATGTAAAGTCAATTTCAATCTGCTTTTCTTTCATGATATATTTTTTGTGAATTTTCAATTTCTCTAATAGCTCTTAAAGCGCCTTGTATATTTCCGTCAAATGCCACACCTGTTATTAATAGATTATGACAAATGATTTTTATAAGATTTTTCTTAATATACTCCATTATATATTAATCCCATTTACGCCCATTAAAGTTAGCGCAAAAATAATTACGAGACCAGAAATCTCCAACTTATCTTTTATTTCTTCTTTACTAGGTATTTTCATTTAAATACCGTATGATGATAATATCGCTATAGGTAATGCGAAAGGAAGAGTTATGTGTAAAATGAAATCGATTACTTCCAGGCTCTTTGATATAATCTCTGTTTCTCTCAGGTTTTCTACGTCACTTACCACGCTCTTCGCAACCTTTAAAATTGCTGTGGTCATGGTTTCTCCAAAAAAACTATTATTAAAAATTATAATTAATTATAAAAATATATTATAACACGCAACTATTTATAAAACAATGGGTTTTAAGAAATATAATTTTTATAACTAATGGATTTTCTTAGGGTCTTCTGGTTTTTCTGAAGTTTCAAATAAATCTTCAGCTGAACTAACATCGAAACCTTGACTATCTAAACCTATGTCTTCTAAGATATAATCATCATAATCCATTTCTGACTCTATTCTAGATTGTGTCATCAATCTATCCATAGCTCTTTTGATTCTTGTATCTAAATCTTTTCTAACTGATTTTTCATCACCGATAGGTATTGATTTATTTTCTATCATTTTCATCCATAATGAACTAGCATTATCATAGTGAGGAATGAATTGCTCATTCATACTAGTTCTATGCATAACTGAAGTTTTTGGCATAACTATCTTTTCTTCCTCTGAAAGAGGACTATAGGGATAAAATATTACCTGTGTCTTAACAGAACCTGGAATGATAGATAAATGACATATCATTGGTAATGTTATTTCTAGATTGTCACCTAGGTCTCTTGTCATACCCACTATCTCTGAACCAGTTGTCATTTTGATGACTTCGTATTTACTAGGTATTAAGTCTTTTGCTGTTGCCATAAGTCGAATTGTTTTAGTTCGTAAGGAAAATTCTCCTCACTATAGATATTTATCCTTTCTTTCAAGTGTTCAAGTGTGTAATTATCACATTGAAGGTCGTCTGCAATATCAAATAATCGCATACTATCTTTACCTTCTGTCTTTCTAAGACCTCGACCTATAGATTGTAAATTTCTAATCTTAGATTTTGAAGGAGATGCAAAAACAATATTATCTATTTTCTTTATGTTAACACCAGTGGAAAATGTTCCGTATGATGCTAGTATCACATCGTTTTTTGCTTCTTCTACTATACCACGAATAGCTTCTCTATCAGAAGTATCAGTTCCACCATAGACATAATGCAGATTGTCTACAAGACCATCTAACATGCCATGTAAAACCACACCATGTTTTTCGACATATTGAAAAAGAACAAGTGTGTTACCTTTTAAATTTCTAACAAGATTGACAATAAATTTATTTCTCTCTTCGCATGAAACCAGATAATCCATTTCTTCTTGGTATGACATTTTATGACACTTCGCATGTTTAAGTATAATACAATCAATATCAATCTTTGCAATAGTACCGTCTTCTATCAACTCTGATGATGTGATAACTTTCTTTACAGGACCAAATAGACCTTCAAGTTGTAATCTATGTACTTCTGTACCATCTAAAGTACCTGTTGTACCAATACGAACAGCAGTATTCTTCATTTTTTCAAGAATGCCTTTCAGTGTTGTTGCTTTAAATAAATGTGCTTCATCACCTATGACCATATCAAATGATTCTAATACTTCTTTAGGCGCTTTACTGAAAGATTGCCACGTAGTCACCGTGATGTCTGCATCGAAAACTTCTTGACCATGATATATTTTACAAACAGGTTCTTTATAACCATAATCAATAAAATCTTTTGTCATTTGTTCAACCAATGATGTTGTTGGCACAATAATTACGGTTTTCTTATCATAATATCTTGCAAGTAAATAAATGATTAGTGATTTACCACTTGCAGTTGGAGATAATAGAAGTTGTCTTCCATATTGTATTGCAGTATTAAAAGCATCTATCTGATAATCTCTAGGTTCAAAAGGAAGATTCAAATCTGCTAACCAAGACTGACTACATTTTTCTCTTTGTTTTTCACCGATAACATCTTCGATTCCGCCAAATTCGTAACCTCTTTCCCTACAGAACTCATCGACATATGGTAAAAGACCAATGTATACTCTGTTTGTTTTAATAGAAAATAATCTTACTTTGCCGTCCCAATATCTATTTTTAACAGAAGGCATAAACTTTGCATTTGGTACAGAAAAAGAAAAGTAATCATAAAGGTCACGTGCAAGTCCATCATCACAATTGACTTTCATGAAACATTCGTTAATCTTTTCTACGGTGACTTTAGGCATGAGGTTGGCCGTGAAACCAACTTACTAGAGATACTCTTGTACCCTTAATCACTGGAGTCACTTGATGATAAGTGTGTGAAGGAAACACAATTAGCGTTCCTTTTTCTTTTGCTGAAAACGGTAGAGGTTTTTTGTTATTTGCTATATCAATTTGAGTCTCGTAAGTTTCTAACCTATCAAATATACCATTGTAATCGATATACTCAAAGTTTCCGCCTTCATAATCTTCAGGTGCTGATAATTGTATTGTTGAAGAGAGTTTTCTCATTTTACCTGTATTTAAAAGACCTGGTCCTGAATCAACATGCCAAGTATAAAAATCTCCTCTAGTATGTTCTGTTTCTCTATGACGATAAATTGTATATTGATGATTCTCTATTTCATCCCATTGTAAATTCCATTGTGCTTCACTATTTGCTTGATTTATACCATCTTCTATCTTTTTTCTGATATCTTGAGGCATAACCTGATGATTCATCCATTTAACATCTGATTGTCTTATATTATGTCTGATATTACCTTGCGAACTAAGTGCAGCTGCGTCCGGGTCATTTAAAACTTCACCACCAACACCAGCATCTTGAAGTTCAATTCCTTTTGAATGAATATGTATTTCTTCTACTTCTCTTTCTGTTAGAAAACTAGGGTAAATTATAACACTATTAAAGTAAACCATTATACGCCTGCCATAAACTTACGCCATTCAATTGTATTTTTTATTGTCTGATGGCGCCATGTAATATTGTCCATACATCTTTTGATATACTCTACAACCTCTTGTAGATAATCTATCTTTGCTTTTAATTTTGTAAGGTCTACATCTGAATTGAAAAAAATATCCATATCGTTTTTCATTATTTTGAGACCATCGAATGGGTCATCTGACCAACCCAATTCTTTAATTCTATTTTCATCCATTTTGCCATTGAACCACAACCACTTATCTTTTCTAAGTAGATTGTATTGCATTTGAGCATTCTTTAATCTAAGAATGTTATCTGTTAGTAAGTCTGAATACTTTGCATGTAATCGAGGAACATCTAAACTAGATTTATCTAATTCTATGTCATCGATTTCGCAATCGTTAGACCACATCGCCTTTATTTCATCCAATGTCATACTATAATTATACTATACTTTGTAGTATTTATGAAGTGGTTTTTATCTCGTAATATGTGAATCTAAATGACACGGTTGCAATTACAGGTTCTGCATCAGCACCAGATTCAAGTTGAATACCACCTAGATTAATTGGAAAACAATCATGAAATCTAAAGTATCTATTTGGTATATTTTTGTTTGTATTTGTTACAAGTGTTATGTCTGAGAATTGTTTTAAATCATCGCCGACATTAGCGAGTATATTTGTTTTTGTAGAAGTGCTTTCAGTATATGCACCGTATATACTAGGGTCATTGACTGGAACGATTGCATCCATCCAATCATATATTTCTTTAAAGTTTGCTAAATCTTCGTCAACTAAGAATTCTATATCTAATGTATCGAAAGTTACTTTATCACCTGGAAAATATGCATCTAATCCAACACCAGCTGCTTGAACGGTTTCACTGAATTGCAATCCAGGTATATTTACGGTTCTAACATAATACTCAACATTTGGAACTTTATCAATTAGTAATCTAAAGTTATTTTTATTGAGAATCGATTTATTAATATTAGTTGTCAAGTTTTATAATCCTTTTAGATGATGTAGTGTCTAGATAATCTTCACCACGATACTCTCTCTGAACTATCTCTTCACAAAGATAACCGTCTTGAATGTATCGTGTAGATATCGTTCTACTGATAACGTCTGTTGTTTCTACCCCATTTGGAAATGCACTTTTTTCCCAAGGTCCTTCCAACACTTTCACATTTTTTGCATATTCTGACATTTTATTTCCTTCTAAGGGGGGCGAATAATTTCACCCCACTTTACTATTTATCTTAACTTACTTCTCGTTAACGAAATCATTAAACTGCTTTGCAGTATTAATAACATCTTGAGCAGAATATGTCCTTAAAGGTATCTCCTTTTTAGACTCAGCATGATTGTCATTCCATGAATATATGGTTTGCCTTTCATTCTCGATGTTGTTGATAATAACACTCTCTGCTAGAGATAGTAAATCGGCACGGATTTCGTACCCAGATTTTGCGTGATTTGACATAATTTCCTCCTGTGTGTATGTGTGTTTATGTCGTAGTAGGGGGTTTTAGAAACCCCCAACTACTATAGTATATAGGTTATTTTAAGCCGACCACTTTTGACCACGGTATACACCCTTGGTCTGTGGTTTTGACTTTGTAGATTCACCATTGTGACGAGTGCCACGGTATACTAACTTGAGGTCAGCCTTCTTCTTTGTCATTTCCATTCCTCCGTTTAAAGGTTGAACAAAAATGCGTTCCTTCGGCCCCATGCCTACTTCCGTTCACTGCTACATTTAGAGTGAATGAACGATTATTATTATTTAGTGTATAAAAAAAGGGGTCTAAAAAGACCCCTTTTAAAAGTCGAAACTTTTTTTACAGAATGTTAGATACTGCTAATTTTCTGTAGTATTGGTTAGTTCCATCGGAAGCAAGACCGTTTGCAGGTGATGAACCTACGAATGGGTTTGAAACCATACCGTATCTTGTTTTAAATCCGATTTTTGGTTGGAAAGTATTCTCACCAACGGCACGAACCATTTGTAATGGTACGTATGGGCAATAGAACATACCAGCATCGTAAGGGTTAGACCCTCTGTAACCAACGGTTAAGTAATCTGAACCAGCATATGGGTCAATATATACTTTAACTCTTCCGTTAAGAACACCAGCAAATGTATTACCTGTGTCATCAACGTTTAAGTTAGTTGATAGTGCTGGAGTGTAATCTAATACTCCTGCCATTGAAAGAGCAGATGCTACGTCTGAAGAACATAGGATAAAGTTACCTTTACCTCTTCTTGTTTCTTTAGCGATTACATTTGATTCTCTTTCGATTTGGAATAATAATCCTTTGAACTTCTCTACAGACCATCTACCGTTAGCATCAACGTCTAAGTTAAAAGTACCTGCTGAAGCAGTTGCTGATGCACCTACTTTAGCTTGGTTGTTTACTTCTCTAACAACTTCTCTGTTGATTTCTGATAGAATTTCTGATGATAAAATATTAGCGAGTTCTGATTCTGCATCTAGACCGTGGATTGCTTTTAGGTCTTGAGCAAGTTCTAATGAGTACTCTGCTTTTAAAGCTCTTGAAACTGCTGTTACCGTGCTTTTCTCGATTGTGAAAGACATTTCATTGAAGTGGTTGCTTGAAGCATCACCTAATGATTCTGAGTTTGCGGTTGACATACCAGTTGAAGTAGCGTTTTCATACGCACTTGAACTAGCAAATGGGTTACCTTCTGGGTCTGGGTCAGCTGTGTTGTCAATGTCACCTGAATTACCTGCTGAAAAAGCAGTTCTTGGTTCATTGAATAATGCTTCTGATTGAGCATCTCTTGTAGCGTTAGCATCGTCTTGATATCTTGCTTTCATAGCAAATATAAGACCTGTTGGACCTGTCATAGGTTGAACACCGCAAATGTCGTATGCAACGAGATTTGGCATTGCTCTTCTAACGAGACTGATTAAAATCGGGTCCCAATTAGAAATAGCAGCTCCAGTAGAGTTTAAAGGTGCAGCTTCTGAAAGAACAGCTCTATCTTCTTGTAAAGCGTTCTCTTGGTTTTCAAGAATAACTGCTGTGACTGCCTTCTTGTAGTTGTCTTCGATTTTTGGCAAATCGGAGTGTTCTAGAATAGGCGACCACTTTTCTTGTAAGTTTTCTGATAAAAACATTTTTTATTTTCCTCTAAATTACCCTAATGGTTTTAATTTTGAAATTGCTGATGAATACGCACTCATTTCAGGTGGAAGAACGTTCTCTTCGTTAGATTCGAACTCTCCTGTACCTTCTTCTATGTTTGTCTCTTCAACAACCGTTTCACCGTCAACTGGAAAGTATGCTTCTTTGATTTCTGCAATCTTATCTTGAAAGTCTGCTTCGTCTTTGAAATCTACTCCATTTGATAATGAAACTAATTTCTCTTGTTGTGATTCAGATAAGTCTTTGCAGGCTTCTCTGACAACATTGTCTCTCTTCATAGAATCTAACTCTTCAACTAAGCCCATATTCTTATTGACTTCGTTGTCTAGTTTGTCTTCCATTTCATCGAGACGATTTGCGAGTTCGTCCATGACATTATACTTATCTTCTGGTACTTCAACATAATGTTCTACGAACAATGTTTTTAGTCCTTCGATAAAGTTATCTGTCATTTCTGACCTCAAACCCCTTTCGATTGCTAATTCGTTTTCTTTCGTCCACTCTTCAGCAACATATGAAAGATACTTATCAGTAGCTTCTGATAATTCGTCCTTCACTTTTTCTATTGAGGTTTTTAATGATTCTTCATGTTCTTTTGAAAGTTCTTCTTTAATTTCAGCAACTTTTGATGATACTGCGGCTTTGAAGATTGTTCTAGCTTTCTCTTGATTCTCTTCTGATAGTTCAAGAGCTTCTGAGATTTTTTCTAGGTCGTCTTCTACTTCCATCTCAACTAGGTCTGACTCGACTTCTGCGGACTCTTCGACTTCTTTCTCGTCTTCTTTGTCCTCGTCTTCGTCTTCCTCTTCTTCCTTTTTCATCTTCATTGCGTTAAGTTTTTTATAACCTTCTTCAACGTCTTCCTCATCTTTTTTCTTCATGAGTTCTACGATGCTTCTTGCGATTTCTGCTTTGCTAAGGGATTCGTCAACTTCTTCTTCTGACATTTTGTTGTACATAGCCTGAAGGTCTTTTTTATCCATTTCTTTCATTGAGTTGACCATAGCCTTAATCATTTCCATTTTTGAAGGTTTTTCTTCTTCAGAATCTTCTTCTTCAGAAACTTTCTTTAATTTTGGTTGAGGTTCAGCTTTTGAAGCGCCTTTCTTTTGGGGGTCGTTACTAATTTCTTTAGAACCACCTTCAGCGCTTTTAACTGAATCAACGGCTTTGTCAACAGGATTTTCTTCAGGTTTGACGACTTCACCTTTACCACTTTCAATTGAAGCGGCATCAGATGAACCTTGCTTAACAGCTTTTGAGTCACCTTTTTCAGCTTTAGAATCAGGCTGCATAGCCTCTTCTATTGCTTGTTCTAGGTTTTTTTCTAAATCTGCCATTTGTTTCTCCTGTTTGAGTAAATACTCTTTTATTTATATGTTACAAGTTCTCTACGAACTTTTTCCATAAATTTAATTTGGTTTCTTCAAGTTTATTGAGTTTGGCACTACGCATTTCTTTATGCATTTGGTCAATCTCTTTCGCTTTTAGAATACCTGATTCATAATACCATTCTACTCCTTCCATGATGCCTTCTACGAAAGCCTCTGGAGCAGAAGGGTCTGCAACGATATCAGCGGCCGTTGCCAACTGAAAATCGCCTTTAACAACTTGAGAACCATTTTTTTGTTCTAGGGAACCTAGACCACGAGATGATACACCAAGTTTTGCACCGTCATCAATCAAGTTTCTTACGATTTGACCGTTAGGTGTTGTTAAAATCTTTGCACGTCCCACATAATTATTACCATCTTCTTCTAGTTTAGTAATCATGTGAGATACTTTGTCTAAATTGATTGTTGGTCCGTCTGGATGACCTAATTCACCGAAAGCTCTATCTTGTTCTACGAACTCTTTGTTGTATCGTGCTACTTCTTTTCTCATTACGTCTTTCGGATATACACGACCATTTCTGTTTTTGATTTCAGATTGCATGAAAATACCTTCGATAAAATAATCTTTTTTACCGTTTTCGTTCTCTTCTACAATCACAGGTGAAACTGCGTAATCATTAAATTCAGATATTAACTTCATTTATTACTCCTAATATTTCTTCTTTAGTTATGTTCTCTTCACCCATTTGCAAAATTAATTTTTTAACATTTTTCATTTCTTTTTCAGCGTTTTTCATATTTCTATGAGGTTCACCCATAGATACGCCGTCTACGTATACGTGAATCTTTCCTCGTTTGTCTTCTCCGTATACTATGTCCAGTGACTTTCCTGAGACTTTCTCAGTCTGTCGTTTTACTTCCTTCTGGTCTTTAGGAAGTTTGAACTTAGCTTCGTTTAACTCAGTTGTTATCTGTTTCCAAGTTTTCATCTGCTTGTTTTTCCATCCAATTAGTAGATGTTTCAACTCTTTTCATATCAACAACTTCAGCAGCTTTTTGCTTTAAGACATCATTAATTGTGTCTTTAGCATCTTGTAATTTGCCCGATTCAATTTGGTCTACTATATCTCTTGTTTTTTCCATCAATTATTAAAATTCGTCTTCCGAATCTCCTCCATCACCGCCTTCGTCTTCTATCTCTTGGTCTAACCTTTTAATATCAGACTCAGACTGCTTTAATATATTTTTTCTGACATAGTCATGTGAGATGTATTTTCCAATATACTCACCTGCCTGTCCCAATAAGTCAAATCTTTCTCTCATGATTTCACCAGATTTCAACTCCGTAAAGTGATTATCTGTTGCAAAATCATAATGTATAAAATCTTTATACTTATCAAACTCATCTGAAGTCACAATATTCTTCAGAATTAATTGAGTTCTTAACATGTCTGTAAAGACTCTTGCAAACTTATCTTGCAGTCTTCGTGTGAACTTATTAAACTTAAGTTCATCTCTAGAAATCTCTGAAGCACGACCCATGTTAAATCCATTGTCTGCTTCCATTCTAGAAGTTGGAACATTTAAAGACTGATATAGTTTCTTTTTAAAGTATTCTATATCATCAATCTCTGATAGGTTTGAACCACCCGGCAAAGTTGATATCTCTGTTCCTCGACCACCCTCTCTTCTAGGTAACCAATAGTCTTCTAACATCGACATATGGCGTCTATCATCTTTGATTTCGCCTGTCTGCGAGTTATAAACAAGTTTATTTCTATACTTATTCATAACATCTGCTAAGTATTGTTCTGCTTTCGCTTTCGGCAAGTTACCAACATCAATGTAGAAGATTCTTCTTTCTGGTGCTCTTGATATTCTGTAAATAACAAGCGCATCTTCCATCATTGATAACTGATTTGCAGTCTTCAATGCCTTATGCAAATATCCGATTACAATATTCTTAGTGTAATCTAACATTCCTGAAGTAGTATAACTTACTGCCTCAGGTGCAATTTTAAGAGTTGTGCCTTCATTAACACTACTCTTATCGAAACCTTTATCGCTGAAGACATAAAATTCT
>Ga0114932_10005103_pt1 | contig 11837 bp, 10 predicted proteins | sample 2SBtaG_2_FD_87286 | JGI IMG/M metagenome (GOLD analysis project Ga0114932, IMG submission 87286) | Deep subsurface microbial communities from Kolumbo volcano to uncover new lineages of life (NeLLi) - 2SBTROV12_ACTIVE470 metaG | ecosystem: Environmental > Aquatic > Marine > Volcanic ... | reverse complement strand
ATTTGCGCAAGATGATGTCAAACACGTCCTCGTACGTCATGAACAGGCAGCCGCCCACATGGCGGATGGTTATGCACGTTCAACTGGCAAAACCGGCACAGTGCTCGTCACATCAGGTCCAGGCGCTACGAATACTATTACAGGTATTGCTACTGCATATATGGACTCTATTCCGATGGTTATTTTATCGGGACAGGTGCCGTCGAAGCATATTGGTGAAGACGCATTCCAAGAAACTGACATGGTGGGGTGCTCACGCCCTATCGTTAAGCACAGCTTTTTGGTGAAGCGCGCGGTTGATATCCCAGAAGCGATTGCTAAAGCTTATTATATTGCCAACACAGGTCGTCCTGGTCCGGTGGTAGTAGATTTGCCAAAAGATATTGTGAACGTAGCAGAAGAACACCCGTACGTGTTCCCAACTGACGTGACCATGCGTTCCTACAATCCAACTGAAAAAGGCCATCCTAAACAGGTCAAAAAGGCAGTTGAGTCGCTACTTAAAGCAGAACGTCCCGTACTGTATGTAGGTGGTGGAGCTGTAGCTTGCGATGCGTCTGCAAAGGTTATTGAGTTAGCCGAGAAGCTTAATGCACCGGTAACTTGTACGCTAATGGGCCTTGGTGCTATGCCGGGTACCCACAAGCAATTTATCGGCATGCTAGGTATGCACGGTACGCTTGAAGCGAACAAGACTATGCATAATGCCGACTGCATCATTGCACTAGGTGCACGTTTTGATGACCGTGTTACCAACAACGTTGATAAGTTCTGCCCACATGCGGATATTATTCACGTTGATATTGACCCAGCATCGATTTCTAAAACCGTAAATGCGCATATTCCTGTAGTAGGTTCGGTAGATAAAGTACTTGATCAAATCTTAAGTCAGGTAAATAAGGAAGACTTATCAGGTCAAAGCGAAAAGCTGGCCGATTGGTGGCAACAAATTGAAACCTGGCGCGATCGTCAGTGCTTAAACTACGCACAGGGCGAAGAGGTAATTAAGCCTCAGCGCGTTATCGAAGCCTTGTACAAACACACAGACGGTAAAGCTTACGTAAGTTCTGACGTGGGTCAGCATCAAATGTTTGCTGCGCTTTATTACCCTTATGATAAACCGCGTCAGTGGATCAACTCAGGTGGTCTTGGCACCATGGGCTTTGGTTTACCGGCTGCAATGGGTGTGCAGTTTGCGCACCCAGGTTCAACCTCTGTGGTAGTAACGGGTGACGGCAGTATTCAAATGAATATTCAAGAGCTATCTACTTGTTTGCAGTACAACCTGCCTATCAAGATTATCTCATTGAATAACCGTGCCCTAGGTATGGTTCGTCAGTGGCAGGATATGATTTATAAAGGACGTCACTCACACTCTTACATGGATTCAATGCCTGACTTTGTGAAATTGGCAGAAGCTTACGGACATGTGGGCATTAAAGTAGACAAGCTTGACGAGCTAGACGCAGCAATGGAGAAATGTTTCAGTTACACAGATCGCTTAGTGTTTATGGACATAGCAGTAGACCAAAACGAACACGTATATCCAATGCAAATTAAGTTTGGCGCAATGGATGACATGCGCTTAAGCAAGACGGAGCGAACCTGATGAAACGTATTATCTCTGTATTAATGGAAAACGCCCCTGGCGCACTTTCTCGTATCGTTGGTGTATTCTCACAACGTGGTTACAACGTCGACTCACTGTGTGTGGCACCAACCGACGACGCGAGCCTTTCGCGTCTAACGATTATCACGCACGGTGACGACAAAGTCATAGAGCAAATTACTAAGCAAGTGAATAAGCTTATTGATGTGCTCAAAGTAGTAGACTTGACTGAAGGCGCGCACATTGAACGCGAACTTATGCTGATTAAAGTCGCGACTCGCACTGAGTCAGTACGTGCTGAAGTGAAGCGGAACTCTGATATCTTCCGTGCGCGTATTGTGGATGTGAACGTAAACAACTACACCATTGAAATTACGGGCACCACAGATAAGCTAGATGCATTTGCCACGACTATGGGGCAGTGTGCTGAAATTATCGAATCATCGCGCACCGGTGTGTGTGGGCTTGCTCGAGGTGATAGGGCGCTTCGTCCTTAAGTTTTTTTCTGAGTTTTCGCGCAAAGCGTTTTTTCGAAAGGCTGTCATTAGACAGCCTTTTTTCATTCTAGGGAATTACCCTAAGTATCGCGCCCATAATAGGCTTCTACGCGCAGGGCTACGCCGTATGAGGTTTTAAAATCCTCTTCACGTAGCCATAAAACAAAAGGCTCTACCTCAAAGAATAGCCAATCGCGCAGCATGTTGTTACGCCACCTAAACCCGCCATAGACTTCTTCTACGCGAAAGTTGGGTTGGCTAAGCCCTTCCACCATAAAGTGAGGAATAACGGCGTTATGTTGATCTACCGAAAACAAATGGTGGACCTCGTGACGCCATAGCCAGTCGTTGGTATCGTCGCGGTAGTAGTAGCGATTATTTTGTCGAACCAGGTGCTTTTTATTGATTTCGTATTGAAAAGCGACGCCCACCTCCGCACCCAAACGGTCACGGGTGTAATAGTAAAGTTCGGCGTCGTATAGCATGGCCCATTGTTTAGAAAAGGCAAAAGCATCTCTGTATCGGGTCATCGCATATAGCTGGTCGCGGCGACCAGCACCAATTCTAAATGAGTAGTGAGAGTCTTGCTCAGGACGAAAGCGAAGCGCAATGGTCGTTCGATCGCGGTTGTTATTGCCGGTATCCCTCGCGGCTCGTATTGTGTTGTTCTGTGTCTCGTCTTCGTTATCACTTAATAGTAAATCAACGCGTTCTTTTAAAGCCGGTAGGCGAACTCTTACCCTGAAGCGCAAATCCGTATCCGAGAGCATGCCACTTCTTGGCTCCCATGCAAGTTGAACACGGCCTTCGGCTCTGGCTTCCTTCTGTCCTGAAGCACCTATTTCATCTGAACTTTCAAACAAACCATCAAGCTGTTTAACGGTGAAGTCCATGGTGTCGGTGAAGCTACGCTGCCAAATATCAAACCATTGCTCATTAGGTATTGAAGGAGGCAAGGAGTGTGTACTTTCTTGTGTCGAAGTAGCGCTGTTAGTAAGCGTATTTTCTGGTCGAGCAATATCCCGATAGGTTATACCTACACTGGTCGCATTTACGGGGGAGTTCAACGTGTCAGCAGCTGAGTCAGGTGCAACAGGTACAGCGAGCAATAAATGGCAATAGACCACAGTAAGGCATAGCATTGCTCACTAACTCCTTGTAAAAATTAGCATAGTTGAATGTTTCGACCATTCGCATTGGGGATATACAGAGCATGGATTGTCCCAACCAAAACGTCAATCTTTATTCATTGAAGTAAATATTCAGGTGAAAGCATCAGCAGGCAATGGCATACTGTGCCAATCGATGTAAGGGAGATTATTTTTATGGGTGGTATTAGTGTTTGGCAGTTGCTGATCATACTGGTTATTGTGGTGCTTTTATTTGGTACGAAGCGTCTTAAAGGTATAGGTACTGATTTAGGCGGCGCAATCAAAGGCTTCAAAAAAGCTGTCACCGAAGAAGACAAAGACGCAGACTTTGAACAAAAGAAGCAAGTTGAAGAAAAGTCAGCAGCAGAGCCTGTTTCAACTAAGACGCAGAGCGACGTTAAAGAAAAATCCTAATGTTCGATATCGGCTTTTGGGAGCTATTGGTTATCGGTGTACTGGCGTTGCTTATCTTAGGGCCAGAAAGATTACCGGGTGCCATGCGCTCAACTATAAATACAATTCGTAGCGTGCGTAATGTAGCAACGGGCTTTAAGCAAGAAGTTGAGCATCAGTTGCGCGTGCACGAATTGCATGAAAATTTGAAAAAAGCAGAGCAGCAAGGGCTTAAAGATCTTTCACCTGAACTTGAACAAAGCGTCGATGAGCTAAAAAAAGCTGCAGAGTCGGTTCAAGAACCTTATAAAAAGCAATAGATGTCTGACGCTAATAACCTTATTTCTCATTTAATTGAATTGCGTAGCCGTATTCTCAAAGCCCTTTTGAGCGTACTTATCGTCTTCATTTGTCTTGCGGCGTTTGCGCAAGACCTTTATAAGCTATTGGCGATGCCATTGCTTGAAGCCTTACCTGAAAATGCGAGCATGATTGCAACCGACGTTGCATCACCTTTCTTTGCTCCGTTTAAACTTACACTGGTGTTATCGTTTTTTATTGCTATTCCCTATGTGCTCTATCAAGTATGGGGGTTTGTGGCTCCGGGTTTGTACAGAAATGAAAAGCGCCTGGTAGCGCCTTTACTACTTTCCAGTACGCTGCTGTTTTACGCAGGAATGGCGTTTGCCTACTTTGTGGTATTTCCAATAGCGTTCGCGTTTTTTACAAGCGTAGCACCTGAAGGTGTAACGGTAAGTACAGATATATCCAGTTATTTGAACTTCGTCTTGAAACTGTTCTTTGCATTTGGGGTCTCATTCGAGATACCGATAGCCATTATCTTAATGTGCTGGACTGGGGTAACGGATGCTAAGTCTTTACGAGCCAAGCGCCCGTACGTGGTTGTTGGTGCATTCGTGGTTGGCATGTTGCTAACACCGCCAGATGTTATCTCTCAAACATTATTAGCTATTCCAATGTGGTTGCTGTTTGAAGTAGGGGTTATTGTTGGAGGATTTTACGCGGGTAAAACACCAAAAGACGATACATCTACTGAAACAACAGACAACACATAGATGTCAAAAAAAGAAAGGAATAAAAATGAAAACCCGACTGCTATCTCTTGCCACTATTCTGTGCGCGTTTGGGGCGTTTAATGTACAAGCTGAGACAGTTGCTGATGCATTGGAGAAATGTCGCAACACGGATAATAGTTTAAAGCGACTTATGTGCTATGACAGCGTCGCGAAATCACTCAACAAGTACGAAGGTTCAGACGCTCAGATTGAGCAACTACAGGCCTACAAGAGCAACAATGGTAATCAGATGAAGCTTCGCCCAGCGCCTGTCGCTCAGGGACAAGTTCAAGCCTCAGAACCTAAGAATGACTTTGGACTTGAACATAAGCGAGATTTGTCTGACGAAGCTTCTGAGATTGCGGTCACTATCGCTTCGATCAAGAAGAATGTGCGTGATAAGCATGTTATAACTTTCAGCGATGGTTCTGTATGGCAGCAAACTGATGGAACCTATATGAAGCTTAAGGAAGGTCAGTCGGTAGCCGTAGAAAGGGGCTTATTGGGTGCATTTTTCTTAAGTGTAGAAGGGCTTAACAAGCGCATGAAAGTGAAACGCGTAAAATAAATGCCTTGGTTTGATGCTGGCGCCAACTTGCTTGATAAGCGATTTGACGCCGATGAAGTTATACAACGAGCAAAAGATGCAGGGGTAGAAAAACTCTGCATTATCACCACGCACCCCAGTGAATGGGACGCCGCAGTAGCGCTATATAATAAGTATCCAACCCAATGCTGTTACACTATCGGTGTCCATCCTCACAATGCAAAAGATGTCACGCCAAGTGATTACAAGCGGTTACGCGAACTTGCACAACAGAATGGGTGTGTTGCAATTGGTGAATGTGGTCTGGATTTTAATCGCAATTTCTCACCACAGCCCGTTCAATTGGCAGTGTTCGAAGCCCAGTTAGACATTGCGGCTGCATTAGGCTTACCCGTGTATCTACATGAAAGGGATGCGTTTGACGAACAAGTCGCGTTATTAACCGAGTATATGCCTCGTATAAAAGGTGGTATTGCCCACTGTTTTACTGGGAATGCAGAGCAGGTTCAGCACTACCTTGCGCTGGGGCTTTATATTGGTATTACTGGCTGGGTATGTGATGAGAAGCGAGGCGAAGCACTACGCGAAGCCGTGAAGTCTATACCTTTAAACCGTCTTATTCTTGAAACAGATGCGCCTTATCTGTTTCCCAAAACCCTTCGACCGAGAAAACGTAATAACGAACCTGCTTTTCTACCCCATATCGCTAAACAATTAGGCGAATATCTGCAAGTTGAGACTGATAAATTACGTATTAGCAGTTATGCTAATAGCTGTGAGTTGTTTTCTCTCAGCTAAACATAGGTTTATATGCAGACAAATCTGAAAGCGATGCGCAAGTATGATGCGGGTCTTATTCTTATCACCCTAGTGGCCGTCGTTGCATTTGTGTCTGTGTTGTTTAGTTTGTCTCCTAACACCAGTGCAACACCACGTTTCTCGCAGCTTACTTATCTCAATGTAGATAATGGCAATGCGCTCGATTTTACTACCATTACTCAAACGCCGCTTACCGACTGGACACCAATATCTTCACCCATTAACTTGGGTATGAACACAAACGTACATTGGTTTTCAATGGTCATTGCGCCAACCCAAAGCAATGAAAGTCGATTTCTATTGCACATCGACTATCCCCTTTTAGATAGTTTAGACGTTGCGATTTACAGCCAAATAGGCAGCACGCCTATTGCTACTTATTCAGGTGGCGATGGCCTGCACTTTGACAACCGGCCCGTTTCTCATATGAAGCCACTATTCCCCCTACCAGTAAGCGCTCAGTCGCAGCGGGTGATTATTCGAGTACAAACCTCTGGCAGCGTCCGCCTTCCCATTCGTATATGGGAAGAAACAGAGTTTATTGCCTATACATCAAACCGTAACCTGGCATTGGGGATATTTTTTGGCATCTTAGTAGCAATGGGCGTGAGTAACGCATTTTTAACGGTAACGACAAGTAACGTGTCGTTCCTTTATTACTCTGGCTATGTAATGAGTTTGGCGCTTATATTGGCGACGTTACACGGCTACGGCTTCTCCTATATGTGGCCGGGAAGCACATGGTTTCAAGGTAAAGCAATTCTTGTGTTTGCTAACGCGACTATTATGTTTGCGGCGATGTTTACGCGAAGCCTACTACCTATTAGAGCCCACAGCGTAAAGCTAGATAAAATCACACAGGCAATCAGTTGGGTGTGCGGGTTAAGTATAATCCTCGGCCTTATCTTGCCTTACTCGTTCATGATAAAGGCGTTCCTGTTACTGCTTAGCCTCATCGTTATTTTTACTCTTGGGTTAGGTATTTGGCTAACGCTCAAAGGAGTGGTCGTAGCACGTTATTTTACCATCGCTTGGGGTTTTCTATTAATTAGTGGACTAAGTGCGAGCCTTGATAACGTTAATATTATTCAATTGCCTATTTCGTCAAATAACCTGCTGATCATTGGTGGCGCGGTTGAAACGCTCATCTTGGCACTTATCTTAGCGATTAATTATAGCCACAGTCGCGATGATCTCATTGAGGCGCAGCAGTTCGCGCTAGAGCAGGAAAAACAGGCAAATACGGCCAAAGAGAATTTACTTGAAGTACAAAAGCGTTATCAAGATGACCTGGAGTATAAAGTACAAGAACGCACGTTAGAGCTAGAAATTACGTTACGCGAGTTGTCTGAAGTTAACCAAGAATTGGAAAGGTTAAATGCAATAGATCCGCTCACGGGAGCGCACAACCGTCGACATTTCGATAAGCGTCTTCGTTCTGAAGGGCGACGCAGTAGACGTGAGCAAACACCATTATCTCTCATCATTGTTGACGTGGATCATTTTAAGCAAATTAATGATAAACACGGACATGATGGTGGTGACGCGTGCTTAATTCACGTCACCAATGTCTTTCAGAAGCACATCCATCGCCCTACAGATGACTTGTGTCGCATAGGTGGTGAAGAGTTTGCCATTATATTGCCTAATACCGATCTTGAAGGCGCTTTTCACGTTGCCGAAAATATGCGAGATAGCCTTGAGTCGACCCCACTTGATTACGAAGGGGAAACCATTAAGCTAACTGCAAGCGCGGGCGTTTCTACAACCATTATTATTGATGAAGAGCACGCGCAAAATCTTTTCAAGTTCGCCGACGAATGCCTTTACGAAGCCAAGGCTGCGGGCCGCAATACAGTAATACATAAACATTTACAGGAAAAACTATGACATCTTCACCTTTCCCTCAAAGAAGAATGCGCAGACTACGCGCCAAAGATGCTTTAAGAGGGCTTGTGGCAGAGCACCGTTTAACCACTGACGATCTCATTTACCCTGTTTTTGTACTACCCGGTGAGAACGCACGAGAAGCCGTACCTTCTATGCCTGGTGTGGAAAGACTTTCTATCGATTTGCTAGTGCAAGAAACGGCGAAATGGGTAGAGCTGGGCATTAGAACGATTGCGCTTTTCCCTGTGACACCTATGTCTCTTAAAACCGAGTGTGCAAGCGAAGCGTTCAATCCTGAAGGGCTTGCTCAGCAAGCTATGAGAGCGCTCAAAAAGGCGTTTCCTGAAGTAATGCTGATGTCTGATATCGCATTAGATCCATTTACGTCTCATGGTCAAGATGGCCTCTTAGACGCAACTGGTTATGTGATGAACGACGAAACAGTCGAGGTGCTCATTAAGCAAGCGTTATCGCATGCTGAAGCTGGCGCTGATATTGTTGCGCCTTCTGACATGATGGATGGGCGCATTGGCAGTATCCGAAAAGCACTTGAAGAAGCAGATCACATCAATACGTGTATTATGGCTTATTCTGCTAAATACGCGTCTGCGTACTACGGTCCATTTCGTGATGCCGTCGGCTCCGCTGCAAATATAAAGGGCGGCAACAAGAAAACCTATCAAATGGATCCTGCCAACACCGATGAAGCTCTCCACGAAATTGCGCTTGATATAGAAGAGGGCGCTGACATGGTAATGGTGAAGCCAGGTATGCCGTATTTAGATGTTGTGCGTCGTTGTAAAGACGAATTTAAAGTACCGACATTCGCCTATCAAGTAAGTGGCGAGTACGCTATGCATCAAGCTGCTTTTGCTAATGGTTGGCTAAATGAAGACGCGGTGATCCTAGAATCGTTATTAGCGTTTAAGCGCGCTGGTGCCGACGGGATTCTGACTTATTTCGCTCCGCAAGCTGCTGCGCTTTTAGCGAAGCAAAATGACAAGTAATACCAACAACCAAAGGTTCGACAACAAAAAAGCCGTGCAATGCACGGCTTTTTTTCATGTTTTTTTCCGTTTATCGGTATACATATTTAACGCATTCTATCTGTTTGTAAGTGGTTACTTACAAACGAGTTCGCAGCCAGCTTTATGCTGAAGCCAGCATTCATTTGCTAGCTCTGCGTTGATCAAAGGATGCGATTTCAACCAGCCTTCAGGGAAAGTAAGTGTCCACTTACTTTCTTCGCACTGCAAAGTTACCTCTGGTATATGTTTATTCTGACGACGCAGACATAACACCACTGCTATACGTAAAATTCGCAATAAGCCTTTTAGCATTGGACGGTAGTCTTCGTGGTACTTTTCAAATACGTCTGGCTTTATGTTTAATCTATGCTGAGCAACTAAATCGCGGATGGCTGCCCGCTGAAGGCGCGTGAAGCCGGGCAAATCAATGTGACTTAATATGTATTCACCATGCTCATGATGGCGCTTATATTCAATGTGAAGACCTATTTCATGAAGCTGTGCGGCTGCACCTAAAATAGTTTCGGTATCTAAATGACAAATATTCTGTTGTGCACAAAGTTGATGGCATAAAGTAAGCGCTACGTGACTAACCGAGTTCGCGTGACTAGCATCTACATGATAACGATGTTTTGCCTGATTAAGGGTCTGCTGGCGACGATCATTCTCAGTAACGTTATCTAGCATTCCGTAGATAAGTCCTTCTCGAAGCGCACCACCAGAAATATTCATGTGCTTAATATTTAGCGCTTCAAATAAGCTGATGAGGATCGCTAAACCAGACGGGAAAATAGCTTTTCTGTTATCTTCCAATCCGTCGATATCAAGGGTTTTAATGCTGCCGCATTCAATACATTGCTTTTCTAAATGATACAAATAGTCTAAGCGGATAGCATCACTAATGCCCTGTGCTACAAGAATCTCAGTAATGGCTTGCGGCGTGCCAGATGCACCTAAACAATTCTCCCAATCAAAACACAAAAACGCGCTAGACACATCGGCAATAAGCGCATGTGCGGCTTGTTTGGCATTGTCGAAATTGTCTTCGGTGATAGTGCCGCCGGTGAAATAGCGTTCCATAAACGTTACACAGCCCATATCCAAACTCTTAAGATGGATAGGCTGCATGTCGTTACCGATAATGATTTCTGTGCTGGCGCCGCCAATATCTATGACTAAGCTATTGCCTTGGTTGGCGGATGTGTAGGCTACGCCAAGATAAATTTGTCGCGCTTCTTCTTCACCGCTAATCACTTCAAGTTTGTGATTGAGAATCTCTTCTGCCTTGCGAATGAATACATGCGCATTGGTTGCCAGTCGCAATGTAGCGGTCGCTACAATTTTAATATTAGAAGGGGGGATATCCTGCAGGCGTTCCGAGAATACTTGCAGGCATTGCCAGCCGCGTTCCATGCTTACGTCATCAAGTGCTAGCTCATCATCTAAACCTGCTGCTAGGCGCACTTTCTGTTTAATTTTCCCTATTATTTGCACACTGCCGTTAACAACGTGAACAATCACCATGTGAAAGCTGTTAGAGCCTAAATCTACGGCGGCGTAATACTCGCCGTAGGTTTGTGCGTCGTGCTGGAGTTCTGCCTGCATAAAACCTCGATTCTTATTGAGTACCTTTACGCCTCACTGTTGCGCTCTGTTGTTTCTGTTTTGAGGCTTTCCACGGCCTCTTCCGTTTCCACGACGTGAAGAATTGCGGTTGTTAGGCGTACATCTTCTACGTGGTTTTGGAGGCGTTACATCATCAAGTAGAGCACTGCGGTCGTAATCGGTAACCGGTATTGCCTTTTGAATGTATTGCTCAATAGCAGGTAAGTTTAGTGCGTATTTTTCGCACGCGAAACTAATTGCAACACCACTTTGTCCTGCACGGCCAGTACGACCAATACGGTGTACATAGTCTTCGGCGTCGTCAGGTAAGTCGTAGTTGAATACGTGCGTTACCGCGTCGATATGAAGACCGCGCGCTGCAACGTCGGTTGCGACTAAAATATCAAGATTGCCTTTGGTGAAATCTTCTAAGATCCCAAGGCGTTTCTTCTGTGGTACATCGCCGCTAAGCAAGCCCACGCGATGGCCATCTGCGGTAAGCCAGTCGGTAACTTTCTCACAGCTATTTTTAGTGTTGGCAAAAACAATTGCCTTTTCTGGCCATTCTTCTTCAAGCAGCGTAAGAAGAAGCAGCATCTTGTCGTCATCAGACGGATAAAATAGCTCTTGAGAAACGCGAGTTGCAGTTGTTTGTTCTGGCGCTACCTGTACGTGGGTAGGGTTGTTCATGTGCTCGTAAGCAAGCTCTTGCACGCGGTAGCTAAGTGTAGCTGAAAATAGCATGCTCAAACGTTCGCTTGCCGGTGGCATGCGGCGGAATAAAAAGCGGATATCTTTTATAAAGCCTAAATCGAACATGCGGTCGGCTTCATCAAGTACGGCAACCTGAATATTCTTCAGTGTGAACACATTCTGTTTGTAGTAATCCAGTATGCGTCCTGTCGTACCAATTATAATATCTACCCCTTCTTCCAAAGTTTCACGTTGACTTTGGTAACCTTCGCCCCCATAAATCAAACCAAGCGACAATCCAGTATGCTCACTAAGCAGTTTGGCGTCGTTATAAATTTGAACGGCGAGCTCTCTGGTCGGCGCCATGATAATTGCGCGAGGGCCATTTGATTTGCTGTTATCTGCATTTTCTGCGTTGCTTAGCAACTGGTGAGAAGCAGCTGCCAAACAGGCCGTCGTTTTACCGGTTCCGGTTTGCGCATGGCCTGCAATGTCGTGCCCTTCCAATAAAGGAGGCAGTGCAAGTGCT
>Ga0114932_10005102_pt1 | contig 11838 bp, 6 predicted proteins | sample 2SBtaG_2_FD_87286 | JGI IMG/M metagenome (GOLD analysis project Ga0114932, IMG submission 87286) | Deep subsurface microbial communities from Kolumbo volcano to uncover new lineages of life (NeLLi) - 2SBTROV12_ACTIVE470 metaG | ecosystem: Environmental > Aquatic > Marine > Volcanic ... | reverse complement strand
TCGGCGTCTTCGATTTGCCAAGCTTGCTGGCGTAGTGTTTTAAAAATGTAAGGTGACACCAATTGTGTCATCAGTGAAAAAGCCGCCAACTTGGCTTTTTTATGGTCATCAATGCCTGCTTCTTGTTTGATTAACTCAGGTAAGAATTGCGACACTCGCTCTGGAAATGCATTCATAAAGGCCTGTGCCAATGGCGTGGTTTTATTGAGAATTTCTTCCGCTAATAAATGCACAAATCCGGGGTTCGTTTGCAGGATTTGATTGAACTGACGCATAAAGTGATAAACAGGCCGAGTTTGTGCATGCAAATCATCAAAATGAGAAAATTGCTCGTCTGCCAAGGCTTGGATCAACTCTACGAATAGGCCTTCTTTGCTATCGAAGTAATATTTGATCATCGCTGAGTTTACTTTTGCTTCGGCAGCTATCTCTCGAATGGTGATCTGGCTATACGACTTCATGTTGAGTAAATGCTGTGCGGCAATAACCAGCTTAGCCTTTTGTTCCGCTTTTTTGGTTTCGCAAACAGGTCTTCCTCGAGTAACTTTTGTTGTCATTTTATTCTCTCTATATTTAATTAACCAACTGGTTAATTAAATATAAAGTTCATTATTTAGTCAACTGAAGTTTATTTTTTTATTTATAGAATAGATACTTATGCTAACTCTCTTGATTGCGAGTACCAGTTGATGATTGCTTTTACTGCTGCCATAGTTCATAACCTGTAAAGAATACTTCTAGGCTGATTAACAACAGTAAAAAACTCACTAGTTGGCCAACTTTCACTTTTGAACACACATAAGCCCCAAGCGGTGCGCCAACAACAACAATAGGAATTGCGGCCAATAAATATTGTTCTATTTCAGGCGTAATTTCATTGAGATGCCAAGCATTAATGGCGCTGCCCACCAATGAAGTAAATGCCATCACTACTACAGAGGTTGCGGTCGCTTTTTTGATGTCGGCTTGGTAGGCAATGATAAGCAAAGCAAATAATGCGATATCCGAACCAGACCCCACTAAACCGCTAGCAATACCGCCAACAAACCCAACTAATAAAAAGCGTCCTAAGCTAGGCTTTATATACTCAGCACTGAGTTGATGATGCGCTTTTCGCCACCAGCGCAGCACCATGGTAATAGCAAAACACAAGAGTAGAAAACTGAAAATCGATTTAACCAATAATCTCGGCGCGAATGGGGCTACATACAACAAACTGATTGCCACGCCTAAAGCCGACATAGGCAATGCCATAAAAACGATGTTGGTATAAATAGGAATACGACGACAAAAAATAGTGATTGCTGCCGCAGTCATACCAAAGCTCTGTATCGCCAGAGAAAACACTTTAGCTGTAGCAGGCTCTATGGCTAAAACCTTGGTCATCACAGGAAATGCGACCGCTCCCCCACCTAAAGCTGTTCCACCGGCCACAAAAGAGCCTAATGCCATCGTTAATGCGATCTCAAATTCATGAACTATTTGCAACAATGAATTCGAGAGGCCTTGTAACCAAATCAATGAAGCATAAATCAGCACAGTAAAATAAAATGGCCATGACGATGGTCGTCGTAATCTTTCAATCATGTTACACCTTGATCCCTTTCAATCACCTGTTAAGTCTAACCATATACGTTGACAGATCGTATAGTCTGATAGGACCATCTATCACTCATGTTGCAAAATCAGAGATCTTGAATCACCTGTCATTACCTCACTCAACTGTGTTATTAGATTACATAAAAATTACTAATATCCGTCTATACGGTCTTACTTTGCTCGTTTCCCACCCAGTTTTATGACAATTACTCAAAATCAATAATTTATTCTTTTTTATTCACAATTTCTTCACTTTTAATTGCTATCAATTCCGCATCCATGCTTTAATTAATCACGCGATTAATTAAATTTGAATTTAGTAACTGCACCGCCTGCAGAATTAATATGAATAAATTCATTACCTTGACATCGTATTTTAAGGAGAATGCACATGTTTTTAGGTTGTACTGAAGAGCTATCTAGTATTTTAAAGGCCATAGAGCTGTTAAAAACATCTATAAAAGACCGTTCTTTTGATATCAATATTTTTGAAGAGGTTATGTTTTTTGCTGAAAAGGAAGCGCTATACATCGCACTAATTGACAAATCTGACTTGTCTGTAAAAGCTGATTATGCCGTCGCATTTTCACCAGATCTGCAACAACAACTGCTCAAAAGCATCAGTTGCAATAAACTAAATAATATTAACTTACTAAAAAGCTATGCAAAAGCGAGAAACCCGTTATCTGATATCGCGACATATGATTTAGATAACCAAGACTCTGGATTTGTAACTTTAGTGGCCTTTAATAATAAACGCTCAAACACATCGGCCCCAGCATCTTATCTGATTGAGCTCATTTTACCCTATCTTCATAAAGCACAGCTGTTTAGATATGAATCAATGCGGGCATTTAATTCACCTATTCATTTGCTTACAGGGCGTGAGAAAGAAGTGTTAGATTGGATATCATCAGGCAAAACCAATGGAGAGATTGGTATGATCTTAGGGATCAGCCAATATACGGTGAAGAACCATGTCGCGAAGATTTTAGAAAAATTAAATGCGCCTAATCGCTCGGCAGCCATGGCATTGAATAATGAGTTGAATATATAGGGCTAAGCTTACCATTTGAGTGTTGAATTAAATCAAAACCTTGTTGCGCTAAAGCACAACCTACAGGTAATTGTTTTATTATCTGTAGGTTGTCATTTATGGCGACATTATCGTGCAAAATATACGTTGCGAAGCAAGGTTATTTTTGCGCAAGGTGAAATGAGCAATCTTAACAGCTGCAATGGAGTACTTAATCTGTAGTTTTTAGGTCGTCTTATGGCGACAAAGTATTTTTCATTTCGGTAGCACCGACTTTATGTCGGGTAATTTAAATCAGCAAGATTTAAACATTTTGTTGCGCTAAACCACAACCTACAGGTACTTGGTTTTGTATTCTGTAGGCCACCATTTATGCTGAAAAACTAACAAGCTTGCCCACACGCCCAACCACAGCTCCACGCATACTGAAAGTTATAGCCCCCTAGCCAACCAGTTACATCTGTGACTTCACCAATAAAATACAAACCTTTTTGTTTTTTCGATTCAAATGTCTTTGAGCTCAATTCATCGGTATCTACACCACCTAAAGTCACCTCTGCTGTTCTATAGCCTTCGGTACCATTCGGTTTGATCTGCCACTGATGAATATATTTTGCAATTTCATCAATTTCTGTGTGTGTCAATTGGTTCAGTGCTTTATCAGGAATGGCTTGCTCGTTGATAAGCGCTTCAACAAAGCGCTTTGGCAAGATGTTAGACAAGGTATTCTTTAATGACTTACTGCCTTGCTCTTTTCGCCATTGGTGAATTGCTTCATCTAATTGAAGGTCAGGCAATAAATTAAGCGTCACAGCTTGCCCTGCTCGCCAAAATGAAGAGATTTGCAAAATGGCCGGCCCAGACAAACCACGGTGCGTAAATAAAATATTTTCTCTAAATTCAGTGCCGCATTCACTCGAGACCAAACATGGAATACTCACGCCTGATAAACCATCAAAACGCGTTTTATCATGATCATGCAAGGTAAAAGGCACAAGTGCCGCCATAGTCGGCAATACTTTTAAATTAAATTGCTCTGCGATTTTATAGCCAATTGGCGTTGCACCAAGTTTCGGCATAGTTAAGCCACCAGCGGCTACAACCAGCGACTCGCAAGTAAAGACGTTATCTGTCATGGTTAACTGATAACCACCTTCTGCTAATTCAGAGACACCTAATACTTCATTTCTTAAGTGTAACTCAACGCCCGCCCACTCACATTCTGTCATGAGAATATCAACGATATCTTGTGCACTATTGTCGCAAAATAACTGGCCCAGCGTTTTATGATGGAAAGCAAGTCCATGACGGTCAACAAGTTCTATAAAGTCATGTTGTGTATAACGGCTCAAACAAGATTTAACAAAATGTGGATTGCCACACAAGTAGTTGGCAGGGCTGGCGCCCTCGTTCGTAAAGTTGCAACGTCCACCGCCACTGATCAAGATTTTACGACCTGGCTTTTTGCCCATATCAACAACTGCAACGCGTCTGCCTCGATAGCCGGCCTGAGCCGCGCACATTAAACCTGCAGCACCTGCACCAATAATTACCACATCGTATTGCAACATATTTTTCTCTGTTTTGCCGAATTCAGGGAGGATTATACCTTGATGGGAGGTCTTTTGTGCAAACAAGCATAAAATTAACAACAAATCACTAGCCATTTACATACATTTACATTCTCGGTTAAAAGCCTAAATTTTCATTTAAATTTAAAAAAACCTTAATAATCAACAATTTTAAAAAATTAAAAGACGTATATCCATCTACATATAACCATTGCATACACTCTAATAACCAAACTTTCACTTCCAAAAAATTAACTTTTATTTTACTTTTCTTTCTCGCCGCAGTTTGGCGAATAAAAAACAACAAGTGACTATTGGGAAAAATTATGAAAAATAAAAAAACATTCAAATTAGGTGCACTTAGCCTAGCAATGGCATCTGCAATGGTAGCAGGTTCAGCAACTGCTATTCCTTCTTTAGAGCAGTTCAATACGCCTTCACAAATCCAAACAGCGGCAAAACTTAAACATCAGTCTAACTTTGGCACACAATTCATCATCAAGTACAAAGACAACTCACAACAACAAATGCTAATGTCTGCTGACCTTGGCGAAATGTCTCCATTAATGATGAATCAACGCGCTCAGTCTTTTGTTAAGAACTTTAGAAGTAAAAATGCAAAAGTTACACCTCAGTACGTTAGGGCAATGGCGCTAAGTAATCACCACGTCATGCGTGTTAACAAAAAGCTTTCAGCGCTTGAAGCTAACGCTCTAATGCAAGAAATCGCAGCGTCAGGTAACGTTGAATACATCGAAATTGACCAAATGTTACAACCTACGGCGACACCAAGCGATCCACGTTACTCTGACCAGTGGCACTACTTTGAAAATGCGGCTGGTATCAACGCGCCTGCTGCATGGGATAACGCGACCGGTGCTGGCGTAACAGTAGCTGTCCTTGACACTGGTTATCGTCCTCACGCTGATCTAAATGCTAACCTACTACCTGGTTACGACATGATCTCTAATCTTTCTGTAGCAAATGATGGTGGTGGCCGTGATTCAGATGCACGTGACCCAGGCGATGCAGTTTCGGCAAATGAGTGTGGTTACACACACAGTGCACGCAGCTCAAGCTGGCATGGTACACACGTAGCGGGTACGGTTGCGGCGGTAGCAAACAACGGTGAAGGTGTTGTTGGTGTAGCTTATGACTCTAAAGTTGTGCCTGTTCGTGTACTTGGTAAGTGTGGTGGTTTAACTTCTGATATTGCTGACGGTATTATTTGGGCTGCAGGTGGCTCTGTTTCTGGCGTTCCAGCTAACCCAAACCCAGCTGATGTTATCAATATGAGTTTAGGCGGTAGCGGTGCTTGTAGTTCAACAACACAAAACGCAATTAACCAAGCTCGTGCAAATGGTGCTGTGGTAGTTATCGCATCTGGTAATGACAACGATAACTCTGCAAACTATAACCCAGGTAACTGTTCTGGCGTAGTTAACGTTGCTTCAGTTGGTCGTAACGGCGGTCGTGCTTACTACTCTAACTATGGCTCAAACATTGATGTTGCTGCTCCAGGTGGCGCACAAAGCTTCGCAAATGACCCGGAAGGTGTTCTATCTACTTTCAACTCAGGTTCTAATACGCCAAGCTCAGATAGCTACTCTTACTCTCAGGGTACATCTATGGCGGCACCTCATGTTGCAGGTGTAGCGGCACTTATCAAGCAAGCTAAGCCTTCTGCAACACCAGACGAAGTTGAATCTATCCTTAAGAGCACAACTAAGAGCTTTGGCGCTTCATGTAACAACTGTGGTACAGGTATTGTTGATGCGGCTGCTGCCGTAGCTGAAGCATCTGGTGGTACAACACCTCCTCCAGCAGGTGATAACGTACTTGCTGATGGTGTAGCTAAAACAGGCCTAAACGGCGCTCGAAATGCACAAGATTTCTACACTATGGAAATTCCTGCAAATACAAGCAAAGTTACATTCACTATGAGTGGTGGTGCTGGTGACGCTGATATGTATGTAAAAGCGGGTAGCAAGCCAACTACATCATCTTACGAGTGTCGCCCTTATAAAACAGGTAACAACGAAGTATGTTCAATTGATAACCCAGCTGCAGGCACTTACCATGTAATGCTGAACGGTTACTCTGCTTACTCAGGTGTTAGCTTACAAGGTGATCTAACAGCCGGTTCTGTTGGCCCTCAGCCAGGTGGTATTACTGAAACAAACCTATCTGCAAGCCGCAGCAACTGGGTTCGTAAAACAGTTGAAATTCCAGCAGGCATGACAAGCTTCACAGTAACTATGTCTGGTGGTTCTGGTGATGCTGACCTATATGTAAGACAAGGCAGCCAGCCATCAACATCATCTTACGACTGTCGCCCATACAAAAACGGCAATGCTGAAACATGTACGTTCACAAATCCACAAGCAGGTACTTGGCACATTGGTTTACGTGCGTACAGAACTTTCTCTGGTGTGACACTAGACGCACAATATAAGTAATTTCTACCCTGCTCATTAGGTCTTTTATAACAAAGCCGAGCTCAGCTCGGCTTTTTTGTGCTTGTCTTATTTTCGCCATAAATGGCGATCTACATAAGATTAAAACACTCGGTAGCAGCGATTTTATATTGCGTTCTGTTTCGGAAAATGTTTTGCTTTAGTGCAACAAGGTTTGGATTTGTCATTATGAATGACCCGACATAAAGTCGGTGCTACCGAAACATAAAACACCTTGTCATTATGAATAAAGACCTACATAAGATTTAAACACTCGGTAGCAGCGATTTTATATCGCGTTCTGTTTTGGAAATGTTTGTGCTTTAGTGCGACAAGGTTTGGATTTGTAATTATAAATGACCCGACATAAAGTCGGTGATACCAAAACGTAAAACACCTTGTCATTATGAATAACGACCTACATAAGATTAAAACACTTCGGTAACAGCGATTTTATATCGCGTTCTGTTTTGGAAAAGGTTGTGCTTTAGTGCGACAAGGTTTGGATTTGTCATTATAAATGACCCGACATAAAGTCGGTGATACCAAAACGTAAAACACCTTGTCATTATGAATAACGACCTACATAAGATTAAAACACTTCGGTAACAGCGATTTTATATCGCGTTATGTTTCGGAAAATGTTTTGCTTTAGCGCAACAGGGCTTGGATTTATCATTATAAATGACCCGACATAAAGTCGGTGCTACCGAAACGAAAAACACCTTGTCATTATGAATGACGACAAAACTATAGATTGATTACTCCATTGCAGCTGTTAAGGTTGCTCACTTCACCTTGCGCAAAAGTAACCTTGCTTTGCAACGTGTATTTTGCACCATAAGTCGAGGCTACCGGGGGTTAAAAGATAAAATGATTGAAGCTGAATCACTTCATGCCAAGTAATAAAAGCGTGGAATAATCCACGCTTTTATTAATAACTTTTTATAAAATCGGTTCTACTGAATTAAAGACTCTTCACAAATTTTGTGAACTCTGGGCCTAAAGCTTCATCACGCATTGCATATTCGACAATTGCTTTTAGGTAACCCATTTTATCACCACAATCGTGAACTCGACCGCTCATATGGAACGCTTCCACTGTCTCTCGCTCCATCAGCATATCGATGGCATCAGTTAATTGAATTTCACCGCCTGCACCAATAGGGGTTTTCTTAAGGAGTGGCCAGATGTTTTTAGACAACACATAGCGGCCAACAACAGCAAGATTTGATGGTGCATCTTCAATCGCAGGCTTTTCAACCATAGTTTTGATTGGTGCACTCTCACCAGCACTAAGCTCAGCACCGTTAATATCCGCAATACCATACTTGCTCACATCTTCTTGCGCTACTGGCTCCAGCATGATCTGGCTAGCACTTGACTCTTTAAAGCGGGCAATCATCGCGGCTAAATTTTCAGAGCTTTGATCTGCAGTGTACTCATCAAGAATAACGTCAGGTAGTACCACAACAAAATCGTCTTCACCGACGATTGGACGCGCGCACATAATCGCATGACCTAAGCCTTTAGCCTCACCTTGACGCACATGCATAATAGTTACATCTTCAGGGCAAATACCACGTACTTCATCTAAAAGCTTGCGCTTTACACGCTTTTCAAGCGTTGCTTCGAGTTCAAAACTCGTATCAAAGTGGTTTTCAATGGCATTTTTAGAAGAATGTGTAACTAATACTATCTCTTTAATACCAGCAGCAACGCACTCTTTCACAATGTATTGAATAAGCGGCTTATCAACTAAAGGTAGCATTTCTTTAGGGATGGCTTTCGTCGCTGGGAGCATGCGAGTACCAAGGCCCGCTACAGGGATAACTGCTTTCATAATTCGTCCAATTATAATATTTCTCGCCATATACTTTGGCATTTAAGTTATTTTAACGACCTTTTCAGTAGAATAACAACCCATAAAGTATTATTAAGAGTCTTAGTGGTGAATGTGTATTTCTGTTTGTGGTATTAAAGCCACTAACTTTCCTTTAAGTGCTTGTTTTGTTGATTTATCATCATTTAAAAGCTTGATTATACTTGACGGACTTTCATCTTAGTTACAAACCGAATTAAACCTGCTTGATCGGCATGGGCAGAGTAACCGCTGATAGTGTGAATTACTGCGTTTATATCTATACGTTGATTATTAACAAACACATACCCACCTCTCGCCCCATATTTTTGAATGTCTCTTCCTAAAGTACCTTTAGCTTGATAACCCACAAATAAAACGTCTGCTGTAGAGTCGGGCAGAAATGCTTCTAGGTAATTCACGATACGACCGCCATTACACATACCGCCAGCAGCAATCACAATCGCGGGCTTATTTCGCGTTCTTAGATAATTCACCACTGTAATACGCTCTTTGTGTTCGCTTATTTTGATGACACTTGAAAACCCCAAAGGGTGTCGCCTTTGTTTTACACGTCGCTTGGCTACGGCATCCTAAAGGTCTTTATGTAACGCAAATTTCAAGCGCATCTTCAATCACAAACGGTAATAATTTGGCGGTTGCATAGATGCTATAAATGGGGTTGTTAAAACCTTGCTACCAACAAATATGGAATACGCCAAAAATTTTCAGTATGACAGTATATGATGAGCGCTGAGACGGTTTGTATAGCGAATTCAATATTTAGAGATTACCGAAATTCTTCACCTTGAGACAAACCAAAATCAATGAGCAAGCTAGATTGCTCATTGATAACGAGTTTATGATGGCATATGTCACGCAAAAAAACGCGGTTCACCAAAAATGAACCACGCCTAATGGTATGCTCGTTTGACTAGCAAACTTTACGCTCACTAACTCACAACTCGCTAACTTGTAACTTTTAAACTCCTTACTTATACGTCAAATACGCTTCTCTCAATCTCGCTAAATTCGCATACACATAACTGCTCGAGTTACGGCCTTGATTCAAGAATGTACGCTCCATATTGATACGCGTATACATTTTAGACGCTTGCCCTCTCACCAAAGCATTATGTGACTCACCTACACGGGTTGTAACACCATGACGCCAAGCTTCATTACCTTTAATCTGCCCATATGGTGTAACTGACATATCCTTGCGAGGGCTTAATGGGATACTAAATGCTATACCCACTTGTTGCGCAGCTGTTTCGGCCGCATAAATCGCAATATAGCTATCACCAAACCAGAAACGGCTCTCTATTTTTACACCTTCATCTAGCGCCCAGAATTTACCCATACTGGCATGAAGAGTAATATCTTGCTCTGACCAATTAAATTGATATTCAGCTAAATAGTAATCTCGAGAAGCATCATAATCTTGATACTCAAATTTAGCGATATTGGCACTCAACTGGTGACGACCTCCTGGGCTTACCCAAGTTGTTTCATTAATTACCCCATAGTACTCATGGTAGTTTCTAAACATGCCTACTTGTGTCAGGTTATATATATTAAAAGGTAGCTCTAATGCCTGATAGAACACCGCTTGATCAAGCCCGCCTTTTAAACGACGCCCTTCGAATGTATCGCCCTTTTCAAAATCTTCAGTATTAGCAACCACTTTTTGCATGGTTACATTTACACCTGCCCCCTTCCAAAGTGGTACTTCAACATCAGCACGTAGTGCAAGTGAAAAGTCATATACGCCTAGCTCAGTCGCGTAGGTTGCAGCTAATGCAGGAGAGAAAGAAACCCGAGGCAAAAAGTATGGGCTTTGCTCTGCGGTATTACCCACCCACATCATGCCTGATGGTGTTGCAACACTGCCTTGGCGCACATCTAGATCTGGGCTTACACCTTCAGCAATAAACTGACGATAATTATCAACCGAACCTTGAATATTCAATAAACCAATATCGCTTTTTTCTAATTGGATTAAGAAACGCGCATGTTCTTTGGTAATAAACTCACCGATACGACCCATAACGAGCCCTAACGCATCTAGGTCATTACGATTAAATACTCTATTTTCAAACTTAACGACAACACTAGGGGTTTCGTTAAACCCAATACTGATGTTTTCAAAGCCATCTTCAATTAAAGCAAGTTTTAAACGGTGTACCTGACTACTCAAAGATACGTTTTGTTTACTCTTAGGCTGAGCGCGATCATCTTCCGATTTTTTGGCCCTTGTAATTATTGACTTTTTAGGCTCGAGCGCTTTTTTATTGAATGCGATTGGTTTAGATAAGTCAGAAGGCTCTGAGTTTTTCGCAACTATAATAGCTGGCGCAGGTTTAATCTCTTGATAATTTTTGCGTGCTTGGCTAGATAACGGCAAAGTGAAATTAACGCCATAGTATGTGCTGTCATTTTCTGAGTAGTCGGTATTACTATAAAAACGGCTAGTGAAAGTTAGTTCACCAATATCAAATAACCATTCTTTTGGTACAGTCAAGCGGGCAGCAGCATTTACCGCTTCAGCATCATGCTCTAATTGCAGTGCGAACCAATCAAGCGGCATCCATTCAATACCACCAAAAGCACCATTCATCATGCCTGTTGCATTATCACTCTTGGCCGTACCTAATGAAAACCTAAAATCTGACCATTCTTTTGAGGCAACAGCAAAATGCGTTCTGTATTGATTTGCAGCCCCGCCGATATCTTTACTACCTAAAGCTATAGTAAACCAGTCTTGTGGAATAAAAGGGATTTGATACTTAGCATTAAATGATAAATCACGTATCTGGTTCTGCTTTTTTACCTCAGGACTAAAAAAATTATCATGCAATGAGTTAGCAGCAATAAAACCTGTAACCTCAAGTCCATCAAATAACCCTGCTGAAAAAGCAAAATTATGCCCATCTACGTAATTTACACCTCTGTAATCAAGCATATTGTTGTAGCTAAAATCAACGCTACCTGATTCGAGTACTTCAGCGTTGTTTGTATTTATTAATCCAGTGTTCCCAGTAAAGTTACGGTATGTTTTAAGAGGTTCATCGGCAAAACTAGGCGCAGCAATAGCAACTAAGCCTGATGCGAGCAAAGGGAGTAGTTTAGACATAAATCCTAAGTCCAAGCGGTTATTATTTGTTCCAAAAATGTAAAAGCAATATAACACTGAAAGCGGAAAGCGGAAAGGACGAGTTGCGAGTTGCGAGTTGCGAGTTGCGAGTTGCGAGTTGCGAGTTGCGAGTTGCGAGTTGCGAGTTGCGAGTTGCGAGTTGCGAGTTGCGAGTTGCG
>Ga0114932_10005101_pt1 | contig 11838 bp, 9 predicted proteins | sample 2SBtaG_2_FD_87286 | JGI IMG/M metagenome (GOLD analysis project Ga0114932, IMG submission 87286) | Deep subsurface microbial communities from Kolumbo volcano to uncover new lineages of life (NeLLi) - 2SBTROV12_ACTIVE470 metaG | ecosystem: Environmental > Aquatic > Marine > Volcanic ... | reverse complement strand
TGCCGGCACGAGTCTATCTCGGAGCCGGATTGATCGAGTTTCCCGTCGAGGACAAGGAGACCGGCGAGATCCAGATCGAGCGGATGGTACTGGCCGGCGAGGACGTCCGGATCACGACTGTCTCGGCCGGACGTCCACCCGAACCACGTCACTTCACCGCCACGGTGATCGACGTCTTCAAAAGCGGAATGAGCGAATACGACTCGAATCTCGTCTTCTGCAACATCGAGGAACTTCAACAGACTCGCGGCATGATTGACCCGTCAACCGGCGACCGTGCCGTGACATCGATCCAGGTCAAGCTCAAGAACTTCGAGGACGCCGAGACGGTCGTCCAGCGGCTGCGGGCCGCTTTCCCCGCCCACCTCTATTCGGTCCGAACCTGGCAACAAAAACAGGGCCCCCTGCTGGCAGCCGTGGAACTGGAAACTGGCATTCTCAACATCCTGCTGTTCCTGATCATCGCCGTCGCCGGATTCGGCATCCTGGCCATTTTCTACATGATCGTTGTCGAGAAAACTCGAGACATCGGGATCCTCAAGGCCCTGGGAGCCAGCCGCCAGGGCATCATGTCGATCTTCCTGGGCTACGGGCTGGCCCTGGGGATTGTCGGCAGCGGCGTCGGGGTGCTGCTGGGCCTGACATTTGTCTACTACATCAACCAGATCGAATCCGGAATCACCTGGCTGCTGGGTCGCAAGGTCTTTGACGAGACAATCTACTACTTCCCCGAGATCCCCACGGCAGTCAACCCGCTAACGGTCGCGTGGGTCGCCCTGGGAGCCGTCGCAATCGCAGTCATGGCCAGCATCTTGCCCGCCCGGCGAGCCGCAAAGCTTCACCCGGTCCAGGCACTGCGGTACGAGTGATTTTCAAGGACACCTTGCCATGACCACACCACCGCAAGCATCGCAGGACCTCAGCCAGCAGGCCCGCGATGCCTGGGCCACGGCGATCTCGGCCCCGACCGGCGATGGCCCGTCCGGGGTGCAATTGTCAGAGGCCCCGGGACAGGGTTTTGGCCAAGCCGGTGAGATGGCGACCCCACGACTGAGCTGCGTGGCACTGGAAAAATCCTATCGCAAGGGAGAATTGATCATCCCCGTCCTCCGTGGGATCGATCTCGAACTCGCACCGGCAGAATTCCTCTCCGTCGTCGGCCAATCCGGGTCGGGAAAGAGCACCCTGCTCCACGTCCTGGGTCTGCTCGACGCTCCCAATGTCGGCGAAGTCCACTGTGATGGACGGCGGATCGACAATCTCAACGAACGGCAACGTGACACACTCAGAAACCAGAACTTCGGTTTCATCTTTCAGAGCTATCACCTGTTGCCCGAATTGACGCTCCTGGAAAACGTCATCTCCCCCCTGGCCATTCGGCACTCGGCATTCACCTGGTGGACACACCGCAAAGCGATTCACGATCAGGCCCACGAGATCATTGACAAGGTCGGCCTGGGCCACCGGGTCAAGCACCGCCCCAGCGAACTCTCGGGAGGCGAAATGCAACGCGCGGCCATCGCGAGGGCATTGATCGGACAACCGCGGGTGCTGCTTGCCGATGAACCCACCGGCAACCTCGATTCAACCACCGGCCAGGAAATCATGTCTCTTTTGGCCAGCTTGAACGAGCTTCAGCAGCTGACTATCATCATGGTCACACACGATGAACGGATCGCCTGCCAGGCTCATCGCATCGTACGACTCGGTGAAGGCCGCGTCGAAACGGTGAGCCAGGCCGCCTAGGACGGGCAACCGGGCCAGTTCCAACAGCCCTCGACCGGGGGTGGTCTCGCTCAGAACAGTATCCCGTCCCGTTGCCCCAGTCTCGTCCAACAAGATGGCCAAAAGCGTCTACATCGATGGCTCACTGGTCCCCGCCGACCAGGCCACAGTCAGCGTCTTCGACCATGGATTGCTCTATGGCGATGGCGTCTTTGAAGGCATCCGCGTCTACGGGGGCAATGTCTTCCTGCTATCCGAACACGTCGACCGGCTGTACGAGAGTGCCCAGGCCATCCGACTGCAGATTCCCATTCCTCACGAGGAACTCGTCGCAGCGGTCAACGAGACGGTCCAGGCCAATGACATTGCTGACGGGTACGTCCGACTAGTCGTGACCCGCGGAGTCGGCACGCTGGGCCTTGATATCCGTAAAACCTCCCATCCGGTCGTGATCATTATCGCCGACACGATCACGCTGTATCCGGAGGAGATCTACGAGAACGGGATGGAACTGGTCACCGCCAGTACGATCCGCAACCACCCCGGCGCACTCAACCCGCGAATCAAGTCCCTCAACTATCTCAACAATATCCTGGCCAAGATCGAGGGTACCGACGCGGGCTGCGTCGAGGCCCTGATGCTCAACCACAACGGAGAAGTGGCCGAGTGCACCGGGGACAACATCTTCATTATCAAGGATGGGCTGATCCGCACTCCGCCCACCGATTCCGGAATCCTCGAGGGCATCACCCGCAACTCGGTCATCGACCTGGCCCGGGATGCCGGACACGAGGTCCGGGAAACTGCGCTGGTGCGACACGACATCTACATCGCAGACGAGTGCTTCCTGACAGGGACGGCGGCCGAGGTGATCGCCGTCGTCAGCCTCGACGGTCGTTCCATCGGTGACGGGACACCCGGCCCGATCACCCGCGACCTGATGACCCGCTTCGGCGAACTGACTCGCGGAACGTCCGGTTCCTGAAAACTCGTGTCCCAGCCCCTCACCAGGGAAAAGCCCCGCGCATTTTGCCACGGCGTGGTATCGTGGGAATAGGAATCTCTTGTCACGGAGAGCCGTTGTCATGTCCCGACAGTCGAAACTCCTGCCAGTTGCTCTCGGCCTACTGGCCTGCTGTCTCCCGGCCCAGGTGCACTCTCAGAACGACAAGCCCGCCGGTTCGGCCACCGCCACATCTCCGGCAACTGCCAAGGAAGCGCTCAGGCGGTTCAATCCCGTGATCGGCAGTTGGCGTGGAGTCGGACAACCGCGTCGTGGTTCGGCCTCAGGAGCCTGGAGCGAGAAAGCCAACTGGACCTGGCAATTCCAGAGCAGCAAACCGGCCGCCAAGGACAAAAACTCTGCCGCCGGCACAGCCACGGTCGCCATCCGCTTCAAATCGACCGGCAGCAAGCTGATCGTCGACGGGATTTTCGCCTACGACCCCAGCGCCAAGCTATTCACCCTGCAGGCCACGATGGCCGACAAGACCAAACGGAACTACACCGGCAAGCCGGGCTCCCAGGGAGCACTGGTGCTCGAATCCAAACCCGACGGCAAGGGACAGGTGCACCGGCTGACCATCCGTGCCCTCAATTCCAAGCGGACACTGGTGCTGCACGAACGCCGTCGCAAGGGCAGCACGTTTTACACCCGTGTGGCTGGTATCGGTTACACGCGAGCCGGCACCCGGTTGGCCACGGCCAACATTGGACCGTTGTGTATCGTCACCGAGGGTAAGGGCACTTCGAAGGTGAGCTACAAGGGCAAGACCTACTGGGTCTGCTGCAGCGGGTGTCGGGATGCGTTCCTGGACGACCCCGAGGGAGTCCTGGCCGACGCACGAGAGCGGGCGGCGGAGAAAAAGAAGAAGGCGAGCAAGAAGTAGTGACGGGTGGGCCACGGCTCATCTTGACCCACCTCGAGAGTGGTCCTACATTACCGCCCCCCCACTGGGCGGCATCAACTGGACCGCCTCCCGATCTCCCCTTCCCCCGGACCCAAGCGAATGGACTCGCCAAAACCCGTGGCCCTTCCACCCGTCCCTTTCATCGATCTCTCGGCCCAGCACCAACCGATTGCCGACGAATTGCTCGCAGCGGTCAGCCGGGTGCTCGAAAACGGTCAGTTCATTCTCGGGGAGGAAGTCGCAGCACTCGAAGCCGACATCGCCTCTTTCTGCGACTCCCGCTACGCCATCTCCTGCGCCTCGGGTACCGACGCCCTGGTGCTCTCTTTGATGTCACTGGGAATCGGTCCCGGAGACGAAGTGATCACCAGCCCGTTTACGTTTTTTGCGACCGCCGGAGCGATCCATCGCGTCGGAGCCACGCCGGTATTCGTTGATATCGAGTCCGACGGATTCAACATCTGTCCCGAATTGGCCGCAGCCGCAATCACCGAGAACACCAGGGCGATCATCCCCGTCCACCTCTTCGGCCAAACCGCCGACATGGAACCTCTGTGGCGGCTGGCGGTGCTACACGACATCCCCTTGATCGAAGACGCCTGTCAGGCGATCGGTGCCCGGTACCAGGGACGCCAGGCCGGTGTCCTGGGCACCATGGGTTGTTTCAGTTTCTTTCCCACCAAGAACCTTGGCGGAGCCGGTGACGGGGGAATTGTCACCCTGGACGACAAGGAACTCGCCACCCGTTTGGCTCACCTCCGTGTCCACGGCGACGTCGGCGGGTACAACCACGTCGCGGTTGGCTTCAACAGTCGGCTCGACGCACTGCAGGCCGCCATCCTCAGGATCAAGTTGACCCGGCTGGAGGAATGGAACGATCAGCGAATCGAGTCGGCGGCCCACTACGACCGCCTGATCGATGCCCAGGGCCTGGATGACTGGATCACTCGACCTGCCGTCGACGATACATTCCGCCACGTCTACAACCAGTACACGATCCGCGTCCCCGCTTTCGAGCGAGACAAGATCCTCGGATCACTCCGGGACGACGGCATCGGCTGCGCTCTCTACTACCCGACTCCGCTCCACCTGCAGCCGTGCTTCGAATCGCTGGGTTACTCGATCGGGTCACTGCCTCACGCCGAGGCTGCCGCTGCGGAGGTAATCAGCCTGCCCATCGCGCCGGGCATCGACGCCGTGTCCCGTGAACGGGTCATCGCACGACTCGTCGCCGCCTGCGAAAGCCAGGTCGGCTGGTCCAATCGTCGAGCAGCGTGAGCAGGACCGTGGCGGCCACAACTGGCGGTGCCCCCCCCTGCTGTTAGTCGCGCGGTGGTTCACGTGTCCGGCTGTAACGGTCGCAACGGCGGCTGGGTTTTACCAACTTGCCCAACCGGACGCGTTCGTCGGATTCCCAAGCACCACACGCGGCCCCGCATCCACCACCACCCGCATTACGCAGTAGACTTCGACAGAGACATACTCACGTGCCGAAGGTCTGCTCCAATGGTGACTCTCACTCTACGACTCTCACCGTCGACCCTGCTCGCCTGCACAGTGGCGGCACTCACGCTGATCCTGCCGTCGGCAGCTTCATCAGCCGAGAAGCCGCTGGCCGAAACACCGGCCCAGAAGCAAGCCAAGATCGAACGTGATCGAATCGCGACGGCCGTTGCGCTGAACTACTGCAAGGCCTCGTTCCACCGCATCCGCAAGAACCCCTCCAAGCAGGTGATGCACCAGGAACAAACACAGATCCTCAACAACCTCAACCTCAGTGGAATCGCCGACCGCGAGGTGATCCAGCTGTACACCGCCGTGATCGACGAGATCCACCTGATCCAGATCGCAGAAAAAGAACGCCAGGCCTTCGAATCCCGGCACCGTCGGGAATTCCATCGGCGGCTCTTTGCCAACGCGCTGCTGTTCGGGTCCGAGGTGGCCACGGCCCAGTTCGTTGGCGCTGTCCGCACCGGTGCGAACAGCTGGTGGGACTACCGGGCCACCGAGCAAAAGAAGGACGACGACCAATTGAAGGTCGAGAAAATCCGGATAAAAACGGTCGTCAGCAAGTCGTCGACATTCCTCGACACGCTCTGGCAGATGGCCCAAAAAAAGAACATCCCCGACTCCTGGCTGATCCGTGGCAGTGACCTCGACCGGCTCGAAGCCGCCCTGCGGCTGCCGAATCCTCGTCAGCGACTGAGAGTGCTGAAGCGGATGGAGCGGTTCATGACTCATTTCCCGCCTTACTGGTATTACGTCGCCCGCACCCAGCAACAACTCGGACAACTCTTCGCCGCGTTGAAAACCTACGACCAGATGGCCGATGTCGCCATCGGCCACTTCCGCAACGACCAGCTGCTGGCCGCAGGGATGGCCAACCAGGCGATGATCCAGGCCCACCTGGGCCAGCCAACCGCTCCGTTGACCGCCCGGAAAGCACTCACGCACTCCTCGACCTGCTGGGAAGCCAACCTGATCTGTGCCCGGGTCCTGGCGGAATCCGGACAAGTGGCCCAATCCGAGGACGCCATCCTCACCAATCTCGACACCAATCTTGAACGGCCCCGCAGCCTGGTGCATCTCCTCTCGCTGTATTACAGAACAGGCGATCTGGAAAAAATCAGGACCCGGTTGGCTGACCCGAAAGTCTGCCGTGACCTGCCCGTGCCGGTACTGCTGCGGTGTGCCTCACGACTCGATCCCGACAAGGTTCCCGCCACCGTCAACCGACAACTCGCAGGCTCCCTGCGGGTGATGCCGCGGCGGGTCTTCGGAGCCGATGATGTCGTTGTTATCGCCGGCAACGGTTGGCAACTCGGCGAAGCGAAACTGGTGCTCGCGCTCAACGGAAAACCCACCACGATCCGGCCCAGACTCTTCAAACGGGACGGGCAGTTGGTGGCCACGTTCTCCCGGGTCGCCGAGTTCGGCAATCCACTGACCGTGGCGGCCGGTTCACCGACCGCCACGCTGACACTCCAGTACCCGGACACACCACAAATCCGACTCGCACTCGGAGATGGCAAGCCAATGGTGGCCAAGGACGGAGTCCGGGCCAAACCGGGTCTGACGATCACCGCGATCGAGTTCGATTCGCTGCACCTTTCGCTGGTCGCGGCTGCCGGGCGTTGATTCGCCACCGTGGGTACGCGACAGTGGAGGATCCGACGAACACCGAACGTGCCGCTATCATGACCTCCACCAATCCACTCGACGCCCCACCGCCCCAGCCAGATCTCGCAGATCGCACCCCCCTCTGTGGGGTCTCCTCTCAGGAGATGGGCGACTGGTTGTCCCAACACGATCATCCCGCCTACCGGGCCGAACAGATCCGGAAGTGGGTCTTCGGTCGCCAGGCTGAATCGATCGACGAGATGACCGATCTGCCGGCCTCACTCCGAGAACAACTCGGCAACGACTTTGACCTCTTCTCCGGGCAATTGATCCGGCACCAGGTCGCCAGGGACCGCACCGAAAAATTGTTGGTTGAACTGGTCGACGGTCGACAAATCGAGTGTGTGCTGATGAGAGAAACCAGCCGATGGACCGTCTGCATCAGCACGCAGGTCGGCTGTGCCATGGGCTGTGTCTTCTGTGCCAGCGGACTACTCGGACTCGACAGAAATCTGTCGCAGGCCGAAATCCTCGAACAGGTCCTCCGTCTCACCAGGCGACTCGAACCCGACGAACGGCTGACCAACCTCGTCGTGATGGGCATTGGCGAACCACTGGCCAACCTGCCCGCACTCCTGGGGGCACTCGAGGAAATCCATGCCGAAGACGGGCTGGGGATCAGCCCACGTCGCGTGACCATCTCGACGGTCGGGCTGCCACGCGGAATCCGACAACTCGCCGATGTGGGCCGACCCTACAACCTGGCCGTCTCGCTACACGCCCCCAACGATGAACTCCGGAACCGGCTCGTACCAGTCAACGAACAGATCGGCATCCACGCGATTCTCGAGGCCGCCGACGAGTACTTCCAGCGGACAGGACGACGGGTGACCTACGAGTACGTCCTGCTGGCAGAAACCAATGACCAGGCCCGACACGCCCGACAACTGGCCGCACTGCTCTCGGGTCGAAACGCACACGTCAACCTGATTCCAATGAACAACGTTGACGTGCTCCCCTGGAGTGATCCTGGAGATCCGCAGACGCAAAGATTCTCGACGATTCTCCAGGAAGCCGGCGTGGCGGCGACTGTGCGGAAAAGAAAAGGAGCCGACATCGACGCCGCGTGTGGCCAGTTGAGACTCGAAAATCTCAAGAATTGACTCTCAAATGATCAACGGGACCGAGGCCAGGTGAGTTGACTCCTGCCAAAATGACAGCCACAATGGTCGGTCCGACCTATGGAGACGGGTTTTGGCATACGGGCCAATTCCATTGAAGGGACTCAAGCGACTATAAGAAAACGACTTAGAGTTTCCTGGCTGTTTAGGCACGGGGTTCGCATAACGGATAAGTGTCCCGGATCGTATTCGGGACCGGACGACAGACCCACCACAGCGGTCGTCACGAGCGGACTACAAGATAGACAGCGATAGAGCGACTGAAGAGGAGACGGCTGATGGCCAAAAAACAGGGCATCAACATTGTTCCCCTGGGTGACCGGGTGGTGGTACGACGCGAGTCGGCCGAAGAGACAACCGCGGGCGGTATCGTGCTGCCCGACTCGGCGCAGGACAAGCCGCAGCGTGGCGAGGTCGTTGCCGTGGGTGACGGGTACGTCAAATCAGACGGCGACAAGATCGCTCTGACCGTCCAGGACGGTGACAAGGTGATCTTCGGTTCCTATGCCGGTGACGAAATCCAGATCGGTGACGAGGAATTGCTGTTGCTCCGCGAGAGCGACATCCTGGCGACCTTCTAGATCGCCACCTCGTCTTCGACAGTTGATACAAACAATTAAGACAGCCAGAGACAGCTTCTTAGAGGAGTGATACAGCTATGGCAAAGATGCTTGCCTTCGACCAGGACGCCCAGGAAGCGATGCGACGCGGTGTCAGCAAGTTGGCCCGCGCCGTCCGCGTAACCCTGGGACCCCGTGGTCGCAACGTGATTCTTGAAAAGAGCTTTGGATCACCGACGGTGACCAAGGACGGCGTGACTGTCGCACGTGAAATCGAACTGAGCGACAAGTTCGAAGACATGGGTGCCCGGATGGTCAAGGAAGTTGCCAGCAAGACGTCTGACGTCGCCGGCGACGGAACCACCACCGCAACGATCATGGCCGAAGCGATCTACAACGAGGGCCTCAAGGCCGTCGTCGCCGGGGTCAGCCCGATCGAGATGAAACGTGGCATGGACCAGGCGGTCGAGGACATCATCGCCAAGCTCCGTGGCATGGCCACCGAATGCAGCGACAGCAAGGCTGTTGCCCAGGTCGGTACCGTCGCCGCCAATGGCGATACACAAATTGGCCAGATCCTGGCCGATGCCATGGACCAGGTTGGCAAAGACGGCGTGATCACCGTCGAGGAAGGCAAGAGCCTGACGACCGACTGCGAGCAGCTCGAGGGCATGCAGTTCGACCGCGGGTACCTCTCGCCCTACTTCGTCACCGATCCGCAGTCGATGGAGGCCGTCTACGAGGACGCCTTCGTGTTGATCCACGAAAAGAAGGTGACCAACGTCAAGGATCTCGTTCCCGTGCTCGAGAAGGTCGTCAACGCCGGCAAGCCGCTGTTGATCGTCGCCGAGGACATCGAGGGCGAGGCCCTGGCCACGCTGGTCATCAACAAGCTTCGTGGCACGTTCAAGTGCATCGGGGTCAAGAGCCCCGGTTACGGCGACCGCCGCAAGGCAATGCTGCAGGACCTGGCCATCATGACCGGTGGTACAGCGATCTTTGAGGACCTCGGTATCCAGTTGGAAAACGTCCAACTCTCCGATCTTGGCACCACCAAGAAACTCATCGTCGACAAGGACAACACGACGGTGATCGAGGGTGGTGGCGACTCGAAGGACATCAAGGCCCGGATCGACCAGATCCGCCGTGAACTCGACAACTCCACCAGTGACTACGATCGTGAGAAGCTCGAAGAGCGGATCGCCAAGCTCAGTGGTGGTGTCGCTCAGGTCAACGTGGGAGCCGCGACCGAGAGCGAGATGAAGGAGAAGAAGGCACGGGTGGAAGACGCCCTGTACGCCACCAGGGCAGCCGTCGAAGAGGGCATCCTGCCCGGCGGTGGTGTTGCCCTGCTGCGGGCCTCCTCAACGTGCTCGAATCCCAAGGGACTCAGCCACGACCAGGAGACCGGCTACAACATCATCCTGCGGGCCTGCCGGGCCCCCCTGACACAGATCGCCAACAACGCCGGAGCCGATGGCAGCGTGATCTGCGAGAAGGTCAGTGAACTCAATGGCAACAAGGGCTACAACGCCGCCACCGACGAGTTCGAAGACCTGGTCAAGACGGGCATCATCGACCCGACCAAGGTCACACGCACCGCACTGCAGAACGCGGCCAGTGTCTCGACACTGCTGCTGACCAGTGACGCGTTGATCGCCGAGAAACCCAAGGATGATCACTCCGGTGGCGACGAGGCCATTTACTAGGCCACGCGACACACTATCCAAGAGAAACCCAATGCCCCGGAAGAACACCTGTTCTTCCGGGGCATTTTTTGTACCGGCAATCCGGCAGTGCTCACGTCCACGGTGGACGTGGACCGGCGTACTGGTAGTACGTGCACTGGATCGGCCCGTTGTACAGTTTCCGCCGCCGCACCTGTGAACCCCGCCCCGAGGCATCGTCAAAGATCGCCTCGAATCCCTTGTGAGCCGTCATCGCGTAGACGCTCCATGTCTCCAGTCGCCGCGCCAACCGCCCCAGGTCTCCGTAGACCGCCTCGGCTTCCGAACGCTCGCCGATCCGCTCGCCGTAGGGAGGATTGGTCACCACGCAGCCGTACTTGTGGTGCGACGTAAAATCGGCAACCGCCACCTGTCGAAACTCGATCGCCGGTCCCACTCGCGCCTGGTCGGCATTCCGCCGTGCCAACTCCAGGGTCCTGGGATTGTTGTCGCCCCCCACCAACGGCACATCCGGCAATTCCACTTCCAGGTCCGCCGCCTCCTCCCGGGCCTGTTTCCAGGCCCCCTCGCTCTCCGGCCCCGCCAGACGTGGCCACTCCTCGGCCAGGAATCCACGTCCCAACCCCGGAGCCCGGTTGGCCGCCATCCAGGCCGCCTCGATCAATATTGTCCCCGTGCCACAACAGGGATCGGCCAGCACACGACCCGGTTCCCAGTAACTCAACTGCAACAAAGCGGCGGACAGCGTTTCCCGCAACGGCGCACCACCGGTCAGGATCCGGTACCCACGACGATGCAGACCCCGGCCGGTCGTATCCAGGGAAACGGTCACCCTGTCACGGCGGATCGTCACATCAATGGGAATCTCGGCACCTGTCTCATCAAACCAGTCCCGAGGCCATTTCCGTTTCAGGGCTTCGACAACCGCCTTCTTGGTGATCGCCTGGGTATCCGGTTCACTGTGAATCTGTGACCGCACGCAACGGGCCCGTACCGGAAAACTCGACTCCTCGGTCAACCACTCGCACCAGGGCAACTCGACGACCTGGTCGAACAACTCACCAAAGTCCACCGCCTCGAATTCCGCCAGTTTCACCAGCACGCGATCCGCACTGCGCAGCCACAGGTTGGCGCGTGCGACGGCCGCCGCATCACCACGAAACTCGACCCGGCCATCGCTGACGGTCCGCTCGGTGTAACCCAACGCCTCAAGCTCACGCGATACGACCGCTTCCAGCCCAAATGCCGTCGTGGCAATCAGATCAATTGATGTCACTCGCTCGGAACTTTCTAGAAGTCGCAACCATCCCGCGAAGAAGCTTTTCGATTCTTCAAGGATGGTCCGTCAATACGGGCAATAAATAAATGCTCTAAACGAATAGCCCAACATATCGGAATTTTTTGATACAACGCGGGGAAGACACTCTCGTCCTAGTCGGAGAAACTGCCATGGGCCCAGTACTTTTTTTTACCGGAGCACTAATTGACATCGCCTGTTTTGTCTGGCTGTTGGTTATCGTGTTCAAGACAGACCACTGGTCACATGGCCTCGCCATAATCTTCATTCCGGGCTATGCACTCATGTATACCTTGATGAACTGGGACGAAGCCTCAACGCCATTCCTCGGCTGGGTCGTGGGTACTTTGCTGTTAT
>Ga0114932_10005099_pt1 | contig 11839 bp, 15 predicted proteins | sample 2SBtaG_2_FD_87286 | JGI IMG/M metagenome (GOLD analysis project Ga0114932, IMG submission 87286) | Deep subsurface microbial communities from Kolumbo volcano to uncover new lineages of life (NeLLi) - 2SBTROV12_ACTIVE470 metaG | ecosystem: Environmental > Aquatic > Marine > Volcanic ... | reverse complement strand
TGGGCAAGCATGGATGCTAGAGTTACAATTACTACGGATTCTAATGGAAATATTTGTGCCTTACAAAAAGGTGGCTTTGATGGCTTTACTTTAGATGAGATTGTCAAATGTGGTGAAACCTCAATTAGTGTAGGCGCAAAAATAAGAGAAAAATTAAAAGCAGCACAAGAGGCTAGCAAGTAAAATGGCAAAAGGAAAGAAATCTCTTAAAGGACTAGGTGCTCGTTACGGAATTAAGATTAGAAAACAGTATACAAAAATCCACCTCCAACTAAAAGAGAAGAGAACATGTCCTGAATGTGGTTCACAAACATTTGGTCGTGATGCCGTAGGTATTTGGTCTTGTAAGAAATGCAGCTATAAAGTAGCCGGTACTGCATATGACATTAAACTTTAGTGCAAAAATTACAGTCGACGCAAAAGACAAAACAAAAGCAATTTTTGATTCTGTAAATACTGACAATGAATTTTATCCTGAAAATCCTGTAAAAACCAAAATCAAATTTGATGAAAAAATTACAATTTCTGTTGAGACTGAACAATTGGCTCATCTTAGAGCAAACTTGAATTCTACACTCAGATTGATTCAGGCAAGTTATGATTCGATTGAATCGGTAAAGATATAATGAAACAAATTTTTTGATTAAACATGTCAGCAGGACAAATGCCACCATGGCTTCAAGAACAAATTATGAAAATGCAACAATCTCAACAGAGCCTTCAATCTGTAATGACTCAAAAACAACATTTAGACATTGAAAAGGCAGAAACTGAAAAAGCCCTTGAAGAATTAAAAAAAGTTGCAGATGCTGATGCAGTATTCAAACAAGCTGGTGCAGTTTTGATTAAATCAAAAAAACAAGAACTAATTGATGAATTACAGGAGAGAATTGAAATGAGTAAAACACGTGCTACTGTTCTTGAAAAACAAGAAACACGTCTCAAAGAAACTCTCAAAGAACAAGAAACAAAAATTACTGAAATGATGAAGAGTGGTTCTGCAAATGCACCTCCAAACTCTCCTCCTGCTGAAGATAATCCTAGAAAATAATTTCTTAGACCAATTTCATATAAGATATTAACAATTCTTTCCAAGTATTCTTTGTGAAGTTAGAAGATCTCAGAATTGTCGTAGATGAGAGAGAGCGAAAAAGTGGAATTCCTGATTTACTAAAATCAGTTGGGTTGAATCTAGAGATGAAAACACTTCCGATTGGTGATTATATCGTAGCCCCTGAAACAATTGTTGAGCGAAAAAGTATTCGTGATCTTATGGCTTCAGTTTTTGATGGACGACTTTTTGATCAATGCTCTAGATTGAAAGAGCATTTTGAGCATCCTATAGTTCTCATGGAGGGAAATGTTGATGAAATTGAAGAAATCACTGATAACCCTCTGATATTTTATGGTGCAATCTCTACTGTTGTTCTTGATTTTAAAATTCCAGTAATTCCTACTCCTAGTGCTGCACATACTGCAAAGTTGCTTGTATCAATGTGCTCAAGAAAGGACACTCCAAAGGGCCCATTCTTGAAAAAAATAAAAAAATCTTCAGATTTGCAAAAACAGCAACTTTCAGTTCTTTGCAGTTTGCCTGGAATTGGAGAAAAATTTGCAGTAAGAATGCTTGAAAAATTTGGCACTCCTTTGAAAGTATTTAGTGCAACCACTGCTGAATTGGCAAAAGTAGAAGGATTGGGGGAAGCACGTGCAAAGAAAATCAAAAAAACTCTGGACACTAAAAGTAAATTCCTCAAAAAATCAAATCAGAAAACATTACATGATTCTTAATTTATCTCCAAGAAAGGTTCAAGCCTCTACAAGTTTGAATCTAAATAAAAGAAAAATAATGAAAAAGAAGGGTTTCTCCTTCTAAACTTGTTTTGTTTTTAACAATGACTGCTTTCTTGTTTGAACTAATGTCACCATAGCACCTAGGACAATTCCACCTTGTAGAATCTTTGATACCATTCCCATATGACCAATGTTTCCTGCCTCCATACCTAAAGCAACTGCCATATCAGTTCTGGTAACAGCATACAATGCCATCAAACCTATGGTTCCAGCTAATGCTACAACTAGAGGTGCAGTAGTCTTCTTTTTTACTACCCATATTGCAACGGGAATGTAAGCTGTTGCTACAATCAAAAAGAATGGTCCTTTGATCATATCTTGCTCTTCAAACAACTCTTCAGATGTTTCAATAAAATACACTGCTGAAGTTGCAATCATCAAACCAGATATGATTCCGATTAATGTTTTATTCATATTTGTGATGTGATAAATTGAATTTAATAGATAACTATCATTCTCAAAAAAAGAGAATACTTATTCTGAAAACTTTTGCCATAGCCTCACTATTTTATCCTCCATTTTTACATGTTCAAGCTTGTAAGATAATTTCCCTTCTCTAAATGTAATGTCAATTTGATATGTCCAGTTTTTGTAATAGCTTTCATCTAAACCTTCTAAAGTTCTTACAACTTTGGTTTTTTTAATAATTTTTAGGTCTTCTAATTTTCTTATCTTTCTATATGCCGTTGATTGAGGAATGTTTAGAAGATTAGATATCTGTTGAATAGTCATTTCTGTTTTTGTAAGTACGTCGATAATCTCTCTACTTTGTTCATCAGATAATATGGCAATTATCTCGTTAGTTTCATCCATTTTAGCTTCGTTTAACAGCCAAGATTAGGATGACAAACCCTGCAATCTCTATTCCTTCTTCTATTATTTCCCCAATTATCATCTCCCCAAAAGATTCCACAATATCTCCAATGATTGTATCTCCAATTACAATCAAAGCAAAACCTGTAGCTAATAGTGCCATGGGGGGATATTTTGTTTTTTTAAATGCCTTCATGGCAATGTATACTAGAACGAATCCTACAATTAGATGAATTATAAGAAATACATAATGAAAAACTGATTCTTCCACTTTTGTCATTGTGTAATTTTACATATAATATGTAACTGTCATTCTCAGCGCTTGAGAATCATTTTGAAATTTATTTTCACACCTATCTGCGTCCATTTTTAAACTCAAAAAAGTTGATTTTTATATTTAATTTTACTTGAGTGAATGAATTGAAGATTATTATAAAAAATGGCGAATCAACTCATGTATTTCACGATGCCAGTGACGTATCTGTTCTACCAAAAAGTAAACTAGTTAGAACATTTAATGAAGATGGTTCTATGATTGAAGAATTCCAACTTTTAGAGAAAAAAATTGAGTTAAATGATGATCTTGATAATGATAAAACTGAAATTATCGTAACTTTGGATGTTACAAAATAGTAATTCCAGATACTCCTAATAGTTCAGGCCTCTATGGAATTGAGTTTGAAAATTCAAATCATTGAATAGATTCCTTTATGACTATCTAATTTTGAGAAAAATAAAATGAAACTTGAATATGGAATCATCATAGTAGTTGGAATTTTTGCTTCTGTCTCATTAGGATTGATTATATCAAATCCTGATGAAACTCCACAGTCAATTTCATTTTCAAAGCATTCTGAAGAATTAGTTCAAATGAATGAATTATCAAAAAAATATCATTTAATGGAAAATGAACAAAAATTTGATGAATCAAAAAAACAGATGCAAGAAAAACTAAAAGAGATTTCTTTAGATTATATGGGTCTAAAAATTGCACATGTCGAATTACTTGAAGGGTATTATCCATTCCAAAATAGTACTCATTGGGAAGAACGATTTGATTTAGAGCCCTCATCAGTATGTGACTTTGAGAGTGTTATACCGTTGCATATGCAAAAACTCTCAGAGACTGAAAATTTTAAAATATTTACAAAAAAATATGCTACACACAATCTTGAATTATCAATACAGGATGAAAGAACCTATCAGTCTAATATCCACTATGGATTATTTGTAACAAATACTCAAAATCAAAGTGCATCAACATACTTTCATCTGAGTTCATGTACTAATGAAATAACTGACAAGGAATCGTTGTTTTTGCATTGTTTTGATGGTGATACTGGCTATAGATATGCAACACACAACTATGATGACATTATATCCAGTTATTCAAATGGAGAATTTTGCAATATTGTTTTAGATCCGTGGCGTCAATCTCTTTATGATTACTCTCAAACATTAAATGAAAAACAAAGGCAGTTACAGCAAGAATCAATGGAGAATAATTTTGAAGACGATTATGAATCACAATCAGCGTTTTTCACAGAAATGAATAGACAAGGAGAACTTGGAAATATTGTTGGGGTCATGGTTCATGGAAAATTTGATGATACAGCTACTCAGGATATGATCAAACAGTATGAGAAGCAGTATGGCAGCTTGTCTGATGAATTATTGGAGTTGATTGAGAAAAGAAAATGAAAACTAGAATTCAAACCTATCTTCGTCCATTTCTATCCTCAAAAATGGTTCAGGCCTTTACGGACTCATTCAAAAATCAAGATCATTCTTAATTCTTAGTTTGTTTTGAATGTATTATGGCTTATATTAGATGTGACAAATGTGGAGAACTTAGATTTGATGGAAAAATTAATCTTTGTGCAAATTGCGGTCATCGAATTACAAAGATTGCTAAGACATTTGAGTGAAATTAGAAACGTCATAGATACTAAATGGAATCATTTTTCATCCCCAAAAGTTGGATGAATCTCCGTGGACCCAATTTTCAAAATAAAATTTAAAGAATCTTCAATCTTTGAGTAATTTTCTTTTCAGTGGGGTGCCACAAGCTGGACATTCAGTTCCACTGGAGTGATTGGTTCTGCAGCCAGGACAATAATGAATCCATTTTCCTACATCCTTGATTCCTTTAGTCATGATTGGTGAAATTTTCAATGCCAAATTTTTTGCAACATTTGAAATGGCAAAATCATCAGTAATTATCTCTCCCCTTGTTTCAATGCATAGTGCAATAATTGACATGTCTTGTTTTGATAGTTGTGGAAAATCCCCAGTATCTTTAGCTGCTTTAATTGCAATTTTTTGTGATTCCTCACTAGGTTCTCTAATTTTCAATCTGTTAGTTTCAAGCAAAGTGCCTAATGCGTCATGATTTTTTTTGATGTGTTTAATTTCATCGTAAACTGATGATGTCGTATAACAATCATCTGATGATCTAAATGGCACTCCTGCATAAAATGCACTAGCGTCTAAAATTCTAAAATCCAAGCTTGCTCATCTGTCTCAGACCTCTTTTCTTTAATCTTAAGAAGACTGCTGGTTTTTTGTATTTTTTTATTGTAATTGGTTCTTCATATCCTACTGATTTTACAACTTGTGCATCCATTGCAATATTACAATCATGAGAACAAACAATTTCGATTTTTTCATCTGGAACAATCAATGATGCAAGTCTGTAAACAGGTGCAACTGGTGTAATGATTAAGACATCTAAACTTTCATGCAATATTGGACCTCCGAGTGAAAATGAATGTCCAGTTGAGCCACTTGGGGTTGCAATGATTACTCCATCCATTTTTTGTTTTACAGTATCATCTTGAAATTTAATTTTGATTTCAGCAGTTTTAGTTAGATTAGTTCTTGTAATGTAAATTTCATTTAATGCCGGTGGAAATTCTTTTCCTCCACATGATGCAACTACTCTGGTTCTTTTATCCAAAAAGAAATTATCTTTTAAAATTTCTTCAATCGCATCATCGATTTCTTCAATCGTAATTTCAGCTAAAATTCCTCTGTTTCCGCCTACGTTAATTGTGAGAATTGGAGTTTCATTTTCCAAATTTCTAAAAACTCTAAGAGTAGTACCGTCTCCTCCAAGGGTAATTACTAAGTCGAGTTTCTCTTTCTTTAATTCCTCTAGGGTTTCGATTTGTTTTGCCCCTTCAACTTCAATTGGAGATATTGTAAAGACTGTAGATTTTTTTGCTAAAAGTTTCTTTGTTACGTCTTTAGCAGCTTGCTCTGAATCCTTGGATCCTACCTTACTTACCACTGCAACTTTTTGTAATTTCAAGCAGTTCTACTGAAGTCTATTTACATAAAAATGATATTTTTGCCATTCCTTGGAAAAACAATTAAGTATGAAAACAAAACCGTACAAATTATGAGTTACGCACATCCAGAAGTTTTAGTAGATACAGAATGGGTATCACAAAATCCTCCTAATGAAAATAGGAAATTAGTTGAAGTTGATTATGATCCTGTAAACGGATATCAAAAAGGTCACATTAATGGTGCCAGTTTAATCTGGTGGAAGAGAGACATTAATGATCCTGTTACAAGAGATATCATTAGCAAAAAAGAATTTGAAGCATTAATGTCAAAAAACGGAATTACTGCAGACACTGAAGTAATTCTTTATGGTGACTTTAACAATTGGTTTGCAGCATTTGTTTTCTGGGTTTTCAAAATCTATGGTCATGAAAACTTGAAGATAATGAATGGTGGAAGAAAAAAATGGGAATTAGAAAGTAAAGATTACACTACTGATGAACCTCAAATGGCAACAACAAATTACATTGCACAACCTCCAGATGAGGGACTACGTGCATATCTATTTGATGTTAGCAGAGCATTAGACAAAGAAGATACTGTAATGGTTGATGTAAGATCTCCTGCAGAATTTACTGGTCAAATTACTGCACCTCCAGAATATCCAATGGAGCATGCACAAAGAGGTGGCCACATCCCTGATGCAAATAATATTCCATGGGCAACTGCAGTAAATGATGCTGATGGCACATTCAAAGCAGTAGAAGAATTAAGACAAAACTATGAACCAAAAGGTGTCACACCAGACAAAGATGTAATTTGTTATTGTAGAATTGGTGAGCGTTCATCACACAGTTGGTTTGTTTTGAAATACCTACTTGGATATCCAAAGGTCCGAAACTATGATGGTTCTTGGACTGAATGGGGAAACATGATAGGAAATCCTGTGGAAAAATAAATTGCTTTTAGACCTTCCTGTTTTAAAGAAAGGCTCTTTCTATTTTATCAAAGACGGAGAGTCAGATATTATTATGGAGGATAAAACAAAACGAGGTCTTGAAATCAAAGAAACATCTGTTGATGAAAAAATCAATGTCAAAGCAGATAAAGGCATGATCCATGATATGGATGGAATTGGACATTGGGTTCCAATACGTTGGTATTTCTCAAAGGACTCCTATGATCTCTCTCAGGTGGAAGTTCATGCAGAAGCTATGGAAAAAAAATACACAGAACTGCGAGAACTTACATGTCCTGATGATGACGACTGATAACCTTTTTAAATAAAATTAAATTACAAAAATCAGATGTCCTTACTTCTCAAAGATCGAGTATGGTCAATGGAAGCACCAACTGCAAAACGTGGCGTTTATCCGTTACACGGATTCAAACTTGGATTATACAGATTACCAATTAAACTTGAAGAAATTCCAGAGATAAAATCTGTTCATGACGGCCTCAAAAAAGCATTTGAAATGGACATGTATGCAGATAGAATTTTTGCAACTTATCGTTGGAAAGAACAAAACATGGATAATCCTGATGCAAAGGGATACGAAGAAGTTGACTTGTCAGTTACCGTAGAAATTGTCACTGGCGAAGTTGTAGATATCATTTATCAAATTTTCCCAATTGAAAAATTCGGTGATCCAAACTGGGTCAAAGATTACAGAAAGAAAGCAGACCATTTTGCAAAAATGGTTATTGATACTATTTTACGAAATACAATTTTGGCAGACAAGATGATTTCATATTTTGCTAAAACTGAAAAAATATCTGAAGTTGCAGCAATTCAAAAACTTGAAGAACTAACTCCGCTGGCAAAGATTGTCCTTGGTGCAAAACCAAAACCAGTTGAAGCAAAAGACGATGAAGAGGAAGAAGATGATAGTGCAATTGAAATTCCAGATGGTGCAAAACCTGGACCAATTGATGTTGATTATAAATCAAAAATGAAACCATCAAAATCATATGATGCCCCTGAACATACCATCAAAACCTGGGGTCGCAAAGGCTCTGAAAATGGTATCATGGGTGTTTGGGGAGAATTTGTTTCAGTAGATTATGATATTTGTATTGCAGACGGTGGATGCATTGAAGCTTGTCCTGTAGGAGTCTACGAATGGTTTGACTCCCCCGGAAATCCTGCATCTGAGAAAAAACCGTTAATGTCTAAGGAACCAGATTGTATTTTCTGTCTAGCATGTGAAGGAGTATGTCCTCCACAAGCAATCAAAATTTTCGAGCAAAAATAGTTTTAATTTTTGCAACTATAAATAGCGATTAATAATTCTGTGAAATTAGGGATATGGCAATCAACCCTTTTACTTCATTTGTATTTGATCTGTTTATTTTATCAGCAATAATTATCACAATATACACTGTAAATTTCTATTATCTTGCATTTATTTCTCGAACAAGAAATGAACGTCGTCCAACTCGTGATTGGGGAACTCCTAGTGTGACTATTCAACTGCCGATTTATAACGAAAAATATGTAGCAAAAAGACTAGTCGATTCAGTTTGCAATTTGGATTACCCTAAAGACAAAATGCGAATTATGGTGTGTGATGATTCAGATGATGATACTGTTGAATTACTTAGTGGAGTAGTTGATGACTACAAGAAACAAGGATTTCAAATTGAACATGTTAGACGAGGAACAAGACAAGGGTACAAAGCTGGTGCACTAAAACATGCAATGAAAACAACAGATACTGATCTTGTAGCTATTTTTGATGCTGATTTTATTCCTCCTACTTGGTTTCTTAAACGAGCAATACCTCACTTTTCAAAATCAAACATCGGATTAGTTCAATGTAGATGGGGTCATGTAAATGAAAATTATTCTACCATTACTCAAGTACAGGCACTCAGTATCGACTTTCATTTTCTTGTAGAACAAAAGGCAAAAAGCAATTCAAAATTATTTATGAATTTTAATGGTACTGCTGGAATTTGGAAGCGTGAATGTATTGAGGATGCAGGTGGATGGCATACTGCTACTCTAGTTGAAGACCTTGATCTTAGCTATAGGGCACAAATGAAAGGCTGGAAATGCTTATTCTTGCCTGACATTGTAGTTGATGCTGAATTACCAGCTCAAATGAATGGTGCCAAAAGACAACAATTTCGTTGGGCAAAGGGCTCTATACAATGCGCAATAAAATTACTTTCTGACATTGGTTTGAAACGAAATGTTGGAATTGAAGCCAAAATTCAGGCATTCATCCAACTGACACGTCACATTGTTTACCCATTAGTTCTGATACAATTTTTGACTTTGCCAATTTTACTTGCCGCTCAAGTTAATCTCTATGTAGTTAGTGTTTTACCTGCAATAACAATTGCAACATATCTTGCAATGGGACCTGGTGCATATCTAATTGTTATACGTGGAATGTATCACAAGTCGTGGAAATCAAAAGCAAAACTGCTTCCGGCTTTACTTGTGTATAATGCAGGTCTGTCTGTGAATAACACTGTTGCAGTTTTTGATGCTATACTTGGAAAGAAAAATGAATTTCATAGAACCCCAAAATATGGAATTGTAACAAAAAAAGATGATTGGAGAGACAAGGCATACAATTTACCATTCACACAAACGACTCTGTTGGAAATATTTTTTGGAGTTTATGGAATTATGGGAATTTTCATTTCTATATTTTCTAATAATCCTGTCTTTGTACCAATTATTGCTATCCAAACATTGGGATTCTTCTATATTTCTTACATGAGTTTGTCTCATACGCGGTTTAAAAGAAATAAATCAAGTGATAATCGACCAAAAACTAAGAAAGAAAAAATGGCAAATACTGTTTACAAGCTTTCCATGATTGGAATAGATGGAATTATAATTTTTGGAGCAGCTATGGCAATTTCTGGCTATAATTCAGATATCTATCCACTTGATAGAATTCGAGGAAATCTTGATGGAATTGTCTCCTCATCTGATCCTGAGTTAATACGTGATCATTTAGTTGCAATACAAGCAGATTTGGACATTGTAATGGTCAATCTGCCTGAAACAGCCAATTCTGATGGTGAAGTAATTTCTAGAAACCCTGTATGGATATTTGGAACAGAATCAACAAACTTTCTTAGAATACAAAATAACATAGATGCCATGTTTGCAGGTCTTGATGAAATCTCATCAATACCCAAAGATAATTCTGCATATCACACTGGCATGCTTGATATCAATGATAGGGCATTAACGATAAGAACCAATATCATGGATGCCACTCCTTACATGTATGTCAGTCCCGCAAATATGATGTTAAGTGTAGTTTGGATTGCTGCAATTATTGGAATCTTTGCAGCATTAAAAAGAAAGAAAGAACAACTCACTAATTCAGACGAAGAATAATTAAGAAATATTTAGATCTTTTCTAATTTCATCTACTGCTCTAATACCGTAAATGTCTCTTACTTGTTGAATTCTGATTGCTTCTTTTAGCATATCTCTTCCTATTGCATTAGTCAAAATTGAATATACGTCGCTAAATCTAACTTCCCACTTGTCTGCACAGTCTAAGATTTTACTTACTGCCCATTGTCTTACTTCATGAGGTAATGGAATTTTTTCTCCTGATTCAATTGAAACTCTATCAAATAGATTCACAATGTCTGCAGTTTGAGATGCCATCTTTTCAATATCTTTAGCAACTCCGTATTTTGATTCAGCATTCATTCTGATGTTTGACTGATATTCTGATAGCTTTAGCAATGCCATCATTTCTTTTGATGAATCACTTGATGCCTTGTTTGTAACATTTTTGACTGATTGTAATTCCTCATAGAGTTTTTCAGATTTTTTATGGAATTCAATTGTTGATTCATCTTGTCTTTTTAGAGTATCTGAAACTGATGATATTTTTTGTTCAATACTGTTTGTTTTGTCAAAGACATTTTGTTTGAAATTTGAAAATTCGTCTTGAACTGATTTTAGTCCTTCACCAACAAATGCTGTTGAATCTGCCCTTTGTGATAATGAACCAATTTCCGTCTCTATCTTGTCTATTTTTCCACCTAAATCTTTGATAGATTCTAGGCTCAAATTGTCTGCTGAATTTGCTTTAGATGCTATTGTCTCAAATTGCTGTTTGAGTCCGTCTATTACTCCTCCCAATGAATCAATTTTGGAGGCTTTAGATGATATGGAATCAATTGTTATTTTGATTGCATCTAATTCTGAATTAAGATTTGAGCTTGATGATACTCCCTCAGAAATCCTTCCCAATTCTTGTTTAAGACTTTCAATAATTTGAGTTCCTGTATCTAATTTAGCAGTTTTTCCTGAAATCTCCTCTATTGTATTTTTTAGAGTATCCATCTCAGAACCAATTTCTAAAAATGAATCTGTCTTTCCAGAAACTTTTCTTAAATCATCTCTTACCTCGTCAATTCTTTGTGCAATTTTGATGATCATCTGTGAATTGTTCTTTATTGAATTCATACTTTCTTCAACTTGTTTAGACATTTCTTGAGATTTTGATGCTTTTTGAAGTTCTGAAATTCTACTGATCTCGTTTTCTAATTTTGAAGTTTGATCATTAATTTTAGTAACTAGGTTTGATTGTGTTCTAACTTGATTTAACCCTGCGTATAATTTTTGAGTATCATCTTCTATAATGTTAATTTGCTTTGATTGTTTTTGGATATATTCTAACGTTGATGATAATGTATCGATCATTCCTTTCATGGAAACCAGAACTTTTTGATTTTCCCCAAATATTTTTGACATTACTTTGATCTCTTTTTGTAATGCTTTGTTAGAATCTGAAACTGATGCTACTTTTTTTAATAATGCTGATGGAGATGGTTCTTTTTTTGTGACTTTTTTTGCCTTGACTGTAGTTTTCTTTTTTGTAGTTTTAGT
>Ga0114932_10005098_pt1 | contig 11842 bp, 12 predicted proteins | sample 2SBtaG_2_FD_87286 | JGI IMG/M metagenome (GOLD analysis project Ga0114932, IMG submission 87286) | Deep subsurface microbial communities from Kolumbo volcano to uncover new lineages of life (NeLLi) - 2SBTROV12_ACTIVE470 metaG | ecosystem: Environmental > Aquatic > Marine > Volcanic ... | reverse complement strand
CCATTTTTTTCTGTATAAAAAATATAAAACAGAGAATTGGATCAAAGCCACGCCTGTCCATACCAGGGCCTGGTTATAAGGAGCGGGCGCCTGGTTGATCAATCCTCCGAACAGGAAACGGGAGCTGTGTTCAAAATTCACCAGGCCATGTGTGGCCATGTATATTAAAATAGAATTGGCGCCCATCCATACAAAGGGCATACACCATTTTTTATATCCCCATGCATCTATGATCGTATAAAACAGCGACAGCAACAAAAGGCTCCATCCTCCTGTGTATAATACAAAAGAGCTGGTCCATAATTTTTTGTTGATCGGGAAAACAAGATTCCAAAGCAGGGCTAATAACAATAATAAGATACCTGAAAGAAATAATATCCATCCTTTCTTTTGCGGGGCGAACCGGTTATCACGCAAAAAGCGACCAGTGAACATTCCCAGCATAGCTGTTCCAATGGCAGGAATGGTAGAGAGCCATCCTTCCGGATCATAGATCACCCGGTGTAGTTTGCCTGGAAGCAATAACCTGTCTATATACGATGCCAGATTGCCTTCGGGTGTAAGCACACCGGCGCCATAACCGGGAACAGGCACCCATTGCATGAGTATCCAGTAACCCAATAACAAGCCAGCCACCCATATTATTTGCTTGCGAAAAGAAGTATTCAGATAAATGAGCGCTGCAAAAAAGCAACTCAATGCAATGCGCCCTAATACGCTGGCAAAACGGGTTTCGTGAAATCCTTTCCATTCTAACAGGCCGTTCACTACTGTTCCCAGGAACAATAAGACCAGTGTGCGCTTGATGAGTGAACGGTAGATATGCTTACGCGCAGTTGCCTGATCGGCTCCGGCTTTTTCCAGTTGATTATTGAAAGAATAATACATGCTCACACCTGCAATAAAAATAAACAGGGGAAAGATGAGGTCGTAAAAAGTAAAACCATTCCATACGGTGTGGCGCAGCTGGTTGCTGATACCTACAAAAACTCTTTCAGTCATTGTCAATGTACTGTTGATCGCAATCTGTTCGTCGTCTATGTTTTGAACCAATGCATGTTTTTGTGTAATGACCGATGCGATGCCATGAAAAATAGCTTCCCCGCAAACGATCCAGAACATATCAAACCCACGCAGGGCATCCAGTGAAAGCAGCCTTCCAGTGGCCTGATTTTTATTTGCTGATGAGTGATTGGGTAGAGTAGTTGGCATATTGCTGGTTTTAGAAGAAGTGCATACTGACTGTTGTAAAAAAGCTTTGTCCCGGACGCACCGGGACAAAGATACGGCTGCTTACTGACAGCGGTTGACCAATTGCAGGGTTTTGAACTAGTTTGATATTGGTGGTCAATGCCGCCGTGGATATTGGAAAATACGGCCTAAATGATAATATGTATGCTACCTGTTTTTGTTCAGAACTTTAGTGTTGAAGGGAGATATTTTGCAATGAGCGCTTCGTAATAAGGACGCAGCTTTTCCCAATCCGGCGGCTCGGGGTTTTTCGAATAGAGATCATAAGGATTGAATAATTGTACCCAGGGCAACATTTTCTTATCATGTTCATCTAGCAGATAGCTGTATTCATTTTCGCGGTGCCATGCATAAAACGAGTGATAACGCAGCATGTACAGTCCTTCTTCCGGCAGGTGATCTTTCAACATCTGGTATACATACTCATCGTGCCCCCAGCTCATCTTTATATTCCTTAATCCGCAATGGGGTTCGTAAACGCCGTATTGCGTATTATACGCACTGTTATTATAATCGGGATTGTCTTTGAAAAATTCAGAATAAACCACTTTATCCGAATAAGCACAACCAACAGGAAAAGTGTCTCCCACAACCGCCCATTGCGGTTCACCAAACAGGCATAATACTTTACCCATATCGTGCATTAAACCTACCAGTACCATCCAATCGGGATGCCCGTCGCGCCTGATGGCTTCAGATGTTTGCAGCAGGTGCTGGAATTGATCAAGATCGGTATCGGGATCTGAATCGTCTACCAATTGATTCAAAAACTGGAATGCATCCCATACCGACATTTCCTTGCGGTTGAATCTTAAAAAGTCTTCCCGTTTCTGTACTACAAAATCATAGGTCTGATAGGTATGATTCAATTTGTAAAATTCCCGTACTGTATCTCTTTCGGGAGCTTCGTAATTGCGATAGGCTTCGGTGCTTTTGGAGGTGGCGATGGACTCCGGATCGGGATATCGGCGCAGTACATCATCTTCCCACTGATCGAGGCTGGTTAATGGACTGGCATTCGTAGTGCTCATAGTGGTATGGTTTCGTTATGGAAGCTTATACTAAATTGTTGTTTTTTTGGTCAATAAATGTCATTCATGCGCGTATTTATTTACGAAACCGGTTTCGTAAAACCCCTGAAAATTGTTTATTTTCACTGCAGTTGGTTCATTTCGTCCAACAACGATTATTCAGGACTCTTAATATCAATCTGTTGAACGGTACTACCATTAAGCAATTGGCAAAAGAATTGAACCTGTCTGCAGGCTCCGTTTCCAAAGCGTTGAAAGACAGCCACGAGATCAGCAGCGAGACCAAACAAAAAGTATTGGCCCTGGCTGCCAAATATCATTATACACCCAACCCCTATGCGAGCAGTCTCCGTAAACGAAAAAGCAAAACCATTGCAGTAGTGCTGCCCGAAGTGGCAGATAGTTTTTTTTCGCTGGCCATTAATGGTATTGAATCCGTTGCGCAAGCCAAAGGATATCATGTATTGATCTATCTTTCACATGAAGATTTTAAAAGAGAAGAACAGATCCTGTCGGCCTTCAGGAGTGGCCGGGTAGATGGTATTTTGATTTCTGTTTCGGAAGAAACTTCACAGGCCGATCATATCAAAGAAGTACTTACGGCAGGTATTCCCGTGGTTTTTTTCGACCGTATTTTCGATGATATTGAAGCTGCTAAAATCTCTACCAACGATTTTGAAGGCGCTTATGAAGCCACGCGTTGTTTGCTGGAACGGGGTTGTAAAAAGATCAGTTTTTTATCCATCGCAGCCAACCTGTCCATCACTTCGAAAAGGGTGCAAGGCTTTCAAAAAGCATTGCACGATGCGCACATAGGCGCAACAGATGCAGATGTATTGCTTTGCAGTAACGATATGGAACAGAATTGCAGATTGATCAGGCAATTGCTGGAGCAAAGGGATAAACCGGATGGCATCATTGCATCTGTTGAAAAACTGGTTACACCTGTTTACCTGGTGAGTAAACAACTTGGTATGGCTATTCCTGATGACCTGAAAGTCATTGGTTTTACCAACCTGCATTCCGCATCTATTCTCGAGCCCTCTCTGACCACTGTTACGCAGCCGGCTTTTGAAATAGGGAAGACTGCAGCCTCCGTTCTTTTCAAGGGATTAGAAGAAAAGCACTTTACATTGTCTGCGCAAACCATTACGATACCTTCCATGCTGGTTGAACGGGCATCTACCCGAGGGAATCAGTAGACGAAAAAGTAGTAATTGGCCATTTAGTTAGCGGAACGTTTTCATTTAACAGGAGAAATATTAGCGCTAACCGGGTTTTGAACTTTTGCTGGCCGGATTCCGGAGATGCCACACGAATCGCCAGCCTCTCAGTGCACTGTACGGGAGGGCAATACCCATCATCACGGAGAGCCCTGTGCACAGTAAGAAAAACTGGATTATCACATCCAGGTGATAAACAGGCAGCGCGTCCCATAATTGCATTAGCAGATAATACATACATAGCAACCATATAGCAGATGCATATAACAGGATGGCAGGGAGCCGCCAGCGCATGGAAGGGACCAATGCCTTGTATGCTTCTTTTACGAGATATAGCCGCAACCTGTTGAACACTTCAAAGAAACCCAGTTCAACTACAATAAAGTATAGTTGCCCCACTACACCCCACCTGTAATAACGATCCAGTATATCACCTGCACAGGCAAAGATGAGAAAGCGCATAGCAACATACATGCACCAGGCAGCGGCGGGCAAACCGGCTGCCAACCAACAAAATTGTTTCCAAAACTGTAAATGCATTGACATAACATAATAATTTTTTCTGCTAAATGATTGAAGCATAGGAAGTTAGCTAATAGTAGAACTTAATCTACTATTAAAATTTAATTAAAAATAATATGTTGTAATTTAAAATGCAACTGCTGCTTATGGAAAAAGATCCCAACCTGTTATCTGTGTGGGAGCTTAACGGCATTAAATCTGTGCAATACTTTACCTTGCAAATCGAATATTTTATGTTATTTTTGCAAGGATGATAAAACGGCTAGCCCAACCAGAAATTGCTGAATTGCTGGAAGAATTTCCAGCGGTAGCTATTCTTGGGCCCCGCCAGGTTGGAAAAACAACCCTTGCTGAGGAGATTGCAGCTTCGATGAACCCGGAGCCTATTTATCTAGACCTGGAAAGGCCTTCCGAAGCAGCGCGGTTGAATGAGCCGGAAGCATATTTTGAACTGCACAAAGGAAAGCTGATCATTCTTGATGAAGTGCAGCGTGTTCCTGAACTTTTTCAAATCTTACGGAGTGTAATAGACCGTCGCAGGCGGGAAGGTCTCAGAAAGGCTCAATTCCTTATTTTGGGGTCGGCATCGTTAGAGCTTTTGAAACAATCATCAGAAAGCCTGGCTGGGCGAATTGCTTACAAAGAGTTGTCTGGTTTTACAGTCGCCGAAATTGATCACAAAAAATCAAAAGACATTGACCGCTTATGGTTGCATGGCGGATTTCCTGATAGTTTTCTTGCAAAGAATGACGAAGCCAGCTTACGGTGGCGGTTAAACTTCATCAGTACTTACCTGGAGCGGGATGTGCCCCAGTTCGGCCCCCGGATACCAGCTGTTACGTTGCGCAAGCTTTGGACCATGTTAGCTCACAGTCAGGGTGGACAGCTTAATATTGCGCAGCTCGGAAACAACCTCGATGTAACCGCGCCAACTGCCAAACGGTACATTGAATTGCTGGAAGATTTACTATTGATCCGCACGCTTCGACCCTGGTCTGGCAATGTGAGTAAGCGACTGGTTAAAGCTCCTAAAGTATATATTCGCGACAGTGGGTTGACGCATGCCCTGCTTAACTTAACAACATTTGATGATCTGTTGGGACACCCTGTTGTGGGAGCCAGTTGGGAGGGATTTGTTGTTGAAAACCTCTTATCATGCCTGCCTGCAGGTGTAACAGCATGGTTTTATCGTACGGCTGCCGGCGCTGAAATTGACCTGGTGATCGAAAGGAACAGTAAGGAGCGATATGCGATTGAAATCAAACGTTCCCAAGCCCCGTCTGTTTCAAAAGGCTTCCACTTGGGTTGCGAAGATATTGCAGCTACAAAACGTTTTATTGTTTACCCGGGCAAAGAGTGCTTTCCGGTGACGAAGAATATTGCTGCAATTCCATTGCTGGATATGATGAATGACTTGAGGGGGTTGTTGTGAGAGTTGTGATTTGCTTTCAAATTAAGTTCTTCCGATCTTTGTTTTATTATTAACTTCACATTCGAAAGCAAATCACAATAAGGATTATTCCGTTGTGAAAACATTTAGTGCCTCGCCTATCTGCGGGGCTTTTTTTTTGCTTCTTACTCAGAACGTAGTCCAAGGAGGGGGTTTGAACCGAAACATGAATGTAAAACTTTTTTAATAAAAAAAGAAATCACCCCGTTAATTTTAGCAGGGCGATTTCTTTTCATCAACGGAAATGATTTTCTTTGCTACTCTTTTTCCAAATTCAAGAATGCGTTTAAGAGTCGTCACAATCGGGAGCAAATCGGCATTTAGAATGCCAATTCTATAATATTTAATTATTATCCAACCGATAGTCATTAAATATGAACATAGCCCGCTACTAAGAGATGCTTTTATTTAATTCTTTTATCACAAGATCTTTTATCTCTAGCGTGATTTTGTAGAAAAATTGCGTTTCTTCCAGTTCGGGTCTTAAAAAGTCGTGTGGATATCTACCGCGGACTGCAAAATCTTCCAGGTTTTTTAGATCTATCACGGTAAACGCTTCTTGATGGACAGAACAGCTTTGAATCAGTAAATCCAAATTATGGGTTCTGGGAAATTCTTCTTTTTTAAATATTAGGAAGGCTTTTAAATATTTCTCCACAGCCTGTTGGCAATGAAAACAAGCAACATCCAGTATCATGGGCTGGTGTTCAATAATTAATTGAGCAGCGATTAAATCATGCTCAGCCTTTTCAATCCATTGATTTAAGTGTGTTACTTCGGCCTCAGTCATAATTCTACAGCCTCCTTCATCGCATAATAGACGATATGCCCGGTTAAATTCTTTTTTTCATTTATTTCCTTCTCGCTTTCTAAAATAACATCGAATGGAGCTTTTAAGGAATGAACCAGCGCTTTTCTGATTTTACTTTCCCAATTCATTTTTACACGTGGCTCAAATGTATCGGAAGTAATAACCAGCAGATCATAATCACTTTCCTCATCGGCCTTGCCTGTTGCCCTGGAGCCAAATAACAGTACTTTGGAATCAGGCAAAAAAGACCTTACCGTAAATTTGATGGACTGAAGCGTTTGTTGGTAGTTCATTTAATATCAAATATACAAAATCGATTAAAAGATTGCAATGGCTGGTTCAATGAGGCAAGTTAGGCTTTAAGGATACAGCAAATACTTCTTCCGCATTTCCTTGTAGGCTTTCAGCCCCGGCTCCCAGGTTTTGCGGATTTCATCGGCGGATAGGCCTGCAATGACTTGTTCTTTAAAGGCTGTAGTGCCGGCCAGCTTATCGATATTGCCCATTTCCTTGCTTTGCTTGTAGTCGAAGAACTTTTCTTTGTAAGGATAGGCTTTGTACATTTCGATCATCCATTCAATATGCAACCGCTTGCTTTTGTGCAATGCAGCAACATCATATTTGCGCAGGTCGAGCCCATAACAGGTGTTGTTCATGTGTAAAGGTGTTTCCGCCATTCCCTTGATGCTGGTGGGGGTGAAAGAAAAAGAATACCCTTTCAAATCAGGGTTACCCAATACGGCGAAAGGAAAATAAGTGCCCCTTCCCTGGCTGATCACTGTTCCTTCAAACAGGCATAAAGTGGGGTAAAGTAGTATCGATTGTTGTGTATTGAGATTGGGAGATGGTTTTACAGGCAAAGTATATTCCATGTTGTGGTTGTAATTGGCCACAGGTATGATGCGGATCTTGCATTGCAAATGATTGGGCAACCAACCTTCTCCATTCACCATTTGCGCAAATTCGCCGATGGTTAACCCATGCGCGATAGGAATGGGGAACATGCCGATGCCCGATTTCAGTTTCATATCGAGTATGGGGCCGTCTATCAGGTAGCCATTGGGATTGGGCCTGTCCAGTATGAGCAACTCTTTATTGTTTTCTGCACAGGCTTCCATCAGCCTGGCCAATGCATTGATATTGGTGTAAAAACGGCAGCCGACATCCTGCAGATCATATACCATGATGTCTATATCGGCCATATCGGCTTTGCTGGGTTTGCTTTTGCCAGATCCATACAAAGAGATCAGCGGTATACCCGTAGCGGAATCTACTTCATCGGCCACATGGGCGCCAGCACTGGCATTGCCGCGAAAGCCATGCTCCGGACCAAATACTTTCACAATGTGAATGCCCAACTTCAATAAGCTGTCTACCAGGTGAACATTGTGCTTACCGATGACAGATGTAGGGTTTGCCAGTATGCCTACTCGTTTTCCTTTCAGATAAGGCAAATATTTTTCTGTTTGATCAGCCCCCGTTTTAATGCTAGCAGAAAGCTGCATTCCAGGCAAAATGATCGCTGCAGCCTTGGAGTTTAAAGAAGCTGTTAATAATACAAAAGCAAATAAAACAACATACACGAATCGCATAAAAAGTGATTAAGGTTTAAATATACAGATTTGCGGTTTATACCTGATTTGTGCAGGAGTTTGCGTTAACGGTTATTTTTTCTGTTAATTACAATCGTACCGAACACAGGATGGGGAAAGGAAAGAAAATAAGTTTCTAAATATGGAAACTATTGTTTAACTTTGTAAAATCTAAACTGTGAGGTATTTTGAAACGAGGTTTTTAGAGGAGGCATCTTCTTTTATCAATGGGTTGAATCCGAAGATCATAAACAAGCTATTGTATAATATAGCATTAGCTGAGCAATCTAACGATCCACGGTTGTTTAAAAAACTTCACAACGATATTTGGGAAATACGTGTGAGGTATGCGTTGCAACAAGTCAGGCTGCTGGCATTTTGGGATAAAACAGATGCCAATAACACGTTGGTACTGGCAACGCATGGCTTTATAAAGAAAGTAGATAAAGTGCCAGCTAATGAGATTGCAAGGGCCTTGCGCATCAGGGAAAATTATTTCGAAGAAAAAAATACCTAAAGAGTATTCGATATGGAAAAAACAAAAATGAAATCGTATAGCCTGTCCGAGATGATAGACAAGCACGTAGGCAAACGTGGCACCAAAGCCAGGGGAGCTTTCGAGCACAAACTCAACATGGCTGTACTAAGCAGCATGATCAGAAAAGCGAGGAAAGAGCGCAATCTTACGCAGGAACAATTGGGAGAACTGGTAGGTGTTCAGAAAGCACAAATATCCAAGCTGGAAAACAACGCCAACAGCGCTACCATCGACACCATTCTTAGGATATTCCAGGCACTGCAAGCAGAGATACATTTCTCCGTTACGCTCGGGGGTAAACAATTGTCACTGGCATAATTTAAGAAAGAGACTGCGGTGGTCATGACACCAAAAGAAAAGCGGCTGTTCCAAAAGAACAACCGCTTTTCAATAAAAGGGAAATGCAATCAATTTAATTATCGTCTCCCAGGTTCAAAGGATAAGTATATGAGCCTTCAAAGCCAGGGTAGAAGCCATCGAGGCGTATATTGCTGCCCTTGTATACGGACAACAGTTCTTTCAATTCATCGAGGTTCTTCACTTCTTTTCCGTTCACACCTGTGATCACAAATCCGTCCTGCATCCTGCTTTTTTTCAGGATACCATCGCCTACTTTTTTCACCAGTACGCCGCCCGCTATTTCATTGGCCTGCGCCACTTTCTTATCGAGGTTTTCCAGCGTGCCACCCAGTTTTTCTATGAGGCTGCTATTCTTCACCACATCCGTATTGCCGGCCTTGTTCTTCAAGGTAACACTGGCAGTATTTTCCTTGCCCCCGCGCTTGTAGGTGATGTTGATCTTGTCGCCGGGTTTGTAACGCGCTACCTGCTCCTGCAGTTCCGGACCATTGGTAACCGGAACGCCATTGATCTTGGTAACGATATCGCCTTTTTTCAGTCCCGCTATTGCTGCAGCGCCTCCTGCCGGAATTGCAGTAGCGTACACGCCTTCGCCTTCTCTCAGTGAAACACCCAGCTCTTTTTCCAACTGCCGCTTGTCATCATCACTCATATTTTCTAGCGGAGCATATTGGATGCCGATATAAGCGCGCTGTACAGTGCCGAATTTCACGATATCGGTCACGATCTTCTTCACAATGTTTACTGGAATAGCATACGAATATCCTGCATAAGAACCCGTAGGAGAAGCGATGGCCGAGTTGATGCCCACCAATTCACCAGCGGTATTGATGAGTGCGCCACCACTGTTGCCGGGATTAACGGCCGCATCGGTCTGGATAAATGACTCCACCGGTGTTTGGCTTTGACGGCCATTGATGCCGATGGACCTTGATTTGGCGCTTACAATACCGGCTGTAACCGTAACATCGAGCGTAAGCGGATAACCGATAGCCAGTACCCACTGACCCAGTTTCAATTCGTCGCTATTACCATATACCAGGTAAGGGAATCCCTTCCCTTCGATTTTGATAACGGCCAGATCGCTGCTGGGGTCGGCGCCGATCACGGAAGCTTTATAAGATTTTTTATTGGCAAGGGTTACATTGATCTCATCGGCTCCGTCGATCACGTGGTTATTGGTTACGATATAACCATCATCCGTAATCAACACACCGCTACCGCTGGCCAGCTGCTCGGGTATCACCCTGGGACCTCCAAAGAAATCACCCAGATCATCACCAAACAGATCGGAGAAAGGATTACGCTGTTTGCGGTTGTTATTGTTCACCTGCCGGGCCTTTGTTTTTGTTTTGATATGCACAACGGCGGGTGTGCCTGTGGTAGCCGCAGGCGTAAAGTCTACGATGGCGCCATTATTACTGCCATTTCCGAAAAAGCCTGCATAGTTCACAGGTAATTTGCCAGCCTCCTGTACGCCTGCATGCTGGTGTTCCACGTATTTACCATATCCCCAAACACTAGCAACAGCAGTGCCTGCACTGATGGCTACAACGGCTAAAATGCTTTTAAAATTCATGTTCATGGTCTTTAAATTAATTCAGGTACGTCAAATGATATGCCTATTGGATAGCAAATAAACAAAGCTGTTTAATTGTCAGTACACCGGTCAACGCATTTAACAAATGTTTTACGGCGATCCTCGTAGATCCGGTGATTAAAGTTAGCAAATTTTACAGCGCCGTTAAGAACCGGAGGGTATCTACACCATCGGCATAATCGCCCAGGGAAGGGCGTTGCGCTTCGCCAAAAGCAAGGGCGCCATGCCCTACCACACATTGGATATCGTTGTTATTTTTTAACCGGTCCCATACGGCTGCCGCATCGTTGTAATACTGGTAATGCACCTGGCTTACTGGCGAGAAAGGAGAGGTGTTTTCAGTCAAAATGACGGAATCATTGTTCATATAATACTTATTGCCCATGATGAGCAGCGCCAGGTGGTAATCGTAATTGTGCTTGTACTTATGGAAGTCAAGAAAATATTCATATTTTTTTAAAGTGGTCAGCAGGGGAATGAAATCATATTTTTCCGGTACATACAATTGCGTGATGTTCCGGCATCCGAGTCCGAAATACAGCTGTATATCTTCTGCCAGCGCTTCCAGTTCGGTCCTGGTTTCAGAACCGTCCAATACGGCTACGGAAGTCCGGTTGCGACGGATGATATGCGGATATTTACCGAAATAATATTCGAAATAACGTCCCGAATTGTTGCTGCCCGTAGCGATATAAGCGTCGCAACCCTTTAACTGCTCGGCAAAAGCTACCCTTTCGGCTACAGACGGCTCCCATTGACTGAGCTGTTCCACCAGGTGCCTGATCAGGACTTCGTCCTTAGAAGAAGCTTTGATCAATACAGAATGGCCGCTCAGGAAAACGCAGAGAAAATCATGAAAGCCTACCAGGGGAATATTACCTGCCATGACCAATCCTACTGTTTGCACTTTTGCAGGCGTATCCGGCAGGTTATATGATCCCACCCAAGCCTCCAGCAGGGGCGCCTGTAAGAACCGGGTACAGATACTATCGACCGACCGGTTGATGAATTCCGGGATGAACCAGGCATTTTCGCGGTAAGCCCTTGCTTTGACGTTCTCCCATCCGGCATCCGTTCCCTGCATGTAGACACCCAATCTGGCCATCAGCTGAATTCGTTCTTGTAAAGTCATTTGTCAACCGTATTTTTGGAACTGCAAATGTAAAATCACTAATCCAACAAACTCTTTTTTTGTATGGCAATCAAAATAACAGAAGAATGTATCAACTGCGGCGCCTGTGAGCCCGAATGTCCGAATAACGCAATCTACGAGGGTGGGGTGGAATGGGCCATTGCCGATGGAACCACTGTTAAAGGCGAATTTACCCTGATGGACGGCTCGGTTGTAGAAGCTGATAAGCGTTTTGAACCCATCAGCGTAGATACTTACTATATAACTCCCAATAAATGCACCGAATGCCAGGGTTTCCATGTAGAACCCCAGTGTGCAGCCGTATGTCCGGT
>Ga0114932_10005097_pt1 | contig 11843 bp, 9 predicted proteins | sample 2SBtaG_2_FD_87286 | JGI IMG/M metagenome (GOLD analysis project Ga0114932, IMG submission 87286) | Deep subsurface microbial communities from Kolumbo volcano to uncover new lineages of life (NeLLi) - 2SBTROV12_ACTIVE470 metaG | ecosystem: Environmental > Aquatic > Marine > Volcanic ... | reverse complement strand
GCTCTGGCTCTGGCTCTGGCTCGGGGGCAGGCTCGGGCTCGGGGGCAGGCTCGGGCTCCTCGTCTTCCTCGGCGTCTTCTTCGCTGGCGGGGCTCACCGCGTCGGCGCTGCCACCCAGGCCGCGATCAGCCAGGAACTTGTCCGGGTCCTGCCCGGTGAATTCGGCGAAGTCCTTGAGGTTGAAGCCGCCCTTGAGGGCATTCGGGGCCAGGTCGTTCTGGGCTTCGATCACCGCGACGCGGCCCTGGGCCTTGGGGCCGATGGCGACTTCGGGTGCCATCACGATGTCCAGCTGGACCTGTGCGGCGCCCAGGTTGACGCTCTGGGCGCCCTTGACGGCCTTGGCCTGGAGCCTGCCGCCGGTGACGTTGACCGCCCCAGCAGCGAGCAGGCCGGCGTTGACGTCGCCGTTCACGTTCAGGTGCACGGCCGCGTTCACGGTCCCGACCGACACGTCGCCCGTGAGCGTGACGGAGCCAGCCGTGCTGGTCACACCGGCCAGGCCGCCACCGGGGGCCCCGCGGATCTCGATGTCTCCCGCGTGCTCGATGATGAGGCCGTCGGCCTGGTTCTCGAAGCGGACGCCAGCTGGGATGACCAGCTTCTCGTGATCGGACATGGGGAGCTCGTGCCTCGGACGAAGTGGGGAAGGGGAAGCGGCGCGAGGGTGCGTCGGGCCGCGGACGCCGAGGCTACCGTTGCCGTTGATCCGGTGTCAACGCGGGGGGCGCCCTGCTCCAGCGGTGTGGGCTAGGACGGGGATCGAGCCACTCGTCGGGCGGCGTCGTAGTGGCGGGCCAACGCGTCCAGGTGGGGCTCCATGGGAAAGCGCCGGACCACGCGGCGCCGGCGGCCGAGCGCCGCCTCGGTCCGGAGTGCGGCGGCCAGGGCACCCACGTCTCCGGGTGGCACCATCCGGGCCTGGGGATCCAGCTCTGCCATGCCTCCGACCGCCGAGCCGACCACCCGGAGACCCGCGGCCAAGGCCTCGCGAACGACGAGAGGGCTGTTCTCCTCCCAGGTGCTGGGTACGACGAGCACGTCTGCGCTGTCGTAGACCTCCTGTCGCGCATCGTCGTCGAAGGGGCCATGCCAGTGAACCCGCGGCGTCTCAGCGATGCTGGCCCGGATCCGATCGGCCCACGGTGCCTGTCCATCGAAGGCCACCATCGGGCCTCGGAGCACCAGCTCACCGGTCGCCACCTGGGCCCAGGCCTGGACCAGCTCGGCCACGCCCTTGGTGGGGATCAGGTGCCCCACGAACAGGAACCTCACGGGCCCCGCGTCGGGAGGTGGCGACGGGCGCAGGGGCGCCACGAGGGGCAGGTCCTGGACGTGCCAGCCGCCGGGCCGCAGCAACCCGAGGTCCTGGAGCCTCTCGCCCAGGTACCGGGAAGGGCTCAGCACCCGGTCCACGGTCTCCAGCACCGCTCGCCCGGCAGCGAGACGCGCGGCGATGCGGTGCCGCTCGGCTGCCCCCAGGGGCAGCTGCCCCAGGGCCGCCCGGGCCTGCCCCCGGACCCCCAGGCGACCGGCCAGTCGCCCAAGCGAGAGCAGGGTCGGACGAGCTCGGAGGTGTTCGGCGACACAGCGCCCGCAGCGCTCGGGCTCAGGCCCCGGGCACGGCCGCAGGTCCCGATCCACGAGCTGACCCCGGGCACAGGCCAGGTGGTAGTCGTGCAGGGTCAACACCACCGGCACGCCCGCCGCCTGGAGGGCGTGCACGATCCCCATGCCCAGGTGCGCCAGGTGGTGCACGTGGGCGACCTGAGGGGTCAGCCGGGCCACCAGGTGTTCGACGGCGGCATCGGCCAGGGGACTCGACCAGGTGCCGCGAAAGTCCTGGGGGGCCGCCATGCCCAGCCCCCACAGGCCGGGAGCGGGGCCCTGGCGGAGCTTCCCGTCGTCGTGGCCCGGGTCCCGGGCGAGCACCGCGGCCCCCTGGGCTTGGGCGACAGCGGCGGCATAGCGCTCGGTGCCCCCGGCCTGGGGGTCCAGGTGTGGGCTGCCGTGGACCACGTGGAGCACCCTCACGGCAGCAGCCCTCTGTAGTGGGCTTCGACCGCTCGCACGTGGTCGTCGAAGCGGGGTGGGGGACGGGGCGTCGGTGCCTGGTCGAGCACGCGCTCCAGGGCTGCGGCCAGAGCGGTGGAACTCCCCGGCTCGTAGAGCTCACCGTCCTGACCTGGCACCACCAGCTCCGGCAGGCCCCCCAGCCGAGGGGCCACCACCGGACACCCCGACGCCCGCGCTTCGAGCACCACCAAGGGGGCATTCTCGGGCCATGTGCTGCCCAGGATCAGGGCGCTCGCCCCCGCCAGCAAGCCGGGCACCTGGCTCGGGGGGACCACGCCCCCCAGGCGATCCGCGGGCAGGGTCGCGGCATAGGCGGGGTCGGTCGCCGGCCCGTGGATCACCAGATCCGGGATGGCCCTGCGCCGGCGGAGCTGCCGCCAGCCTTCGAGCACCAGGTGCGCCCCCTTGTGCGGCACCAGGCTGCCCAGGAACACGCAGGGTCCACCGCCGACGCGTGCGGGCCCGGGCGCCACCCCGTGGGGGAGGTGTGTCGTGGCCCCGAGGCCCTGCCGCTCGGCCTCTTCGGCGAGCCAGCGGGACGGCGCCAGGCGCAGGTCGAAGGCGCGAAAGGCATCTCCCACCGCCTGCTGTCGGGCCCGGGCACCCGCCGCCGTCTGCGGTGGCTTGGGCCCGCGTCGAGTGAGGGCTCGCAAGGGACCCGGCACGGCGTGCCACGCCCGCTGGAGCTGCTCCGGCTGCAGGTGGCGCCCGAGCTGGCCGGCCAGCCGCCCCAGGGCGTGCTCGGCACGGGCCCCTCGCGCCCAGCCGGCGTAGCAGTCCGCGCAGGCCTGGGGCTCTGGCCCCGGGCACGGTGACGCCCCGTCCCGCAGGAGCGTCCCGCCCCGCGCGCACCAACCCCAGGCGTCGTGCAGGGTCGCCACCACCGGCACCCGCCAGGTGACCCCCACGGACAGGAACAGCAGGTGCTGAACGTGGACCAGGTCCGGTCTCACCTGGTCCAGCACGGCATCGATGCGGGCCTCCAGGCCTCGGTCGCGCTCTCGCTGGGCGAGGGGGCGCCAGGGCAGGTTGTTGACCAGGCGCCAAGGCCCACCGGGCTCTTCTGGCGCTCGGAGCGCACCCTGGGCATGCCCCGGATCCCGGGTGCCAGCCAGGACCGCCACGGGCCATCCACGGTCCCGCAGCGCCCCTGTGAGTCGCGCGGTGTAGAGCTCGGTCCCGGCCACCTCCCGAGGGGGGTAGCCGTGCACGACCTGCAGGATGGTGGGGAGGTCCGACACGAGGCCCGTCTATGATCACCGCCCCATGGCGGAGCCGGATCCCACACGACGACGGATCCTCGTCATCGACGACGAGGCGAGCCTTCGGCACATGCTGGAGATGATCCTCGATCGCGCCGGCTACGACGTCGTCACCGCTGCGGACGGCGAGCAGGGTCTGGCCACCCTGGAGGCGGATCCCGGCCTGTCCATCGTGCTCTGCGACGTGCGCATGCCGCGGCTCGACGGGCTGGGATTCCTGGATCGGCTGGGCGACCGCAAGCGGTGGGTCCACACCATCGTCATGAGCGCCTATGGCTCGATGGAGCTGGCGCTGGAGGCCATGAAGCGCGGGGCGTACGACTACATCTCCAAGCCCTTCAAGCCCGACGAGATCTTGCTGGTCCTGCGCAAGGTCGAGGAGCGCGAGCGGCTGGCCCGTGAGAACCGCAAGCTCCGGGCCGCTGTCCGTGAGCAGGGGGATCTGGAGGGCTTCCTGGGCCGCAGCGACGCCGTCACCGAGCTCGTCGCCGCCGTGCGCAAGGTCGCGGCCTATCCCACGACCGTCCTGCTCACCGGGGAGAGCGGCACGGGCAAGGAGCTGTTGGCACGGGGGCTGCACCGGCTGTCCGGCCGCTCCGAGGAGTCCTTCGTCGCCGTGAACTGCGGGGCCATTCCCGAAAACCTCTTGGAGAGTGAGCTGTTCGGGCACGAGCGAGGGGCGTTCACCGGGGCACACCGCACGCGGGAAGGGCTCTTCGAGCAGGCTCACCGGGGCACCTTGCTGCTCGACGAGCTGGGCGAGCTCCCGGTGGCCCTCCAGGTCAAGCTCCTGCGTGTGCTCGAAGAGCGCACGGTCCGTCGGGTCGGAGGCTCCAAGGACCGGCCGGTCGATGTTCGCGTCGTCGCTGCGACGAGCCGAGACCTCGAGGCCGAGGTGGCCACGGGGGGGTTCCGCAAGGACCTGCTCTACCGGATCAACGTGGTGCACCTGCGCGTGCCCCCGCTCCGGGAGCGCCAGGGAGACATCGCGCTGCTCGCAGACCACTTCGTCCGGGCCCACGCCCTCAAGCTGCAGCGACCGGTGATCGGGATCGAGACCTCGGCCCTCCGACTGATGGTGGCCTATGCCTGGCCCGGCAATGTGCGGCAGCTCGAGAACGTCCTGGAGCGGGCTGTGCTGTTGTGCGACGGCGAGGTGGTGACGGCGGGGGACCTGTCCGCCGAGATCCGGGCCGCCGCGGTGGCTCGGGACCCCGCCGGTGCCGGAGAGAACCTGTCCTTCAAGGAGCGGCTGCCCGCGCTCGAAGCCGAGCTCATTCGCAAGGCCCTGGCCCGCACAGCGGGGAACCGGACCCAGGCCGCGCGGCTGCTGGAGATCTCCTACAAGGCCCTGCTCTACAAGATCCGAGACTACGGCGTGGAGCCAGACAGCCCATGAGGGGGGCCTTCCGAGCAGCCCTCGCGCTGGGCCTGGCCGTGCTGATCTGCGCGCCGGGCTGCGGGGTCGAGCGGCACCTGGACGCCGCCGAGCAGGCGCTTCAGGCCCACGACCTGGTCGCCGCCGAGGCCGGGTTCAGGCGAGTTCTGGAGCGAGAACCCGCCTCGGTCGATGCACTCTATGGCCTGGGCTGGGTCTACCACTTGAGCGGCGAGCCCCAGCGGGCCCGGGACTATTTCCAGAGGTGTACCCGCGTCGCACCCGCCGACCACCGAGGCTTCAAGGGCCTCGGCTCGGTGGCCCTGTCCCAGGAGACCCTCGCCCAGGCCATCAACTGGTTCGAACAGGCCCTGGTGCTCGCGCCAGAGGATCCGGCGGTGCTCAACTCCTTGGCCTTGGCCTACCTGCAAGGACAGGACGAGGGCCGGTCCTTGGAATACGCCCAGCGCGCAGTCGCTGCAGCGCCGCAGCGCGGAGAGTACGGCCTGGGCGAGGCCGAAGCCCTGCTGCGCCTCAAGCGCTACGACGACGCGCTCGCCGCGATCAAGCGGGCCCTGGACGCCCGGGTCGAAGAAGCGCGCTTCCGGGCCCTGCTGTTCGTGCTCCGCAGTCGCGTCCTGGTCGCGATGACCGGGGGTCGGCTGGACCCCGCCGACTGTGCCGGCACCGTGCCTCCGCTGCTGGCTTACCTGGACCGGGCCCAGGCCGCTCTGGAACGGGCCGACGCCACCGGCATCGCGCTCAGTGAGCTCGGCGCAGCCCGGCGACGGGTCCACCGCCGCCGGGGCTACATTACCGAGCAGTGCCCGGGGGAGTGGGGCCGGGCGCCTGACTAGGAAAAAACTTCCCAGAGTGAGAAAAGATTTCCCACCGATGATTGCGCAGGTGGCCCAAAACGACGGGTCGTCCGGGGGCGAACTCGTGGCTCGATTCTTGCAGCGAGCCCGCTCACGGGCCCGTCTGTGCCCTGCCCGCCCCCGAGCGGGCTTCACCATGGTCGAGCTGGCGATTGTCGTCGCCATCATCGGTGTGGTGGCAGCCATCGGGTACGGCTCCATCCGAAACCTCCTTCCTCGCTACCGCATGATCCAGGTCTCCAAGCAGCTGAAGAACGACCTCTCGGGCCTGCGCGTGCTGGCCATCGAGCAGAACCGGGAGACCCGGTTGCGGCTCGACCAGGCGGACACTAGCTGGTCGGATCCGGCGGCCCCCCAGGCCGGTCGCTGGCACCTGCAGGTGGGAGATAGGCACCTGAACTCCCGGAACTGGGACACGCTGCCGGTCGACGCGACCGACGGCCTCGACGTGCTCACCGGCGAGGGCACCATCGACCTGGCCGAAGGCGGCAGCCGCGAGTCGCGCGGCGTCAGCCTGGTGCCCTGGGGTGCCTTCAAGGGTCCGGGTGCCAACAACATCAACACCATCGTGTTCTCCCCCAAGGGCTGGGTCACCAACCCGGCTGGGGACTTCTCGACGGACGGCTACATCGAGCTCACCCTGGTCAACAAGTTCGCCCTGGTCGAAGGGATCGACGACAGCGTCACCCTGCACATCTCCCGGGCCGGCATGGTCCGCGTCGAGAGCTCACTCACCGACGACACGGCGGGGTCGGGCGGGACCGACGCCACGTCCAGCGGGGGTGGGGCATGAACCGTTCCACGGTGCGGCGACGCGGCTTCACCCTGATCGAGGTGCTGATCGCCACGGCTCTGCTGGGCTTCTCGCTCGTCGTGATGTTCGGCTTCCACGCCCAGGCGGTGCGCAGCAACTACCACGCCCGCAAGATCACGGACTGCACGTATCTGGCCCAGGGCCAGCTCGAGACGCTCCTGGCCGCACAGTGGGACGGCACCGAAGCCGCCGGCCGGCCCGACGAGCTCATCGACGGCGATGGGTCCAGCGATGAGTGGGGTTGCCTGTACCACCCGTCCCAGGACGGCGACTGCCCAGACAAGGTCGACGCCCTGGGCGCCTCCACCACCAACCCGGGCCGCGCTGCCGCCAGCTACCACGTGACCTGGGAAGTCGACACGATGGACGCGGTCGACGACACGTGGGTCCGGATCCGGGTCCGCTGCGCCTACCAGGACCGGACCTTCAACACCTGGCACGGCACCACCATCTCCACCTACCGCTACAGGGATCCGTGATGCGACGGCGTCCCTTGAACCGCTCTGGTTTCACGATGATCGAGATGATCACCGCCGTGGCCGTGTCCGTCATCGTGGTGGGTGGCCTCTACTCGCTGTTCAACCTGCAGTCCAAGCAGTTCCTGTACCAGGACGCGCAGATGAACATGCACCAGAACCTGCGGTTCGCGGCCGACATCATCACGCGCACGGCCCGCCTGGCCGGCAACGGCACCATGGGCTCGGCCACCGGCGTGTTGGGCTACGACGGCACCTCGGCCTCCAGCGCCGACACCATGCCTGCCGTGATCTCCCACGACGGCGGCACCACGGACACCGACGCCATCACGCTGATCTACGCCGACCCGACCCTCGAGATGAACTCTTCGGTGTTGACCGTCGAGTCCTGCACCACGTCGACCATCACCTTCGACATGGACATGCTCAACTACAGCAACCTCATCGGCAATTTCGCCAGCGGTGAGCTGCTCATGTGCTGGGACCACGCGGCCATCGCCGGGACCCGCTCCTGGATCTGGGAGATCGATGGCGGCGGCAGCTCGTCGACCGGTCAGATCTCCGTGGTCGACAATTCCAGCTACAACGACTTCACCAACGACTGCGGCACCACCGAGAACCTGCCCCCGGTCGTGACCTGTTCCCGCGGCAACGTGGTGACCTTCTACATCGACAACGACGGCACCGATGGCAATGGCCCGGGCTCCGTCGATCACCCGGTGTTGATGATGGATCTGGACTTCGACTACCTGGACACGGCCGGGAGCGGAGCCGGCGACGACATCCCTCTGGTCGACGACATCGAGGACCTGCAGATCGCCTACTGCCCGGCCGACTCGGACTGTCTGGACGACAGCGCCTGGGTCGATGACCTGTCGCTCGACGAAGGCATGGAGGTCTGGATGGCCCGGATCACCCTCATCGCCAGGACCCCCAGGCTGGACCCGAGGGACCAGCACCAGGAGACCCGGCCCGGCCTCGAGAACCGCGCCGCGACGTCCACCGAGGACGGCTACTACCGCGAGATGCTGACCACGTCGGTCAGCATCCGAAACCTGCGGAACATGAACTGATGGCCCGGCTCCCCCTCTCCCAGCGCCGCCAGGGCTACGTGATGCTCGTGGCCCTGATCCTGATGGCGCTCATCGGGGTCATGGGCGCCACTTCGCTCTCCGTGGCCGGCGTGGACCAGCGCATCGCCCACCACAATCGAAAGCACATGCTGCTGGTCAACACCAGCCACGCGGGCACCGAGCACGGGCGCAACAAGCTCGAAGACGAGGACCCGCCCAGCGAGAACATCGACTCGGCCGGCGACACCTGGCCCTCTTGGGTCGAAGCCACCGACGGCGAGTCCCTCTTCGCCGGCATCGCCTACTCGAGCTCCCACCAGAACCTGGGCGTCTACACCGTCGAGGCCATCTACATCAAGTGCTCGAACCCGCCGCCTGGCTACTCCACCGAGCTCGGTCGGACCCACTACCGGTCCGACTACTGGCTCATGGACGCCACAGCCCAGCACCAAGACACCTCGTACTCAGACATCTCTGAGACCACCGCGCGCACGGTCTCGACCCTGCGCAAGGTGGTCCAGGGCAGCTGCAAAGTCCGCTAGGGAGTTCAGGATGAACCTCCACTCGACCCGTCCCGCCATCACCCGGTTGCTCACCACCCTCGGCGTCTGTGCCGTGGCGCTCGCTGTCGCCGGCGATGCTCACTCCGGCGCAAGCGCTGCGGGCGAGGAGTACCTCGCTGCCTTCGAGGCGGTCCCCCCGAACGTCATGTTCGTCCTGGACGTGAGCGCGGCTTCGCTCGACGAGTGCGGGTACCTGCTGGACTCCGGCGAGTCCTACGCCGCAGGCGAGAGCTACGACACCTGCATCTCGTACATGACCGACGCCATCGACTCGCTCACCCAGCACTACGACTGGGCCTACTTCGGCGCCGCCACCACCACCGACAGCGCGGGCGACGACAGCTTCACCAAGGTCTCTGCACTGGGCGAGTCCCACGCCGACTTCTCGTCGGCCCTGTCCCAGCTAAAGAGCGACGTCGAAGACGGCAGCGTGGGGGGCACCACCACCCGCAACCTGTCCGAGGTCCTGGCGTCGCTGTACGACGACTACTTCAGCCTGTCGAGCACGTCGACCACGGATCTGTGGGACGACGCGCCCATCGACTACTTCTGCCAGGAGTCCCACACCGTCACCATCGCGATGGGACTGCCCACAGACGACGACTCTCCCGATGTGTCCACCTCGTCGCTGACCACCGACGTCATGTGCGACGCCAACGGCAACAAGGACGACAGCGCCAGCTACGGCGGCTCCGACGAAGCCTGCCTGTACGACAACGTCACCCACTACACCTACAACAACGACGTCTCACCGCTCTCCGACGACCAGGTGGTGGTGAACCACACGGTCGGTGTCAAGATCAGCGGTGCCCAGCTGAGCGAGGAACTCTTCGGCAACGCGTCGGACGCGATCAGCAACGATGGCATCTACACCGTGGCCAACGAGGGCGCGGACATCCTGGGCGCCCTGATGGAGGTGCTCGGCTACGTGCGCCAGGGCTTCTTCTCCCGCAGCGCTCCCGTCATCAGCTCCGATGGCGCCTACATGATCTACGCCTTCTACGAGATCACCGGCGACAACCCGCTGGCTGAAGGTCACGTGCGGGCCTACGCGGTCGACGACGACCCGGACTCCGCCACCTACGGCCAGGTGCTCTACGACGGCGACGAGCAGTTCGGCGGCGCCGTCTGGGACGCAGGCGACCTGTTGGTCTCACGACCGGTCATCTCCGGTGAGACCAACCCCGACGACCGGGACGGTCTCGGTCAGCGGGACATCTACACCTTCGTGCCCGAGCTGATGCAGCTGTCCGGGGCCACCTACGACGTGGTGGACGAGGGCGAGGAATACCACCGGATGGGTCTGGACGCGGACTTCGTGTCCGCGGCCTCGAGCTCCGACTCGATGCTCGACAAGTTCATCGACACCACCGACACCGCCTACAACCTGGACAAGGACACGTCCGACGTCATCGACGGGGACGACCTGCAGGAGCTGGTGGACTTCACCCGTGGTCTGCCCTCGGCCAGCTACCGCTACCTGGACCAGGAGCACGGGTACTGGAAGCTGGGCGACTCGCCACACTCCGTGCCCGTGGTCGTCAATGCGCGGAACAACAACTACACGACCGACCCGACCTACCGGACCTTCCTGACCGAGCTGGAGAGCCTCGAGGACACCACCAGCCCCGACGGTGTGCTCATCGCCGCCAACGACGGCATGCTCCACTTCTTCCGACTCGAGGACGACGAGACCACCTCCAGCTACTCCTCCAGCCTGGGCTCCGACGAGGACGCCGACGAGGCCGGTGAGGAGCTCTGGGCCTGGCTGCCCGGGTACATCCTCTACAACACCAAGGACGACGAGGACTGGGCCGGCCGACTGGTCGACATGATGTGGTACGGCCGCACCTTCCTGTTCGACGGCACGCCTGTGGTCGAGGACGTCTGGATCGATGGCTTCGGCGACAACACCTTGGATGGTGTCAAGGACTGCAGCTCCCTCCCGGACAACTGCGAGTGGCGCCGGATCGTTGTGGTGCAGCAGGGCAAGGGCGGACCCGTGACCCTGGCGCTGGACATCACCGAGACCCAGAATCCAAAGTTCTTGTGGGAGCAGGTCAACACGGTCGACTACTCCGCCAACGCCTACACGGTCTCCCGGCCGGTCATCGCCAACCTGTACGACGCCACGGACTCCACCGACCCCAAGGACGCGTGGACCGTCATCTGGGGCTCTGGCCGCGCGGTTCCCCAAGCCACCGACGAGGACTACTACCTGAGCGCCGAGGCCAACCTGTACTTCTGGAAGGTCGGTGACACCTACTGGGACAGCGCTGGCTACGACTACGATGCTCAGACTCTGTCGGGTGACTGGGACACCGAGGGCAGCAACGGTCACCCCGAGATGGACGACTACCCGTCCGCTCTGGACGCCGACAGCGACGGCCACTACGAGTACGGCTACATCTCGGGCTCCATCGCGACGGTCGACTTCGACGGCGACGGCGACGCCGACGTCATCTACTTCCCGGCCACCACGTCCTACGTGCCGACAGACGAGGGCGGCAGCGGCGTGGGCGTCGACGTGGCCGATCCGGGCCACACCTGGATGTACAAGGCGATCATCGACACCACCGACCCGGACGATCCGAGCTGGTGCGAGTTCGTCGACCCGCTGGACTACGTGGGCGCACGACCCGAGGTCTACTACGCCCCGACCGTGACCTTCCACCCCGACGGCTCCTTGGGCATCTACTGGGGCACCGGCACGCCCTATGAGCGCAGTGCATCGGCCAACAACGGCTACCTGTTCGCCTTCAAGGACCTGACGCCGACCCAGTGTGCCGCTGGCACGCCGATCGACTGCATCACCGACTCGGGCGCCACCAACTCGGGCTACTACGAGATGGAAGCCGGAGAGGGCCTGACCGGCGACCCGTTGATCTACAACGGCATCGTCTACTTCCCCACCTACCTGCCGGACTCCGACCTGTGCGAGACGGGCACCGGGCGGATCTGGGGCCTGGCCTATGACGACTGCGACGCCGGGATCGACACCGACGGTGACGGCGAGGCCGATGCGGTCTCCATCGACGTCGATGGCTACCCCTCCAACCTGACCGTGACCGAGCAGGGCACGTTGTTCTACGGGGTCGGCAACCCGGACACCGACAAGTCCTCGAGCTCCGCTGTCGGAGAGATCAGCTCCATCGCCGACCCGTTTATGGGCACGTTGACCCTGGGTCTGCGGGAGATCTTCTAGTACCTCGTCAAGGGGGAAATGACCGGTTGATCGCGCCGCCATCGGAGCCCCTGGTGGTGGCGGCCGACAAACGGGCATCGCGAATGCGGTGCGGAGGCCGCCGCCGCCAGGGGATTCG
>Ga0114932_10005096_pt1 | contig 11849 bp, 8 predicted proteins | sample 2SBtaG_2_FD_87286 | JGI IMG/M metagenome (GOLD analysis project Ga0114932, IMG submission 87286) | Deep subsurface microbial communities from Kolumbo volcano to uncover new lineages of life (NeLLi) - 2SBTROV12_ACTIVE470 metaG | ecosystem: Environmental > Aquatic > Marine > Volcanic ... | reverse complement strand
GCGCAAACCATGGACGCTAACATCGAGGCTGAGATTGACGCCCATATTGTGCGGGCGGCACCAGTCGGCGCCGCCCGCGAAACGGTTACAGCAGATCGCGCACCCGCTGGGCAACGGCATCGGCGGTGATGCCGAAATGTTCGAACAGCGTGCCAGCCGGGGCCGAGGCGCCGAAGCTGTCCATGCCGACAAAGGCCGATTTGGCCGCGCGGCCGCCTTCGCCGCAAAGCCAGCGGTCCCAGCCGGTGGCGACGCCGGCCTCGACGGCAACGCGCACCGCGCCGCCCGGCAGCACCCGGCGGCGATAGCTTTCGTCCTGTTGGGCGAAAAGCTCCCAGCAGGGCATCGAGACGACGCGGGTTCCGACACCTTCGGCCTCGAGCATGTCGCGCGCGGCAAGCGCCACCTGCACCTCGGACCCGGTGGCCATGATGATCGCGCTGCGCCGGGCCGTGGCCTCTTGCAGCACATAGGCGCCCTGGGCGGTCAGGTTGCGTTTCTTGTGCTCGGTGCGCACCGTCGGCAGGCCCTGACGGCTGAGCGCGATGACCGATGGCGTCTTGTTGCTGGTCAGCGCCAATTCCCATGCCTCGGCGGTTTCGACCGCGTCGGCGGGGCGGAAGACATTGGCGTTGGGCGTCGCGCGCATCATCGCCAGTTGTTCCACCGGCTGGTGGGTCGGGCCGTCTTCGCCCAGCCCGATGCTGTCATGGGTCATGACATAGGTCACCGGCACGCCCATCAGCGCCGAAAGCCGCATGGCCGGGCGGGCATAGTCGGCAAAGCAGAAGAACGTGCCACCATAGGGGCGGACACCGCCGTGCAGGGCCATGCCGTTCATGGCCGCGGCCATGCCATGTTCGCGCACGCCGAAATACAGATAGCGACCCTTGCGGTTGCTGGTGTCGAACGTGCCCATGTCGGGGGTCAGGGTGTTGTTCGACCCGGTCAGATCGGCCGACCCGCCAAGGGTTTCGGTCATGATCGGGTTGATGACGCCCAAGGCCATCTCGCTGGCCTTGCGGGTGGCCATTTTGGGGGCGGTTTCCGACAAGGTCTGCTTGTGGGCCGCGATGGCGCGGGCCAGCCTCTTGGGCGCCTCGCCCGCCATCGTGCGTTCCAGCGTGGCGCGCTTGCTGGCCGGCATGGCCGCAAGCCGGCCTTCCCAGGCCGCACGCTCGGCGGCGCCGCGGCTGCCGACGCCTTCCCACCATGACTTGATGTCGGCGGGAATGTCGAAGGCGGCGTGGGGCCAGCCATAGGCCGCCTTGGTGTCGGCAATCAGCTCGGGGCTGGTCAGGGCGCCATGGCCCTTTGACGTGTCCTGCGCCGCCGAACCCAGCGCGATGTGGGTCTTGCAGGCAATCATCGACGGCTTGCGGCTGGCCTTGGCGGCAGCGATCGCGGCGTCGATGGCGGCGGGGTCATGGCCGTCGACGTCCTGCACATGCCAGCCCGAGGCGGCAAAGCGGCGTTTCTGGTCGGTGCTGTCAGACAGGGAAACCGGCCCGTCGATGGTGATATTGTTGTTGTCGAAAAAGACGATCAGCTTGCCCAGTTTCAGGTGCCCGGCCAGGGCCAGCGCCTCTTGGCTGACGCCCTCCATCAGGCAACCGTCGCCGGCGATGACATAGGTGTGATGGTCGATGACGCGCGCGCCATAGCGGGCGCGCAGCGATTCCTCGGCAATCGCGAAACCCACCGAATTGGCCAGACCCTGCCCCAGCGGGCCGGTCGTGGTTTCGATGCCGGGCGCATGCCCGACCTCGGGGTGGCCTGCGGTCACAGCGCCCAGTTGGCGGAAATTCCGGATCTCGTCCAGCGTCATGCCCGGGGTGCCGGTGAGATACAGCAGCGAATAGAGCAGCATCGAGCCATGGCCGGCCGACAGGATGAAACGGTCGCGGTCGATCCAGCCGGGATTGGCGGCATCGAATTTCAGATGCCTGGAAAACAGCACCGTCGCCACATCGGCCATGCCCATCGGCATGCCGGAATGTCCGGAATTGGCGGCGGCGACGGCATCAAGCGTCAGGGTGCGAATGGCGGCGGCGCGCATCCAGTGATCGGGGTGCTGCGACTTCAGTGAGGCTATGTCCACGGCGTGGTTGTCCTTGGAAAAATACGGCTTTGGGCGCGGCGGTGATAGCAGGGTGGCGCCGAAGTTCAAGGTGGTGCGGCGCCTGTGCACCGGAAGGGGCTGAAATCGGAAATCAACGCGTTAAGATGGTCCCCGAACGAAGGCGAGTGATTCGCGGGACAGAATTGAACCACCGCCGCCCGAAAGAAGGCAGAAGGGACAAACGGCACATGGACGATATTGCCGATCTTGAAAAACGCATTGCCGGCGCGCTGGACCGCATAGGCAGCGGGCTGGAACAGATGCGCATGAACGACGTGCCGGCGCCGGCACCCGATCTGGCGCCCGCGCCCGCGCCCGACCAGGGGGCCGAGCTGGACAATCTGCGCGCCGAGCTTGAGGCCGAGCGCGAGGTGACCGCTCAGCTGGAAGAGCGTGTGCGCCAGTTGCGCAAGCGCCACGAGGCGCGCACGGCCGAGATCGAGGCCGAGCTGAACGAATTGCGCGACAAGGTGGCCCCGCTCGAAGCCGACCGCCAGCGCATGCGGCAGGTCAACGGACGCCTGCGTGAAAGCAACGACGCGCTGCGCAAGGCCAACGCGGCCGGGCTGGCCGATGCCGACCTGATCAACATCGCGATGAAGCGCGAGCTTGAGGCGCTGAAGGCAGTGCGGGCAAGCGACCGTGCCGAGCTGGATGAAATCATCGGCGATCTCGCCCCGATCCTGAAGGAGGCCGCGGATGCCTGACGTGAAAATCTCGGTGGGGGGGCGTGAGTTTGAAGTGTCCTGCCAGCCCGGGGAAGAACCGTATCTGAATGCCGCCTCTCGCCTGCTGGATATCGAGGCGACGGCGGTTCAGGGGCAATTCGGGCATCTGCCGGATGTGCGGATGCTGTTGATGGCCGGGCTGATGCTGGCCGACAAGACTGCCGGGCTGGAAGACCAGTTGCGCGACGCCGAGGCCGCCGGCGCGGCGGCGCGGTCGGAACTGGCGGCGCTGCGCGACCAGCCGGCCCCGGCGCCCGCCCGCGTCGAGGTGCCGGTGATCCCGACGGCGGTGCTGGAGCGCATGTCAGAACTGGCCGCGCAGGCCGAGGCGCTGGCGCAAACGGTCGACGACCGCACCGCGATATAGCGCCGGCAGCCGGCGCCGCGGAACCCGGGTCACCCGCCACGGCGCGCCAGGGCGCTGAAAATCAGGTCCGGCGCGCCCGGGGCACGCGATCAGCCGTTGTGTTCGCGGATCTTGTTGGCGGCGTCCTTGTCGAAGGCCACGCCCTTTTCGGCCAGCATGGCGTCAAGCTCGCCCGACAGCGTCATCTCGGTAATGATGTCGCAACCACCGACGAATTCTCCCTTGACGTAAAGCTGGGGGATCGTGGGCCAGTCGGAAAATTCCTTGATGCCCTGGCGGATGCCGTCGTCGGCCAGCACGTTGACGTCGGCATAGTCGATGCCCATGAAGTTCAGCACGCCGGCGACGCGGCTGGAAAACCCGCACTGGGGCATGGTCTTGGTGCCCTTCATGAACAGCACGACATCATTTGAGGTGACGGTTTCTTTGATCTGGGTCTGAGCGTTGCTCATCTTGGTCTCCCGCGGGGTGAATTGTGGCGCCGTGGCGCTGGGGTCAGTCGGGGGCCTTGGTGGTCAGGGCCAGTGCATGCAGCTCGCCCGAGGCGCCGTCCATCTTGCCTTTCAGCGCGGAATAGACCGCGCGCTGCTGCTGCACGCGGTTCTTGCCGCGAAAGCTTTCATCAACGACCATGGCCGACATATGCACGCCGTCGTTTCCCGACACCTGGATTTTGGCATCGGGGAAGCTTTCGCGCAGAAGCGCCTCGATATCGTGGGCGTGCATGGGCATCGCGGGCTCCGTTCCTGGGACAGATCAGATTTATGGTGCCGCTTGCGCAAGCGCAAGCTGCGCCCTTGCCTTGCCCCGTAAAAACGGTTGTTTTTGCACAGCAAGGGCGCGGAGGGAAACATGCAACCAACGGCGGACGAAATCAGCCATCCTCTGGGTGCAGGTGTGACGACGCAGTTGAAGGATATCCGCAAGACGCTGCCGCTGCGGGTTCTGAGCCGCGCCGACTGGCAGCACTGGATCACCAGGGGCTATGTGATTGTTCGCGGGGCAGTGCCGCGCGAAAACTGCGACCGGTTGGCGGCGCTGTTGTGGGAATTCGATGAAAAATCGCCCGACGATCCCGATACTTGGCACCAGCCCGAGCGGCGGCGCCATGTGCGTGCCGAACTGAACAATGCCGGTATGGTCGAGATCTATAACCACCAGTATCTGTGGGACAACCGGCAGGCGCCCCGGATTTACGACGCCTTCGTGGATATCTGGGATCGCGAGGATTTGTGGGTCACCATCGACCGCGCCAACCTGAACGTGCCGAAACAGGACAAGAACGTCGGCAAGGACGGATTTGTGCATTGGGACGTGAACACCGCGCTTAACCCGCCGCCCATCGGTGTGCAGGGCGTGCTGAGCCTGCTGCCCCAGACCGGGGAAACCGGCGGCTTTCAGTGCGTGCCCTATCTGTTCGAGCATTTCGACGAATGGGTCAAAACCCAGCCCGAAGACCGCAATCCGCTGCTGCCCGACATGACCGGGCTGGCGCGCGAGAACATCTCGCTTGAGGCGGGGGACCTGATGATCTTTAACTCGCTGCTGGCCCATGGCGTGCGCCCGAACCTGTCAGAACGCAGTTTTCGGATGGCGCAATATGTGTCGATGCAGCCCGCGGATCCGGACAATGACGCCGAGCGCGCCGAGCGTGTGCGCCTGTGGCGCGAGATCGAGCCGCCGAACCGGCCCGACTTTCCCGGTGATCCGCGCAGGTGGGAACATGCCCATAACGGCGGCCCGGCGAAACTGAGCGCGCTGGGACGCAAGCTGTTGGGCGTCGACCGCTGGTAGGCGGGTGGGCCGCGCCCGTGAACGGGGTGCAGCGATCTGGCCCCGCGATTGCGTGAGCCGGTGTCAGCCCGACGCGCCCAGACCCACCGCCTTTTCAAAACTGGTGCGAAACAGCTCGGACAGCACTTTCATCGCGGTTGACGAGGCGCCAATGGACACGTCGGCGCCGCCGAACCGGCCCACATGGGCCACGGGCACGCCGGCAGAGGCGCCGGCGACCATCAGCGCCTCGGCCGCATCGAACGAGCAGGCGACAAGATAGCGCCCCTGGTCTTCGCCGAACAGTTGCGCGATGTTGCCGTCGTCCAGCGTCAGGCCCAGCCCGGCGGCCTCGGCCATCTCGAACGCGGCAAGGGCCAGCCCGCCGTCGGAAAGATCGGTGGCGGCGGTGATCCAGCCACGGTTGTCATGCAGAAACGCGGCGGCGGCGCGTTCCGCGGCCAGATCGACCGGCGGGGCGGTGCCGTCGTGGCGATCAAACGCCTCGGCCAGCAGCGCCGACCGGCCAAGGTGCCCGGCCGTGGCGCCGATGACCAGCGCCAGCGACCCGTTGTCGGGCAGGCCGGCGATCATCTGATCGGCATCTGCGATCAACCCGACGGCGCCGATGGTCGGGGTCGGCAGGATCGCGGCCCCGTCGGTTTCGTTGTAAAGCGACACGTTGCCCGACACGATGGGCATGTCCAAGGCCGTGCATGCCTCGGCAATACCGCGGACCGCCTGCACGAACTGGCCCATGATCTCGGGCTTTTCGGGGTTGCCGAAATTCAGGTTGTCGGTGCTTGCCAGCGGCGTCGCGCCGACCGCGACAAGGTTGCGGAAAGCCTCGGCCACCGCCTGCTTGCCGCCTTCGAACGGGTCGGCGGCGACATAGCGTGGTGTCACATCCGACGTGAACGCCAGCATCTTTTCGCTGCCATGCACCCGGATCACCCCGGCGCCAAGGCCCGGCGCGCGCACGGTGTCGGCCATGACCTGGCTGTCATACTGTTCGTAAACCCATGTTTTCGCGGCATGGTTCGGCGCGGTGATCAGCGCGCGCAAGGCCTCGATCGGGTCGATGTCGGGTATATCCGTTACCGGGGCAGGCGGCTGTGGCATCACCCAGGGGCGATCATATTCGGGCGCCGAGCCCGCCAGCGCCTTCAGCGGCAGGTCGCCCCGGGTTTCGCCGTTCTGCACGATCACAAAGCGGTCTTCGGCGATGGTTTCGCCGACGATGGCAAAGTCGAGGTCCCATTTGTCGAAAACCGCCTTGGCGGCGGCCTCTTTGTCGGGGCGCAGCACCATCAGCATACGCTCCTGGCTTTCCGACAGCATCATCTCGTAGGCGGTCATGCCGGCTTCGCGGCAGGGAACCGCGTCAAGGTTCAGCCGGATGCCAAGGTTGCCCTTGTCGCCCATTTCTACCGCCGAACAGGTCAGCCCGGCCGCGCCCATGTCCTGGATCGAGATCACGGCGCCGGTCTGCATCAGTTCCAGACAGGCTTCGAGCAGGCGCTTTTCGGTGAAGGGGTCGCCAACCTGCACCGTGGGGCGCTTTTCCTCGATGGTGTCGTCGAATTCGGCCGAGGCCATGGTGGCGCCGCCAACTCCGTCGCGGCCGGTCTTGGCGCCCAGATAGACCACCGGCATGCCGACGCCCGAGGCGGCCGAGTAGAAGATGGAATCGGCCCGCGCGATGCCGGCGGCGAAGGCATTGACCAGACAATTGCCGTCATAGGCCGGGTCGAACCGGACCTCGCCGCCCACGGTCGGCACCCCGAAGGCATTGCCATAGCCGCCGACGCCTTCGACCACACCGGACACCAGATGACTGGTCCTGGGATGGGCGGGGCTGCCAAAGCTAAGCGAATTCATGGCTGCCACCGGCCGCGCGCCCATGGTGAACACGTCGCGCAGGATGCCGCCGACGCCCGTGGCCGCGCCCTGATAGGGTTCGATATACGAGGGGTGGTTGTGGCTTTCCATCTTGAAAACCACCGCCAGCCCATCGCCGATATCGACGACGCCGGCGTTCTCGCCGGGGCCGCAAATCACCTGTTGACCGCTGGTCGGCAGGGTCCGCAGCCACTTTTTCGACGACTTGTAGGAACAATGTTCGTTCCACATGGCCGAGAAGATGCCCAGTTCCGTATAGGTCGGGGTCCGGTCCAGCAGACGCAGGATTGCGGCGTATTCATCGGGCTTCAGCCCATGTGCCGCGATCAGATCCTCGGTGATTTCAGGCTCGGCCATCGACAGTCCTCCGGATAGCGGCGGGTCTTAGGCCATGGGGCGCCCGGGTAAAAGGGGCGACGGCGGTCATGCGGCGATTGGCCAAAAAAAAGGCCGAGCACAAGGCTCGGCCAAGTCCAACAGGGAGGTTGAAGCGCCAAGAGATTTCTCAACCAGCGCTTCGATTATTGAATTAGGCTCTAAAGGTTAAGCTATCAAGAACAGAGCCGCGGTGTCCGCGGCAAAGCTGCTATGCGTATGGTGCATACCCGCAGTTATCCCGGTTCGTCAGCGCGAAGCTGCCGACGCTGCGCGATGATTTCCTCGGTCACGAAATCACGAAACGCTGCGATACGCTTAGAGTGGCGCAATTCTTCGGGATACGCAAGGAAAGTTGGCACGTCGCCGGATTCGATCTCGGGCAAAACCCTAACGATTTCAGGGGTGTCGTGGATTACATAGTCTGGCAGAACACCGATGCCCAGCCCGGCGATAACGCCCTGAAGCACCCCGAAATAGTTGTTCACCGTCAAAAGTGACGGCACGTCGTTGGCCAGCAGTTGCTGAACCAGATCGGCGCCGGCCCGCACCTGCGGCGTGTTGGGGTTCTGGCAGATCAGGCGATGCTGCGACAATTCACCGATCGAGCCCGGGACACCACGTTCTTTCAGATAGCTCGGCGCCGCGTACAGACGCATGCGCACGGTCATCAGCCGCCGGCGGATCAGGTCGGCCTGGCTGGGCTCTTTCATGCGAATCGCGACATCGGCCTCGCGCATGGGCAGGTCCAGCACATGCTCTTCCAGCATCAGGTCAATCTTCAGGTCGGGGTATTTCGCATAAAGCTTGGGCAGGCGCGGGCACAGCCACAACGAGCCAAAGCCGGTGGTCGTGGTGACGCGCAGCTCGCCGAAAACCTCTTGCTCGCTGTCGCGGATGCGCGCCGCCGCGGCGTCGAGCCTGCGGGCCATGGCCGAGGTGGCATCATGCAGCAATTCGCCCTGTTCCGTCAGAATCAGCCCACGGGCGTGGCGGTGAAACAGGGTGGCGTTCAGCGATTCCTCAAGCGCGCGGATCTGGCGTGACACCGCCGACTGCGACAGATGCAGCGTGTCGCCGGCATGGGTCAGGCTGCCGGCATCCGCGACCGCATGAAATATCCTCAGCTTGTCCCAATCCATTCCTCTGCCTTCACGTTACGGCGTGCCGGTTTGCCAGCCGGGTCGCCAAGTGCATATCTATTGCATAGCGTTTAGTCCAAGCGAAGGCTTTACCGATGCCCGAATTTAGGTCAATACTTGCGACCTAATAGAGGCGGCTTTGCGGTGGAAGGTGTGACATGCGGCAGGATTTTACACTTCACGACCGGTACGACCTTGAGAAAGAACAGATTCTTCTGAACGGCACGCAGGCGCTGGTGCGGCTGATGCTGATGCAGAAGGCCCGCGACGTTGCGGCCGGGTGGAACACGGCAGGGTATGTTTCCGGTTACCGTGGGTCGCCGCTGGGCGCGGTCGACATGCAGATGGGCGCGGCCGGCGGCCTTTTGGGCGCGGCAGACATCCTGTTCCAGCCCGGTCTGAACGAGGATCTGGCGGCGACCGCGCTTTGGGGGACGCAACAGGCCGAACTGCGGGGCGAAGGCCGTTTCGACGGGGTGTTCGGCCTGTGGTATGGCAAGGGGCCGGGCGTGGACCGGTCGGGCGATGTCATGCGCCATGCCAACATGGCGGGCACGGCGCCCCGCGGCGGTGTCGTGATGGCGATGGGCGACGACCATACCGGCGAAAGCTCGACCACGCTGCACCAGTCCGACTGGGCGATGGTCGATGCCTATATGCCGGTGCTGTCGCCGGCCGGGGTGCAGGAAATCCTCGACTACGGCCTTTACGGCTGGGCCCTGTCGCGTTTCGCCGGGGTCTGGGTGGGTCTGAAGACCATGAAGGACACGATCGAGACCACGGCCGTCGCCGATGGCCGGGTCGACCGCATGTCTTTCGTGACCCCGCAGGAATTCGCGATGCCCGAGGGCGGGCTGAATATCCGGCTGGTCGATACACCGGTGGCGCAGGAAACGCGCATGATCGACTACAAGCGCTTCGCGGCCGAGGCGTTTTCCCGCGCCAACCGCATGGATCGGCGGATGTGGGGCAAGCCGGGCGCGACGATCGGGCTGGTGGCGGCGGGCAAGAACTGGCTGGACCTTGTGCATGCGCTGGACCTGCTGGGGATCGACGCGGCCAAGGCCGAGCGGCTGGGGCTGACCACCTACAAGGTCGGCCAGACATGGCCGCTGGACGTGAACAGTTTCCACGAATGGGCCGAAGGGCTGGATCTGATCGTGGTGGTCGAGGAAAAGCGCAAGCTGATCGAGGTGCAGGTCAAGGAAGCGATCTTCGACGACCGGCGCGGACGGCGGGTCTATGGCTGGCACAAGGGCGACACGTGGGAGCATGGACGCCGGGTCGAGCTGTTTCCGACCCGCCAGGCGCTTGACCCGGTGTGGATCGCCCAGAAGCTGGGCGACATCCTGATCGAGGAAGAGCGCACGTCAGACGAGATCGTCGCGCGGCTCGAGCGTGTCCGCACCGCCGCCCGTGGTGCCAACACGCCGGAACTGGCGGCGCGGCTGCCGTATTTCTGTTCGGGCTGCCCGCACAACAGCTCGACCCGGTTGCCCGCAGGCGCGCGCGCCTATGCCGGCATCGGCTGCCATTACATGGTGCAATGGATGGACCGCGACACCGTGGGTTTCACCCAGATGGGCGGCGAGGGCGCGAACTGGATCGGCGAGGCGCCGTTTTCGACCCGGCCGCATGTGTTCCAGAACCTTGGCGATGGCACCTACAACCACTCGGGCATTCAGGCGATCCGCGCGGCGCTGGCGGCGGGAACCACCGTAACCTTCAAGCTTCTTTACAACGACGCAGTGGCCATGACCGGCGGACAGACGAACGACGGCGGTCTGACCGCCGACCGCATCGCGGCCGAACTGGTGAGCATGGGGGTGCGCAACCTCGCCGTGGTCTACGACGAAAAGGAAGAGCCGCAGCGCGACGATTTTCCCAAGGGCGTGGAATGGCACGAGCGCGGCCAGCTTGACGCGGTGCAACAACGCTTCGAGGGCTACAAGGGCACGTCGGTCATCCTGTATATCCAGACCTGCGCGGCGCAAAAGCGCCGGCGCCGCAAGCGCGGAGGCTTTCCCGACCCCGACAAGCGCGTGTTCATCAACCGCGATGTCTGCGAAGGCTGCGGCGATTGCGGGGTGCAGTCGAACTGCGTGTCGATCGTGCCGGCCGAAACCGACCTTGGCCGCAAGCGCGCCATCGACCAGTCGTCCTGCAACAAGGATTTCAGCTGCCTGAACGGCTTTTGCCCGTCCTTTGTCACCGTGAACGGCGGCACGCTGCGCAAGGCGCCAACGGCCGAGATCGACACCGGCGAATTGCCGTTGCCCGAACTGCCGGTTATCGACGGGACCTGGAATATCGTGGTCACCGGCGTCGGCGGCACCGGCGTCGTGACCATTGGCGCCGTGCTGGCCGCCGCGGCCCATATCGACGGCAAGGGCGCGGGCATGATGGAAATGGCCGGGCTGGCGCAAAAGGGCGGTGCGGTGCATATCCATTGCCGCCTTAGCGAGCGCCCCGAAGACATCAGCGCCATTCGCGTGGCCACCGGCGAGGTTGACGCCCTGATCGGCGGTGACATCGTGGTCAGCGCCGGCACCAAGACGCTGGCTCTGTGCGCCGAAGACCGCACCGGCGCCGTGGTGAACAGCCACGAGATCGTGACCGGCGATTTTACCCGCGATACCGAGTTCCGGCTGCCCATGTGGCGCCTGAAACTGTCGCTCGAAGCCCGGATCCGCAAACAGCTGGCGATGTTCGACAGCAGCCTGCTGAGCAAGAACGCGCTTGGCGACACGATCTATTCCAACATGATCCTTCTGGGTGCGGCCTGGCAGGCCGGGCTGGTCCCGCTGAGCCTGGACGCGATCAGCAAGGCGATCGAGGTCAACGGCGCGAACGTGCGGCGCAACGCGCGGGCGTTCGACATTGGCCGCTGGGCCACGCTCAACCCCGCGGCGGTGGCCGAGATGACCGAAACCGCCGATGTTCCGGCCGGGCACACGCTGGACGCGGTGATTGACCGGCGCGCCGCGCATCTGACCGCCTATCAGGGCCAAGGCCTTGCCCGGCGTTATCGCCGGCTTCTGGACCGGATCGAGGATACCGAACTGCGCGAGGCGGCGGCGATTTCCTATCACAAGCTGTTGGCCTACAAGGACGAATACGAAGTGGCGCGCCTGCATCTGGATACCGCGGCTCAGGTGGCCGAAGAATTCGAGGGCGACTTTTCGCTGACCTTCCACCTTGCCCCGCCGCTGTTGGCGACCAAGGGAACCGGCGGGCGCCCGGGCAAGCGCGCCTTTGGCCCGTGGGTGATGCGTCTGTTCCGGTTGCTGGCGAAGCTGAAATTCCTGCGCGGCACGCCTGTCGACCCCTTTGGCTGGCAGGCCGACCGCAAGATGGAGCGCGCCTTGATCCGCCAGTACGAGACCGACCTTGCCGAGGTGCTGCCGGCGGCCGGAAAGGCGCACGCCGAGGTGCTGGAG
>Ga0114932_10005095_pt1 | contig 11849 bp, 9 predicted proteins | sample 2SBtaG_2_FD_87286 | JGI IMG/M metagenome (GOLD analysis project Ga0114932, IMG submission 87286) | Deep subsurface microbial communities from Kolumbo volcano to uncover new lineages of life (NeLLi) - 2SBTROV12_ACTIVE470 metaG | ecosystem: Environmental > Aquatic > Marine > Volcanic ... | reverse complement strand
GATACGGCGTCTAAAGCAGACAGCATGAATAGCCCTCAAATAATCCTCGGCGCTGAGTATGATGCATGCCTCGATCGAGCGGACAATCACGAACCCGTGATTCAATGCGGAGGTGAGGATGGCCTCGTTATCCTCTATACCAGCGGAACGACTGGCCGACCGAAGGGTGCCGTCATTAGTCACCGTGCTCTGATTGCGCGAGGAGCCGTTTTTGGAATGGATCTTGGCATCATGCCGCACGAGACATTTGTGGCCTGGGCTCCATTGTTCCATATGGCATCGACTGACCAAGCGCTAGCGACATTGATGCGCGGGGGCTCGGTAGCCATCATCGATGGCTACGACGCAGAGGCATTCGAACGCACCATCGCTTCCGAAAATATCGGTTGGTTACCTTTGATACCTGGGATGATTGAACGCTTGCTCAAGGACTTTGACGGGAGAGCTCTGCGAATACAGGGCATTCGAGTAATAGGAGCCATGGCGGATCTCGTTGCCATGCACCACATCATGCAGGCTACTACGGCGCTGAATGCCCCCTATGTTAATTCATTCGGTTCCACGGAGACTGGGTTACCCCCAGCGAGTGCGGGACTAATTCCGATAGGTAGCGATTCTATCGACTTGGCAAAGCGACAGAGTTCGCTCTGCGAGATTCGTCTTGTTGACGTAAACGATCAAGATGTCCCGATGGGTATGCCAGGGGAATGTGCAATTCGAGGTGCGACCCTTTTCAGTGGCTATTGGCGGGAGGAGGAGGCGACGAAGGAGGATTTCCGTGGTGGTTGGTTTCACATGGGTGATATGTTTATACGTCGTGATGACGGTCAATTATCCTTTATGGATCGCGTCAAGTATTTGATCAAGTCAGGTGGAGAAAATATTTATCCTGCCGAAGTTGAGCGTGTGTTATTGAGTGACCCCGGGGTTGACGATGCTGTGGTGGTCCGCAGACCTGATACCAATTGGGGTGAAGTGCCGGTTGCTGCGGTCGCAGTTAATGATCCACGCGTTACGACTGATCAATTATTACAGCGGTGTGAGCGCCAATTGGCGCGGTATAAATTGCCAAAAGAAATTCGATTCGTTCCCTTCAATGATCTTCCAAGAAGCACGACCGGCAAGGTGCAGCGCCATGAGGTCGAACCTTGGTTTGTGGCCGAAGGCCCCCAGTCTGACAATCTAGAGTAAGGCTGAGTCCCATCCGCCTATAGAGATCAAACGAGGTTATTTCCGAGTATCAACGCGCTAGCAGGAAGTCTCCAAGATTAGGCTCTCGAGTCATGTGGAAGTAGTCGACGAGTCGCCAGGGCGATACGGAAACGACGCGGCCGCGACTGTTCTTATACCAACTATCGACTCCGGGGTGTGACCAGACCAGTTGCTCATGTTTCTCATCCAGACGGCGATTGTAGTCCTCGTAGGGTTCTCGGCGAACTTCGATTTCACGATAATCGTTTGCCATCATATGTGTGATGCACTTGATGATGTATCGCGATTGGCATTCGACATGAAAGATATGACTGCCACCATGGGCCAGATTTGTATTGGGGCCATAGAGCACAAAGAAATTGGGAAAGTCGGGTAACGTCATTCCCAGATGTGTTCGCGCATCATCTCCCCATAATGCAGTCAAGCTCTCTCCCGACCGGCCGCGGATATCCATCGGTTTAAGAAAATGTGTTGCTTCAAAACCGGTTGCATAGATGATGACATCAACTGGGTATTCGATATCTCGGCTATCTACGATACCCTTTTTGTTAATTCTCTTTACAGGGCCAGTAACCAGTTCGACATTTTTCCGTTTCAGCGTTTTACACCAATTGTTGTCGATCAACATACGCTTGGCGAATGGCGGATAATCAGGGATCACTTTTTCGATTAAGTTGGTGTTGCCCTCTAATGCCGCAGTCAGTTTATGGGTGAAGAGTTCACGATGTCGATCATTTTCAGCATTCATTGACCTCGCTGGATGCGGCCACGAGGAATCTCGGTGCAATGATTCCCAAATGCCATCTCCGTAGACCCAGAACAACTTAAATCGATACCAGTTTCGATAGTAGGGAACATGATGAAGCAGCCATTGTTTTCCCCTACCGACTTGTCGATGATAGTCATCAAGAAAGCGAACCCAATGCCGGGTCCGTTGAAATATCGTAAGTTGTTTTGCTCGAGGCGCTATCTCCGGGACAATCTGCATCGCAGAAGCGCCTGTTCCAATGACGCCGATGCGGGCATTAATAAGATCTTCGTCATGATCCCAACGAGCCGAATGGAACTGAGTGCCTGCGAAAGTATCTTTTCCGGCAATATCAGGAATCAACGGGCGATTCAGCTGCCCCACCGCACTGATGAGGAAAGTGGCCTGCAGGTCGGTTAGCATTCCCTGGTCGTCTTTGGTTTTCACATGCCAGCAACGATCTGCTGATTGATATCGCGCACTGACGACCTCGGTATTGAATCGTACGTGAGGTCGCACATCGTACTTATCGACGATAGTGTCAAGATAGTCGTAGAGCTCTTCACGCTTTGAATAAAAGTCGGGCCAATCATGATTGGGTTCGAACGAAAAAGAATAAAAGTGATTTGGCGAATCAACACCACAGCCCGGGTAAGTATTTTCAAACCAGGTTCCACCAGGCGAGGCGTTTTTTTCAATAATGGTATAGGGCAGGCCAAGTCGACTGAGATGAACTGCCATGCAGATACCTGACACGCCACATCCAATAATAAGACTGGAAAACTGTTCTGTCGTCGAAGTTTGTGGCGGATCATCCTCAGTCTGATGGGCGTGTTCAGCATAGGCGCCAAGTCCCATATCCTCTAATAGCATCGGAATATATTCTGGTGCCACCGACTCCCCGACAAGTAGACCAGCAAGTTGTTGTAGTCGACCGTGGTCAGGCAGATGCGGCAGTTGAATGATTCCATCGCGGAGTTTTGTTAGCACTGAGAATGCCCGATCACGAATATTCGCTTTACCAGCTTCTGTTATCCGGTGGGTCCCATCGATAGTACCTCTGGACGGACGTTCATCAATATCAAGTAGCCCGTCCCCTTCACCTAGCTGCGTCAATACAATGAGCAAGGTGGGGAGGTTGGCTTCACGGATGGCCGAGCGGAGTTCTTCATCACTAATTGTTGCTGGGATCTGAGCAATCATTGATGCACGTTACGATTAGCGCCGGGGGCGCAGAAAACAAAGGTTGGCAAGAACATATGACGACATATAAGTACTGTCATATGGGACGCCAAAGCTTCTGCGAAGCAATATTCGCACCTGCTACTAATGACTTGAATTTTTCAACTGCAATGGCCGGATCAACTTTCCCCATACCGGCAAATGTTGCGAACCCGCAGTCGGCACCAGCAATGACTCGTTCTCGACCGACCAGGTTGGCGAACTGCATAATGCGTTGGGAAACGAGTTCGGGATGTTCGATATAGTTGTTGACGCTATCAATTAGACCCGGGATGAGTATTTTGTCGTCAGGTAGTGATTGACGACGAAATAATTCCCATTCGTGTGCGTGTCGTGGGTTTGATGATTCGAGTAACAGTCCGCCCGGTTTTGCTGCCATTATCGTGTCAAACAGTTTCTCTAGTGGTATGTCGTGGTGATGTGGTCCTTCATAGTTTCCCCAACAGATATGCATCCGGATGCGATTTCCGGGAATGTTGGTTAACGCGGCGTTTAATACCTCCACTTGTATAGCTGCGCGTTTTAAGAAATCAGTCGAAGACAGTTGTCTATATTGTGTGTGTCGACCCATCGCTAAATCCGGGCAATCAATTTGAAGCATGAAACCAGCAGCGTGGATAGCCTCATATTCATGACGCATCACAGTGGAGAGTGCTTCAAGGTATTTGTCATCGTCAGAATAAAACTGATTCGTGTGAAAAAGTGAAATAACACCGGGTGATGCGGCGTTCATGAAGACGTCGGCAATATCGCGATGTTTAGTGGCCTCACTGAGGTTTTGAATGTCTCGTTTCAGCGGTTGGTCAGTCAACACTTGAAGGGGTCCGGTACAGCAGGGTCGCACAAGCCGACGAGTTCCCGCCGCGTTGGCCTGTACCTTTCGATACTGAGGGAATGGTGACAGATCATCAAAACGGAGTGATGGGCTTTCTCCACTAAAGCCGGCAAGGCGTTGCTGGATGTAGGTGGAATAACCAGTTTTGCTCACTTCGCCGTCGTTTACGATATCAATGCCCCAAGCCTGTTGCGCCGTAACGCTTTGGGCAACAGCCGCGGGGAGTTGTTTCTCTAACTCTGTTTCAGCATCGGAGTCTCCACATTCTGCTTTAACGAGTAGATTCTCAATCAACGGCGGTCGTGGCAGGCTGCCAACGTGAGTTGTCAGGATTCGGTCGTAGCTATAGTGCATTAGCGTTTTGTCTGTTTAGCAATAGCAGCAATCAGGACAGTCGCCAGGCGGGCGATTGCGCGGGCACCGAGCCCCTGGATGTCATTTTCGGGTACAAATTCAACGAAAGTGGCGCCAACAATTTGCGCGCGTTCGGACACACCTTCAATTAGGTCGAGCATTTGCTGATAACTCACTCCGCCCGGTGCTGGGAGAATTACGCCAGGCACGAGGGATGGATCAAGGCCGTCGACGTCGATAGACAAGATGACCTTAGCTCCATTAGGTATGTTATTGATCGCAGGCTGCATACCATTCTTTGCGATATCTCGGGCCGTGATGATTGATGAGCCCCATGATTTAGCATCGCTGATTTCTTGCCGTCGAGCACTGCCTGGACCGCGAGCTCCTATTTGCAACATTTGTTTTATATGCTCCATCTCAGAAGCGCGGCGCATGGTGGAAGAGAAGCCATGCGTAATTCCATGAACCTCGTGGCGCCAATCAATATGTGCGTCCACCTGGACTATCATGAGTGGATCAGATCCAGCGTAGGCATTGAAGAAAGGAATTGGTACGGAGTCGTCGCCGCCCAGCAGGATAGGAATACTTCCATTGGAAAGAACAGCAGATACTACTTCCGTAATTCGATCACGATTTTTCTCACCATCATTTAGGTCGCCAGGGACATCACCGCAATCCACGACTGATGCGCCGCCCAGTATCTCTGTCATGGCGTCAAAGTCGAATTGCTCATGATTGGCGCTATACCAGGAAAGCGCGCTTCTTACGTACTCTGGTGCATTGGCCGAGTGACTTGCTTTTCCCGGTGTGTAGGGAGTGCCGTGTGATGCACCAATAATAGCAACGTCGCTGTCGAGGGAAGCTAAGTCTTCGACATAAGGTACGTCACAGAACGTTTTCGATGGAATAATCCGTTTGATCAAATGCATGTGCTCCCGAGGAACTTCCACTGTCTATTGTAGAGTTTTCCTTGGTGTGGTGGGGTGGCTGGTTATAGACTGATGCTGAGATGGTGTCGAAAGGCAGACTCTGCGCTGAGAGATTGGTAGAGTCGTCCATTGTGTGCTGATCAGCAGTTAAGTCTGTTTTTCACTAGATTTTTTGCTAAATAATTTGAGGACATATTGAGCTATGGGTCGGTTTGAAAATCAAAGTGTGGTTATTTCTGGGGCCAGTCGCGGTATTGGACTCGCCATTGCTAAGAAACTGGCAGGCGAAGGCGCGAGCATCGCGATACTTGCAAAAACGACGGAGCCGCATCCAAAGTTGGAGGGTACTATCTACACTGCGGTGGAAGAAATTGAAGCGATCGGTGGGCGTGCGCTAGCTATTCCAACAGATGTTCGAAGTGAAGAGGCGGTACAGTCTGCGATTGACCAGGCAGCATCAGCGCATGGTGGTATCGATATTTGTGTCAACAATGCCAGCGCCATCTCGTTGACCCCGACTAGCAAAACTGCCATGAAACGGTTTGATTTGATGTTCGACGTCAATGTTCGTGGGACGTTTCTACTCTCACGTGAATGCTTGCGTTATCTCCCTGACAGTAATAATCCCCATATTTTGAATATCTCGCCGCCTCTAGATATGCATCCGCGATGGTTCGGTCCTAATGTTGCTTATACGATGTCTAAATTTGGCATGAGTCAGTGTGTATTGGGAATGGCTGAAGAACTGTCAAGGCAGGGAATTGCGGTAAATGCGTTATGGCCACATTCGGTAATCGCAACGGCGGCCATCACAAACGTCATTGGCGATAAGGCCAGTTTAGCCTTCTGTCGTTCACCTGACATCATGGCCGATGCGGCTGCCGTCATTTTGGCGCGAAATTCGCGGGATTTTACCGGGCAATTTTGTATTGATGATGTTTTGCTTGCAGAAACTGGTATGACGGATTTCAGCGGCTATCGAATTGATTCCGGTCAAGCATTGTGGAGTGACTTTTTTGTGCCAGACGGCACGCCGGAAATTGAGCCGTTAGTGATGCCGCCCGATCCGAGACGCTTAAAGTAAGGTGAATAGCGGCAGGAAGGGGATCATGCAATGGGTAGTGATTGCGCTCCTCGTACTAAACGGCCAGGTAACTCTCCGGTATGTGCGCCGTTGGTGAGTGTTTCAATGCCTCCAACAAATGTGTGCAGGTAACCTTCTGCGTATTGAATTAGGCGCTTGCCGTTCGCCGGAAGATCGTGCAGGAGTCGAGGTTTCTTGACACGAATCGCTGTTGGGTCAACGATATTAATGTCCGCCCGATACCCTGGTGCCAGTACACCACGATCAAGTAAGCCAAATGTTTGAGCAGTTTTAGAGGTTTGTTTCGCGACGAGGAATTCGAGATCTAGTTTAGGCCCTCGGACACGATCACGGCCCCAGTGTTGAAGCATAAAGGTTGGGTACCCTGCATCACAGATTGTTGCAACATGAGCGCCCGCATCACCCAACCCGCAAATGGTATGTTTTGATGTCAACATTTCATGTAATACATCAAAGTTACCGTCAGCGTAGTTTTCAAAAGTATGCAGCAGGAAATTCTCCCCATCAGCGATACTAAGTAAATCAAGTGCCAGCAGCCACGGGCTGATGCCCATTGACGCTGCTCTCGCCCGAATCGATGTGTCGGGCATCGGTTCATAATCAGGCACTTCGCTCAGTTCGTAAGTGCGATCGAAGGCATTTTCAATCCAGCGACTGTGGGAGTCATCGAAAGGTTGTTCGCTCAGTTGTTTGCGAAGCGCCTGATTAGTTCGCAGATTCAGGGCCTGTTCAGCTAAGGATAGTTGACTGATCTGTTGCCACGCAGGGTGGCTGGAAAATGGATTCACGCTGCTGGCGAGACCCATGAGAATACCGATTGGTCGACAACCGACTTGTCCAGTAATTTGAAGACCTGCTGCGTTCGCGTTGGCAATGTGTGACAGTGTTTCTCGCCATAGATCAGGTTCCGCATTAATTTGGAGCAGTAATACAGACAATGGTCGCCCTGAAAGGCGGGCGGCGTTGATCAAAATGTTCATCTCGCCTGGCCCCATATCAGAATTACATTCGATGACGCCGGCATTGGCTCGCCGCATGGCTTGCGCTATCGTCGCGAGCTCGGGCTCGGTTGCCGATAGACTGGGTGTTGGTCGACCGTCAGCGGTGCGATGTTTTACGGTGCGGGACGTTGAAAAGCCGACTGCTCCAACGGTGAGTGCTTCTTCTACGATTTGTCCCATTGTTTGCATTTCGTCATTGCTGGGCATGATGGAGTGATCGGCACCCCGTTCTCCCATGACATAAAAACGCAGCGGGCCGTGAGGCACTTGGGCGGCGACGTCCATCACTTTAGGACTCGCATCGATTCGGGCGAGATATTCCGGGAAGGTTTGCCAGCTAAAGTCCATACCCTCGGCCAATACACTGCCGGGTATGTCTTCTACGCCTTCCATCAGGTTGATCAGATAATCCTCACTGCCTTTGTTGACTGGCGCAAAGCCAACACCACAGTTGCCAAATACTGCGGTGGTCACCCCGTGCCATGAAGATGGCGTGAGGTACGGATCCCAAGTCACCTGGCCGTCGTAATGCGTATGAATGTCAACCCACCCAGGCATAACAAGTGCACCTGCCGCGTTAATCTCACGATGACCGCGACTGACGTTGTCCCCGACGGCAGTGATGCGGTCCCCATCGATAGCGATGTCAGCTGTGCGCTGCGGTTGGCCGGTACCGTCAATGACGGTGCCACCACGAATGACAATATCTGGCATCGTATGATTCCTTCTAAGCGAACGAAATAATTATCAAGTGTTGGGTGTTGTGTCTAGTATGGTGTGTTGAATTTTCTGAATTAGCAAGCTGCAATCGGCGCCTCGTCACCGACGATGGTCGTTCGATGCATAATTCGACGTTGGGTCTGATTGTCAAAGGGGGTGACCGCATGCATTGTGCAACGGTTATCCCACATGACGACGTCGTGCTGTCGCCATTGATGGCAGTACACAAAGCGATCCTGTGTAGCATGAGCAATCAGCTCATCGAGTAATGCCATCCCTTGTTGCCCCGGTAACTGCACAATGCCAGTCATGGTATGCGGACTCAGAAAGAGTGAGTACTTGCCTGTCTCGGGATGCATTCGAACTAGTGGATGGATTACAGGTGGTAATGGAGTGTATTCGCCACGATGCTGCCTGCTATATAGCTCGTCTGAAAGTGAGAGGATGTGATCATGGCTGTGAGTAACAGTCAGGCCAGCGATTCTACTTTTGAGTTTTTCATCGAGTGCTTCATAGGCAAGGCACATGTTTGCGAATAAGGTCTCACCACCTGGCGAGGTCACTTCGATGCCATGGAGAATGGAGCCTTTACTGGGGATGTGGCGGAAAGAACTATCTGTGTGCCAGCGCCATGACAGATTGATGTAAAGCCATTCGTTACTTTCTTGAGGAAGAATATGGCCAGCTTCATCGACATTAGACACACGATAGATTTCGGGGTGATTGGATGCGCGGTGACTGATAGAAGGATGTTGCTCCATTCTTCCAAAGTGCTGTGCGAATTGGATATGTTCCGCGTCACTAATATCTTGATCCCGGAAAAGCAGTACGGGGTGTGATAGCCATGCTTGTTTGACGGTATGGATGTGTTCCGGGTTCAAATGTCTGGCAATCGAATGCCCAAAGACTTCAGTGCCTATAGCTGGATGCAAATCTTTGGTGGTTATGTGATTCAACATCAAAAGAGTTTAGTTAAGTAACGCTTGATCTTGATTGCTAGAAGTTATCGTAGCTTAGTCATAACGGCCTAAGACTTCCCGATTCACCACGGCTGAGGGATCAATGGTCCCGTCAAACACGTCCAACACATTTTGAATCATTTCAATAGCGGTTCTTTTCAGGCTTTCCTGTGTGACGCCCGCACTATGTGGGCTGACAATCACATTGTCGAAGGAAAACAATGGGTTGTCGCTTGTTGGTGGCGCGGGTTCTCCGACGAAGACATCAACGCCCGCGCCTGCAATAGCGTTAGATCGTAGTGCGCTGACCAGAGCAGTTTCATCAACGACGCCGCCACGGGCGGTATTAATGACAAACGCGTTCGATTTCATTTCTGCGAATTGTTGTTCCCCAAGAATTCCTCTCGTCTCGTCATTAAGCGGTGTGTGAACAGTGATCGCGTCTGCCTGTGTCACGCCGTGATTGAGATCCGTGATAACACGGCATTCGGCACGTTGGATTATTTCTTTGTCGACGTACGGGTCGTAAACGCTGACCTCCATACCGAATGCGCGGGCACGCGGAGCGACTTGTCGACCGATTCGTCCGAAACCAATGATGAGTAGATGTTTATCGGCAATTTCCACACCACGGCCGGTTCCTCTTAGCTGGGCAAAGCCTCCGGCACGGGTTTCCTGATGATGATAGACACCTTGCTTAGCCAGGCTCAGGAGCATGAACATTGCGTGTTCTGCGACTGATACTGCGTTGCTATGAATGGCGATGGCCAGCGGGATACTTCGCTTGGTCAAGGTGGCTACGTCAACTGAATCATAGCCGACCCCGTGACGTGCAACGACACGGAGATGAGGTGCTGCATTGATCACGTCGCCGTTGATCAGGGCGGTACGCACAGCGATGGCATGGGCATCGGTGACATTGTTGAGTATTTCTGCTGGCGTCTGAGATTCAAGAATCTGGTACTCAACATCGGGCCGAGCGGCTAACAGTTCGATGCCGGCCGGATGAATATTCGGAATGACCAATACTTTTTTCTTATTGTCTCCCAATGGTTTTTTCCCCGTTTAATGGATGTCCGTGGCATTGGCCGTGGCTTGTTTTAGTTTCTTAATGTCGAAGTCATTTGCCCTGGCAGCCTTTAGGATCACGGCTTCACGCCGAGTCAGAAGATCAATGGCGGCTGGTAACGCTTTGACGGCATCAAGAGGAATCACTACTGCGCCGTGGCGGTCTGCATGAATAATGTCATCTGGATTGACCACCATCGAGAAGATATTGACTTCACATCCGTATTCAACGACGTGTACATGGGCGTGACTGGGTCCAATCTTCCCCGCCAGTAACTGAAAGTCGGGTGCACAGGCATCGAGATCACGGATAGACCCATTGGTCACAGCCCCGAGACACCCCAGGCCCTTATGAACGGCGGTATTCACCTCACCCCAGAATGCACCAAATCCAGGATGTGGGTCCAGGTCCTGAATCACGCTGACGGTGGGTCCGGGTGATTCGGCAATATGTTCATAATAGCCAGCGCGCTGTGCCTTGACCAGTTCGCGGTCGATAGTGGGGGCAGTGACTGCACGTACGGTAGCTGTGCGTGCATAGCCAACGATTGGAGCCAGCTGAGGGTCGAGACACATCATGTGTTCAGTAGTGAAACCGAGGGCACGACGCTCCGGGGTTACCAATTCCAACGCGTTGCAGATTGTAGGTGTGTCCCATTGGCTTAGGGTCGACAGGTCGGCATGGGTTACATCGGTCATCCTTTAATCTCCGCGTGCAAGTTATTCGGGCAAATCAACTCTATCATGCGACAGTTAGTATGCTTTCGATCAGATATAGATCAAGAGTGACTGAGAGATTGAGTGCGTTAACACCATGTGCTGTCGTAATCTCGGCCCAACATATCAGTGGTATCTCCCGATGAGTCGAAGAAGCGATTGGGTTTGATGAAAATGCCTAAGATGAGTGCCCCCTCAGGTGCGTGGGCAGCGTGGCGGCTTCCAGCGGGACGCCATACAAATTGGCCTGTCCCGACAGCGCCATCTTCGTCGACCAAGCTACCGTCGATAACGTAGGTCTGTTCTATTTGAACATGCTGGTGATCAGGTAGCGTTGAACCTGGTGCCATTCGAACCAGCGCAGTAAGCAATCCTGTGTCCGGCTCAATTAATAACGTTTTAAAGTCGATTCCAGGGAATTGGGAGGGCTCCCAGGGTAGCCCGTCGACGTTAACAAACCGAGACGCAAGTGGCGCCAGGCCTTCATGATTTGGTGCACCGGGTGTGATGGCAGTCATCTTTACAGTCCTCCAGATAGGTGATCCCACGTACATGAGCACAAACTGGTTATCAAAAGGGAGTTTAGGCAGGCTTCTCGCAGATTGATGGTGATTGGTAGAGTATTTGATTATCAATCGTGATTTGCACCGGGCGCTGATAAGTCGACAGATTCGCTGTGTTGACATCGACGCCGATACCCGGCCGGTCAGGTATCGCTATTTCTCCATTGGCATCTGGGCTGATGGATCGCCCTGCAATAGCGGCTCCAAGTTCACGGAGTTCCGCCGGATACTCTGCTAAGTTGTGAGATTCATGGTCGGCGAACGGGGCTAGTGAGGCTGCTAGTGCAAGGTCCGATGTGAAAGTATGGTTGACGAATTGACAATCAGCATCGTGGGCCGCTGTGGCTAATCTTCTACTCGGGCCAAGGCCACCTATACATCCAGCGTCAATTT
>Ga0114932_10005093_pt1 | contig 11859 bp, 11 predicted proteins | sample 2SBtaG_2_FD_87286 | JGI IMG/M metagenome (GOLD analysis project Ga0114932, IMG submission 87286) | Deep subsurface microbial communities from Kolumbo volcano to uncover new lineages of life (NeLLi) - 2SBTROV12_ACTIVE470 metaG | ecosystem: Environmental > Aquatic > Marine > Volcanic ... | reverse complement strand
GAAAGAATTAGAAGAACTAAAAAAACATAGATAATATTTTTAATATAATCTAATTTATTACGCAACAGTTAATATAAAAAACATGAAAAAAGATAAAAAACATATCACATACGGAGTACTTATTTTAATCGTTTTAGGAGCAGTTTTCTTCTTTGGTAAGGGTTCTTTTGTAGACATACAAGACGTAAGTGTGGGACTTAAGTGGAAACACCAAGCACAGTTTGCTGGTATGTACGTGGCACGCGACAAAAATTTTTACAAAAACAAAGGTCTTAATGTTGACTTAAGAGAGTTTAATTTTGATATTAGTCAATCGGAGGAATTACTGGAAGGAAGAATAGATTTTGCACTGATGAGTGCGGAAGAGTTTTTACTGTTAGTTGACGCAGGAGAAAAGGTTACCGCAGTGGCGGCGTTTTACCAAACATCTCCATATAGTCTTGTATCTCTTATGGAGACAGGTATTAAAAGTCCATCTGACTTTATGGATAAAACACTCGGTGTTAAGGGTGGCAAGATTGAAGAAAAACTTTTTTATCTACTTCTCTTAGATAAGTTTGGTATATCAGCAGGTGATGTAAAAATGGAAAATATTGGATTTGAGAAGAGAGAAATAGATGATTTGGTAGATGGAGACGTGGACATTGTCGGATTATATAGAACCGACCAGCTATACTTTTTTGAACAAGAAAATGTCGCGTATGAGGTCATTCACCCAGAGAGGTTCGGAGTAAATATCAATAACGATATTCTGGTAGTGAGGAGTGGCTTTATCGCAGAGAATCCTGATGTTGTTGCAGGATTTGTTTCTAGTACGATTCTAGGTTGGAAATACGCACTTAACAACCGGAATGAAGCAATTGATATAACACTAAAATATGTTTCAGACGACTCGTATAAAGACAGAGATTATGAAATGCATATATTGGATAGTAGCGCTGACTTAATACAGATAGGGGGTGGGCTGGAAATAGGCCACATCAATCCAGCTCACTTTGAAAGGTTGTATGAAACAATGAAAACAAACAACTTCTTGAAGACAGAGTTTGTTGTTTTAGACTATTTTACTAACGAATTTGTACAATAACTTCAATATTTATGAGTCGTCGTCATACATTTTTTGCACAACGTGCATTAGACATTGCAATTAGAAGCGCACAAAAAGGCACGGGCCCTTTCGGTGCAGTCGTTGTAAGGAACGGCAAAATAATTGCCGAAGGTCATAATGAAGTAACAAAAAAAAATGACCCTACCGCACACGCTGAAATAGAAGCAATACGTAGCGCGTGCAGCAAATTAGATGATTATCAATTAACTGACTGTATTCTCTACACGAGTAGTTTTCCATGTCCGCAATGTCTCGGAGCTATTTACTGGGCACGGCCCAAGGCGGTGTATTATACAAACACACTTGCGCAAGCGGCGAATATGGGATTTGACGATCGATATATTTATAACGAGTTTAAAAAAGTGAATTCCAAAAGAAAGTATTCGTTACAAAAAATAGCACTAAAAGATGAATCACAAGCGTTTAAGGTTTGGAATAAGAAGAAAAATAAAAAAATATATTAAATGAATAACAATTTTAAAACTTTTTTATTTGATGGTAGGTATGGTTTTTTTGTAGCCGGAGCTGTTTTGTTTGTTGTATATTTTGGATGGTCGTATATGAATACTATTGTAGATACACAAATTAAAAGGGAGTTTGTTAATGTTTCTGAAAATATAATCAAAGATATTGAAATACAGATAGATACTTATACAAACGAGATTAGGGCGGGAGCGGGGTTGTACAGTGTGTCTGATTTTGTAAGCAGAGAAGGTTTTTCTGACTTTTTTATCTCACAAGATATTTTCAAAAAATATCCTGGAATTAAAGCATTGGAATATATTGAACGGGTGTCTTTGGAAGATAAAGATGTCTTTACACAAAAAATACGGCACGAAGGCTTTACAGAATTTTCTATTAAACCGCCAGGGAATAGGGATGAATACTTAGTGGTTAACTATATAGAGCCAATAGTGGGAAACGAAGCTGCGTTTGGTTTTGACCTCGCAACTAACAAAGACCGTTTAGAAGCATTAAGTCTTGCAAGAGACATTGACGGATTTGTTATTACAGCGCCGATATTCTTAGTTCAAGATAATGCACAAGTTCCTGCGTTTTTGGCAATGGTACCTGTGTATAAGGACATAAGCACCACACCTTCTCTTCTGGAGCGAAGAGAGGCATTACAGGGATTTGTGCTCGGTGTTTTTAGATATAACGATTTATTTTTAGAGTTGGCAGAGGAATCTATGAATATGTCAGGTGTTCACTTTGCTCTTTTGGATGACAGTGAAAAGTTTTTTGATAGTGGCGGGGATTTGTATTCTTTTGAGGATAGTAAAAATACTGATTTTCAATATCATACTCGTGTAGAAGTCGGTGGGCGTATTTGGCAATTTCAGACGTATGTCACTGATAAGTTTTTCTTACAATTCGTTGCAGAGTCCCTTCTTCCTGTTGGAGTGTTAACCTTAGGTGTTGTTTTGGCAATATTTCTATTCTTTATTTTCTATTTGATATCTCGATCACGAAGACGAGCACTGGAGTTAGCTGATAGGATGACTGAGAGTTTCCACCAAGAAAAGAATAAGGTAACAAATATTAACAAAGACTTATCAAAAGCTCTTTCTTCAGTTAAAACCAGTTTGGAAGAAAAAGAACACCAACAAAAAGCAACGTTAAATATTTTAGAAGATGTTGAGGAAGAAAAGAAAAAAGTTTCACTTGAAAAAGAAAAAATTGATATTATTCTTCACAGTATTGGCGACGGGGTGTTTGTGGTAGACGATGAATATCGTATTACGGTGTTTAACCAGGTAGCTGTAAATATTTCAGGCTTTACTGCCGAAGAAGTACTTGGAAAAAAATATGACGACGTTCTTGAATTTCGTTTGGAAGATGGGGGCAAGGAAAATGATTCTTTTATTAAAGATGCAATCACCACTGGTATTCCAAAGGAAATGGCCAATCATACTGTATTGGTGCGAAAGGACGGTATTGAAGTTCCTGTTGCGGACAGTGCGGCACCACTTAAAGATACACAAGGAAATGTTATTGGTTGTGTGGTGGTATTTCGTGACGTAAGTAGAGAACGAGAAATTGATAAAGCCAAAACAGAGTTTGTGTCTCTTGCATCTCACCAACTCCGTACCCCACTTTCTACGATTAATTGGTTTACGGAAATGCTTCTGGATAATGATGCCGGGAAGTTAAATAAAGAACAAAGAAGTTATATAGAAGAAGTATACAAAGGCAATAAACGAATGGTTGACTTAGTGAATGCACTCTTGAATGTCTCTCGCATAGAGCTCGGCACCCTCGCAGTGGAGCCGGAACCTACTGACTTACGCACAATTATGGACAGTGCTATTGAAGAGTTAACACCGAGTGCGACAAAGAAAAAAATTAAAATAGAAACAGAATATGATAAAAATATTCCTGTGATTCAATTAGATAAAAAGATGATGCGAGTCGCATTACAAAATCTTATTTCAAACGCAGTAAAGTACACTCCTGAAAAAGGAACAGTCACGGTTGCTATAGAGGTACAGAAAAAAGATGTGCGCATTAGCGTAACTGATACGGGGTATGGAATCCCGAAAGACCAACAAGATCAGATTTTCGTCAAACTGTTTCGAGCGGATAATGTGAGAGAACATGATGTTGAAGGAACAGGACTCGGGCTGTATATTGTAAAAGCGATTATTGAACAATCAGGTGGTACGGTTGGATTTGAGTCCCCAGCTCCTGGGCGAGAAAAGGAAGTAAATAAAGGTACATTGTTTTATTGCACAATTCCGTTGTCTGGAATGAAGAAAAAAGGAGGGGCAAAGGGGCTTGAGGTAGAAAAAGTTGAGCCAGATTCTAAATAGGTGTATTATATGTGTATAGTTTTGTAAGGTGTTATGGTGGTATGCAGAGAAAATATTGTTATACACTCAAGGGTCGTTTATTGCAAATAAAATAAAAAGAGACTAAAAAATGAAATTGAATGTTATTTTCGTTTCTGCTTTTAATTTTTATGGATGAAACAAAAACAATTTTAATTATAGAAGATGAACCATCACTTTTGAGAGCTCTTTCTGAAAAGTTGGACCGAGAAGGTTTTCATGTGATTGAAGCACGTAATGGTAGAGATGGTTTGGTAATTTCGCTAGAGAAGCATCCAGATCTTATTTTGCTTGATATTGTAATGCCGGTGATGGATGGTATGACTATGCTCGAAAAGTTACGAGAAGATGCGTGGGGAAAAACAGCTAAAGTAATGATACTTACTAATCTTACTGATGAGGTAAGGGTTGCAGAAGCTATAGAACAGGGAACATATGACTACCTCGTAAAATCTGATTGGAAAATTGATGATGTGGTACAGGGCGTAAAAAAACATCTTGGATAAAAAAACAGAAAAAATTAAACTAGCTCTTGTGGAGGATGATAAATTGCTTTCACGGATACTTCACGAAAAATTGAGTAGTGAGGGGTTTGAGGTTTTGTGTGCGTACAACGGCAGACAGGGTCTTAGTATGGTTCTTAAGGAACGTCCGGATTTGGTATTGTTGGATGTTATTATGCCAGTTATGGATGGAAGAGAAATGGTGCAAAAATTGCGTGAAGATGAGTGGGGAAAAACAGTACCGGTTATTTTTCTTACTAATTTAGACAGAGTTGATATTTTAATGAAAATGGATTCACGTATGTTTAGCGTGAAAGATTATATTGTAAAATCAGATTGGAAACTTGAAGAGGTGGTGGAGAAGATACGAAAAAAATTATCTCAAAAATCGTAGTTGTCTAACAACTACGACTTTTTCTACCCATTGACTTATATTTAAATATATGATATTCTGTATCTAAGCTTTTGATACTCGTGTAGGGCTCTAAGGCGGTAAACAATAATCTCCGTATTGTTTAAATTATTATCTACACAGCCCGTAATTTTAATTTTATGCAAACAACAACAAACCGACAGAGTCGGAGTGGGTCAACGTATAGTAGACGAAATAAATCTTCTAAATCAACATTCTCCCACAAAAAACCTAATAGAAAACCGCGTCGCGGTAGTTTTTCTCGTGGAAATTCGTCACACAATAGGGGTGGTGGACGTGGTCGCGGGGCACGGAAAATGCCTACATTTGACCCGTCGCAGTTTATCAACACAAACCCTGTTGAGTTGAAAGAGGAAAAATATATTCCAAAAAATAGTTTCAACACCCTTGGTCTTAATGAGAAATTTGTAAAAACGATTACTCAAATAGGACTTGTTACACCGTCACCAATTCAAGACCAAATTATTGGTGAGATACTTGAAGGAAAAGATGTGATAGGGCTCGCAGAAACAGGAACAGGTAAAACTGCTGCTTTTCTCATTCCTCTGATTGAAAAAAATATAAAAAACCCTAAACAGCAAACGCTTATTCTCACACCGACTCGCGAACTCGCTCTGCAAATATCAGATGAATTATATAAGTTATCAAAAGGTTTTAACATACGCGGAATAGTCTGTGTTGGTGGTGTAAATATTCGACCACAGATACGTGGTCTTCGTAATAGAAATCAGTTTGTTATTGGTACTCCAGGGCGTGTACTTGATTTAATAAAACAAAAACATTTAGTGACTAAAGATATAACAACTGTTGTTCTTGATGAGGCGGATAGGATGCTTGATATGGGGTTTATCGGTGACGTTAGGGCGATACTCTCTACGACACCACAGACGAGAGAAACACTTCTTTTTTCGGCGACAATGAATTCTGACGCACAAAAACTTGTTCATGACTTTCTTCGGAATCCGATAACGGTATCGGTAAAGAAAAAAGATGTTACTAATAGTATTGAACAGAATGTTATTCGATATGAGCATCACAAAAAATTTGAGACACTTTTGGAACTTCTTTTGAAACCAGAATTTAAGCGAGTACTTATTTTTGGTTCTATGAAGCACAGTGTAAAAAAACTTGCTATAGAGTTGTCAGCGAATAATGTTCCTGCAGAGTCTATCCATGGAAACAAAAGTCATGTACAGCGTCAACGAGCGCTAAGTCAGTTTAAAAGAGGGGAAGTGCGTGTTTTGGTCGCGACTGACGTTGCAGCGAGAGGAATACATGTTGAGGAGGTAACACATGTGATTAATTATGACCTTCCTAATACGTTTGAAGACTATGTGCATCGCATTGGACGAACGGGGCGCGCCACAAAACGTGGTAAAGCGATTACCTTCGTTGCTTACTAGAGAATGAGAGGCGGAGAGTAGAAAATAGAAAACAAAAAACCTTACGATATAATCGTAAGGTTTTTTGTTGTCGGTTTCGAGTGTGTTTAAACGCCTCAACGGCGTTGAGGCGTTTAATATGGCTTAACACTTCACCTATATCTTATTTGGTTTGTAGTTTTCGGGAGCGTTTTCAAGATGTTGTTCTAGTTGTTCTCGTGAGAGGAGACCTTCTTGTGCACCGATGTATTGGACCACTGACATTGAATTGATGGGCCCCCATGAGAGTGCTTCAGGGACGGTTTTTCCGAGCGCGAGAGCGGAGGTGAATGTTGACGAAAATGAGTCGCCCGCGCCGGTGCGGTCAACGGGAGGTGCAGGGTCGGGGTACATTGGCATATGCCACATTTCGTTTCCGTCGTAGGTGTATGCACCCCTGGGTCCGTCTGTAATAATGACGATGTTTGGTCCTTTCTCATGCATTTGCTTGAGGAGAATTGGTATATCGTTTTCGCTTGTGTTTAAAATACGTCGCGCCTCTTCTGCATTACAAAAGAAGAGTTCGGATGTTTCGTAAATGTCACGCAGGGTTTCAAATCCAAGTTTAATTTGAAATGTTCCAGGTTGGAATGCGAGCTTGGTCCCCGGTGTCTTTTTTATGTATTCGGCAATTTCGTGGTGAAAGGGAATAGAATTTTCGCCAAGCGAGCTTAAGTATAACCACCGTGGTGGTGTTTCAAATTCTGGGAGCGCGTAGTCGTATTCGTGATGTTTCACTAAAATCGTTCGTTCGGCATCGTACCGCAAGACGTAATGGTAGTTCGTTTTCTTCCCTTTGTGAACGACTACATATTTAGTACTTATACCTTCTTTTTTGAGTGTTTCTAAATCTTCATCTCCGAATGTGTCGTCGCCTATATTTGTTGCAAGTGCTGAATTTAAACCAAGACGATACGCAGAAACAGATGCATTAGGACTATTACCAACAGCCTTAACTACCTTGACTGATTCGTAAGGGACCTTGTCTCCGAAACGAACACAGAGCTTGCAGTTTTCGTGATCAACTTCACAGCTGACATTAGCATCTTTGAGTTCTATGAATGCGTCAGTTGTTATGTCTCCGAGTCCTACGAAGTCTAGTTTCTCTTCTGATTTTTCTTGCTTGTTCATATTTCCACAGTATACCATAGACTATGTATGATATACTGTGGAAATAATGACTAAGACATTACGAGAATGCGTCGCGGACGCAGAAAAACAACAGGTTGCCCTCGGGCATTTTAATGTTTCTGATTCTGAGCAACTGTGGAGTATTTTTAATGCTGCGCGAACACTTGATGTACCTATTGTTATTGGTACATCAGAAGGGGAGCGGAGTTTTATTGGGGTACAACAGGTTGCAGCGCTTGTGAGGAGTATTCGCAAAGAGTTTGATTATCCAATATATCTAAATGCTGACCACACATACTCATTTGATAAAGTAAAAGAAGTGGTTGATGCAGGATATGATGCGATTATTTTTGACGGCACGAAGCTACCTCTTGAAGAAAATATAAAAATAACGAAACAGTGTGTGGAATACGCAAGGAGTGTTAATGCTGATATTTTGGTTGAGGGAGAGATTGGGTATATTGGTTCGTCATCTAAACTACTTGATGAAATTCCAGAAGGAGCTGAAATTACTGAAGAGAATCTTACAACCGATGACGACTTAAAAAAGTATGTTTCAGAGACCGGGGTTGATATGGTAGCGCCTGCAGTGGGGAACTTGCACGGAATGTTGAAGGGGGGTAAGAATCCAAATATAAATATAGAACGGATACGTTCGTTGCGTGAGGCCGGTGGCGTACCACTCGTGCTTCATGGCGGTTCTGGTATTCCTGATGAAGATTTTACGGCGGGAATTAAAGCAGGAATTTCTACTGTGCATATTAACACTGAAATTCGTCTTGCGTATCGTGAGGGGATACAACATGCACTTCAAGAGAATCCTGATGAATTGGCACCATACCGTTTTATGAAGCAAGGAATGAAGAGGGTGCAGGATGTAGTGGAGAAGAGGTTGAGATTATTTAATCATTTAAGTTAAAAAAATATGAAAACAATCTATGTAACACGTAGAATTCCTGAAGTTGGGATACAAATGTTAAGAGATGCAGGACATGATGTAGAAGTTAGTGAAAAAGACGGTGTTTTAACAAAAGAGGAGTTAGTGACCACACTTGGACAAAAAGAGTATGACGCTGTGCTCTGTCTTTTAACCGATGATGTTGATGGAAGTGTGTATGATGCCGTGCCGAGTGCAAAAATATTTGCAAACTATGCAGTGGGGTATAACAACATAGATGTTGCAGGAGCACATGAACGAGGAATTACAGTAACAAATACTCCTGGAGTACTTACTGAAACGGTTGCGGAGCATGCTATGGGAATGATACTTGCAGTAATGCTTCGTATTCCTGAAGCCGACCGTTTTACTCGAGCGGGAAAATATGATGGTTGGGCACCGATGATGTATCTCGGTACTGATTTACGAGGAAAGACGTTGGGTGTACTTGGAGCGGGGCGTATTGGGAGGCGTGTTGCTTATCATGCAATGAAAGGTTTTGATATGAACGTAGTGTATTACGATATTCAAAAAAATGAAGATTTTGAAAAAGAAGTTGAAGCGTCGTTTCGTGAGAGTGTTGACGATGTATTGAAAGAAGCTGATGTGGTCACGGTGCATGTCCCACTTCTTGACTCCACAAAGCACCTTATAAACAAAGAACGTCTTTCAGTGATGAAAAAATCGGCTTATCTTATCAATTCGTCTCGTGGACCTGTGGTGGACGAAAAAGCTCTCGTAGAGGCGCTCCAAAACGGAACGATAAAAGGCGCCGCTCTTGATGTGTATGAAGAAGAACCAAAGCTCGCAGAAGGGCTCGCAGAGCTTGAAAATGTGGTTATTACGCCACATATTGCGTCTGCGACTGAAGGAACACGTGGAAAAATGGCTGAAATCGCGGCTCAAAACATCATTGATTTTCTAGATGGAAAGACGCCACCTAACGTGGTTGAAACAAAATAATTTAAACATTTAAACATTTAAAACCCCCCTACTTTGATAGAGTGGGGGGTTACTTTTTATTTATCACCTTGTGCCATATTGAGATGGTCCACTCAAGAAGTGTATAAACGTAGACGGGGACGTATTTTCTCGGATTCTTCAAAAGGTTCAAAATCATCTCTTTTGTTTTGTTGTTGAGTAATCCAATACGCCATGCAACAATAATGCTTGCGATATAGAGAATAGCAAAAGAGAATGCGAAAAGTGGCAGTGACTTGATAAAAATAAATGCAAGAATAACGAGAAGTTTGTTTAAACCAACAACAATCACCCACTTAAGGAAGGCGTTTTTTTTCCATTTCATACGCTATTCCTCAAAACAGTGCGCGAATATCTTTTCTTAGTATCTTGTATCGTAATTTATTTGTCAATACGGTTACTTGACAAAGTTACTTCAATATGACAATATGTTGGTAGACTAAAACAGTAAATAAAAGTGAGAGGAAACAGTATGGCTGTTGCTGAAGTTGGTGAAAAAAAACGTGGTAGCGCGGGCAAAAAAAACGCAATTACAAAGCCGTTCCGGTCTAATGGCTGGGCACCGGATTGGGCGGCGCGACGCATAGGGGCACACAGTGCACCTCCAAACCACGTTGGTGCACACATGGTGCGCGGGGCAATTGGTGGAATCTTGGCGGCAAAACTCGGATATGGTATGAATGTGTCGCCACGTCTCTCTAATCTCATTGACCGTAGCTTGGAACAATGTCCGACCGGCTCCAGAGTGTTTCAGAATATCTAATCTGAAGCGCTCAAACAAATACGAGACCATCCCTACGGGGGTGGTCTTTTCTTATATGTTTAACACTTGATGTTGGACATATTGCATTTTTTGACTATATAGTTATACTAGAGCGATGCTTACATTAGATATTACAAAGCGAGAAAATATTGGAAATGCGTCAAAAAGACGTGAAGATGGGAGTATGCCTGCCGTGTTTTACGGAAGAAAGGAGGAGTCAACACCCGTCTCGCTCTCACAAAAAACATTTGAAAAAGTCTGGAAAGAAGCCGGAGAGTCTTCTGTTATTCTTTTAAAGGGAGTTGGGGACGACAAAGAAGCGCTTATTCAAGAAGCTGATTTTCACCCTGTCTCAGGTGAACCGAGACATGCTGATTTTTATATTATTGAAAAAGGGAAGAAGGTAACGGTAAATGTTCCACTTGAGTTTATCGGAGAAGCACCTGCAGTGAAAGAACTCGGTGGTGTATTGGTGAAAGTAATGCATGAACTCGAGATTGAGGTATTACCAAAAGAACTTCCACAAAACATTGAAATAGATATTTCTAAACTAAAAGATTTTGAGAGTCGTATTTTGGTGAGCGACATTAAACTCCCTGAGAGTGCGACTCCAACCGTTTCATTAGATGAAGTTGTGTCTCTTGTGACTGAAACATCAGACGAAGAAGAAAAAGCACCTACGGAAGCACCTGATTTTTCAGAAATTGAAGTGGAACAGAAGGGAAAGAAAGAAGAAGAATCTGAAGAAGTATCAGACGAAAGTAAATAATAAGAGTAATATTGCACATCTATTTTAAAAAGAACATTGTTGAAGTACACAGTGTTCTTTTTTGGTATACTTAATATGTATAAATATATTGCATACGTATAAGGGGAAGTTTTTTATATGTTATTTCTTAAAAAAATAGTTTTATATTGCTTAGTTTTGGTATTTGTTTTTACTAATACCAGCATCCTTGATGCACAAGATGGTGGCGTTGTTTCTTCGCGTCGCGCACAGCTCGAGAAAGATTTAGAGCAGATTGAAGCAGAGATTTCTGTGCAACAGGTTGTATTGGAAGAAAAAAAAGAAGAGCGAGTGTCTATAGAGCGAGACGTGTCTATTCTTGAAGCAAAAATAGAAAAAGCGCGACTGTCTATTCGGGCGCGCAACTTAGATATACAGGGGTTGACTGGAGATATTACTGATAAAGAGATGGTAATTGTTAGACTTGATGAAAGATTGGGAAGAGAAAAAGAATCCCTCGCGCAACTCATCAGAAAAACAAATGAAATAGACAATTTTTCCATCATTGAGGTTATGCTGAGTAGTAAAAATCTTTCTCATTTTTTTGAAGATATAGACAGTTTTGATTCTATACAAATAGCTCTTCAAGATTCTTTCGTTGAGATTACTGATACGAAAGATATAACGAGACAACAAAAAAAGTCATTAGAAGACAAGAAGGTTGAAGAAGTTGAATTGCGTTTTATTCAGGAATTACAAAAAAAGAAAATAGAAGTACAAGAAGGTGAAAAACAGGATATTTTAAAAGTGACTAAGGGTATAGAAAAAGCATACCAAAGCATTATTCAGAGTAAGAAAAAGACCGCAGCACAGATTCGTACCGAACTCTTTACGCTTCGTGGTTCAGCAGCGATTCCTTTTGAGAGAGCTTTGCAATATGCAAATGAAGCATCTGCGTATACTGGTGTGCGACCTGCTTTTATTCTTGGTGTGATTAAGAATGAGTCAAATCTTGGTGAAAATG
>Ga0114932_10005090_pt1 | contig 11860 bp, 10 predicted proteins | sample 2SBtaG_2_FD_87286 | JGI IMG/M metagenome (GOLD analysis project Ga0114932, IMG submission 87286) | Deep subsurface microbial communities from Kolumbo volcano to uncover new lineages of life (NeLLi) - 2SBTROV12_ACTIVE470 metaG | ecosystem: Environmental > Aquatic > Marine > Volcanic ... | reverse complement strand
TTCACGCGTCCGATGGAAAGGCCCTTCGTCTTCTCACGAATGTCGAGCAGAATCACTCCCGTGAGGGCAAACAGATAACTGACCAGAATGAGGTTGTCGATCAGGTTGTCGATTCGGCGAAGAGTGAAGGCATCCCACAGGATTCCCGCAAAAAAGAATGCAAATCCCACAACACGTTCGTGCTTGTGGTAAACCTGCTGTAGTGAGTCCGCTTGCCGCCCCAGAAATCCCTTCTCGCTCATCACTTTTTCGGGCGACGCCAGATGGGGACGGAAGAACAGGGTTCGCCATACATGATCTTCTTGGCCACCTTTTGAAGCCGATTGGTCGCCTGGACGTAGGCGGAAGGGGGGACCTCATCTGATCCGCATCCTTTCAGCACGACGATTTTGTCCTCATAACCTGAGAAGTCATGTCCTTCGATGGCTCGCTGAATCAGGTGTGAACCGATCGAAGCCATATCAGAAGATGTGGCAGAAGCGGCAACTCCCTCGAGTCGGGATGCTATGAGCATGAACGCCCACGTGGGAACGATAGCGTCCGTTGTGCAGACGATTCCAACGTGAGCACCGCTGTATTTCGTCCAGTCCAGCTCTGAAACAGCCTTCCTGAAGTCTTTTTCGCGCAGAACGAATCCTCCGGCCAGAAAATCTGCCAGATCGATCTGCATGATCGGTTCAGTCGGGAGAAGGTCCTCCAGATTGAGGACCTCGATCCCACTTTCGGCAACTTTATTCTGAATCGTTTCCATGTCGTATCAGGCTGGCGAGAGCTCGTGAGTGGAGGCATACTCAACCAATAGCGATGCCGCTTCATCTACTTCGGCGTCTGTCGTGTGGCGACCCATGCTGAAGCGGATGGTGCCCTGCGCATCTTCCGGCGATATTCCCATCGCTGAAAGCACGTGGCTGGGTTTGCCGGAGCCACTTGTACAGGCGCTTCCCATGGACACTGCGATTCGCCCGATTTCAGCCATCATTTCTGAGGCGACGATACCCGAAAAGGTGGCATTGCACGTCTGAGGGAGGCGTTCCGCCCCCGCGCCATTGAATGTGACGTTCGGAAAGGCGGAGCCAACCTGCGCTTCAAACCGATCGCGTCGCCGAGCCATCTCGGTTTCATCCCTCTCCTGGTTCAGGCGGGCCATTTCAGAGGCAACGCCCATTCCCACGATTCCGGGGACATTGGACGTTGAAGCACGGCGTCCTTTTTCCTGAGCTCCTCCGTGCAGCAATTGAGGAATGCTGATCAACGGCTCTCCAGAGCGGACATAGATCGCGCCCACACCCTTCGGGCCGTAAAACTTGTGCGCCGAACAGGCCATCAGGTCAACACCCTCGACATCGACCGGCAGTTTGCCTATTGCCTGGGTGGAATCTGTAAAAAACAGAGCCTCATGCCCCGCGACGACATCGGCGATTTCCCTGATGGGCATCACGACGCCCGTTTCATTGTTCGCCCACATTACGGATACCAGGAATGTGTCAGGCCGAAGAGCTTCGGCAACCTGATGAGCCGTGATGAGGCCGTTTTCGTCGACCGGAAGGCAGGTCGTTTCAATTCCGTCTTCTTCCAAACTGGCGCAAGCGGCAAGGACTGCCTTGTGCTCCGTTTCGATCGTCAGAATGTGTCCGGACGTGCGGCCATGTGCGAGACCTTTGATAATTGTATTGATGGCTTCGGTCGCGCCACTCGTGAAGACGATTTCCGACGAATCGGCTCCGAGGAGGTCTGCAACTTGCCTTCTCGCGGCTGCAATCGCTTCATCTGCCACGAATCCATAGGAGTGGGTGGTATTGGACGGATTCCCGTATTCCTGCGTGAAAAACGGAATCATGCGATCAAGAACTTCCTGCTCAACCGGAGTGGTTGCGTTCGAGTCGAAGTAAATGGGTCGGGACATTTCTTAAATCGAAAGATGAGTGGGTGGACTTACATCTCCCGCTCAAACGTAAATCAGGGTAATGGGTTCGCGTCCGCCTCGGGCTCTACCCGAGAACTGGATCAATGTAATGCAGTATGCGCGCGCCTAAGACACCGACGCGACAGCATCACAGGCTCACTGAAGTTCCAATCACCAGCGTACGGGGAAGACCCGGCCTCAGGCCCGCTGGTCTTCGGGCAGCAACGTATTTCAGATTACCTACGTTTTTTATGCTCGTGAAGACCTTAATCTGGGGGCTGATCATAATACTGCCACCCAGATCGAGCACGAGGTGGGAATCTATTCTGTGAGAAGATTCGGGAGTACCGGAACCGGCGACTGTCCTCATCGAGCCCACATAGGTGCCACTCGCATGGACATCAAATCTGTTGCCCTCGACTCCGGTTTCGAACGTGAACAGGTGCCTCGATATATAAGGGATATCATATCCGTCCTGCACCGTTTTCCAGGCACCGAAATCACTCTCGAAAGAAGAATTAAATCCGGCGTCGGTGTATGTGTATGACAGGCGGACGGGGAGCGAAACCGCCCAATTCACTACGGGACCAAAGTTGAAACGTGCGGACGATTCGAGACCCTTTACTGTTGCAGATCCCCCATTGAAGAGATCTCCACTGCCACTGCCACCCGTTGCCGCGAGGTCGCTTCCGAGCAGATTTTGATAGGCGTTGTGAAAGAACACCACCTCTCCCGAAAGTTCATGGTGTGAGCTGCGCAAACCAAATTCTACATTACGGCTTCTTTCCGGGTCAGTCCCCTCTTTCGATCCGGGAGGTGAAAAACCCTTGTGGATGCCGGCGAACAGCAACAGGTTTTCGCTTGTTTTTCGGGACATGGAAAACCCTGGAATCCAGACATTGACATCGTTGGATCGTCGACTGATTGACGCTCCTGTTCTTTCCGGGTCGGCTTTTCCATAATCCTCGCGTGCCAGTTCGATCGACTCATACCGGATCCCGGGATGGAATGACCAATCGCCCATCTCGACCTTGTCCTGGATGAATACTGCTGAGCTCGATGCTGATTCAATACGATTGCTGTCCGTTCCAGGGATACCGGGAAGGGCAAGCTCGAGAGCATTTTCAAGAGCACGGTATCCGTCAACCCACTGAAAACGATCCATTTCGTCATAATGCAACCTGAATCCCAGTTCCAGAGAGTGGGAAAATGCATCAAAATCGTCCGATCTCTTGTATTTGGACTGAATTCCTGTGGAGAGATACTCACGATTGTTGGCTTTTACGTTCAGTACTTCGCCGGCCGCGGAGGCATCCCACGCGATAACGTCGTATGCACGAGCATTCAGATGGGGGTTGGACAGGATGGTCGAAATCGACTTTTTTTCTTCTCCGATGACGACGTTATCCAGCTTGTACCAGTTCCGATCAAAACGGGACCGATATGCAGTCGTTGTCAGAGAGGAAGAAGAAGACAAGTTGATGCTGTGACGTGCAGAAAACTGCAGATATTCCGCGTTCATCTGATCCTGCGATGATCCACGATATCTACGAAGTGGATCGACATCGAAATCCGACGATGTAAGCCCGAGATACGTCTCGTCGGAAACCTCGTCGGAGAACAGCATTTTGAAGAGAAGGGCCTGTTGTATTGAGGCGTCTTTTCCCGAATTGAATCTGAGCTTCGCCATGATGTCGAGTTTCTCAAATCCAGTCGATCCGCCCGAATCGATGTGCTTGAATCCGTCGCTTCGATTTTCATACAGCTCCACGAGGAAGGCAACATTTTCGAAAGATGATCCCGCCTGCAAATGGCCTGTAAAATGCTCTTCGCTGCCGCCTGCTGCTTTCAGTTTGATCGATGTGCCATCAGGGATTGCCGTCGAAAGAAAATTTATTGCTCCACCTGTCGTATACGGTCCATATGCTATCTGACTGGATCCCTTCCTGACTTCAATTTCCTGCATTCTGCCAATAGAAGGAAAATAGTAGGCGGACGGAGCCGTATACGGTGCCGGTGCGGTCAGTACGCCATCTTCCATCAGCGAGATGCGGGCACTCCTTTCTGAACCCGTTCCGCGGATTCCGATGTTGGGGCGAAGTCCATAGCCATCTTCTTCTTGTACATTTATTCCCGGAATGCTGCGAAGCAGTCTTCCGGCATCGGAGTATTGATGCTTCTGAATTGATCGAAGCGTTATTCTATGCGCGGAGCCGGGCATGTTGTCCAGCCCAACGCTGCCACCGATCATGTTCTCATGCTCGACCATGACTTCGGGGATGGGAATTACGGCGATGTCCAGTTCTATTCGAATATGGGAAGTTCGAGCAGCGGCCACCTGGACGGTGACTTGTTGGACCTTATATCCGAGGGCGGAAATTGTGAGTGACATCTCACCCTCGCTAACGGGGTCCAGAAGAAATTCTCCAAACTTGTTCGTAACGGTGCCGTTCTGACTACCGGTTATCGTGATGTGCACGCCTTCGAGGAGTACCCCGGTTTCTACATCGACAATTGTGCCCCGGACACCGCCATCACCGCCACCTTGTGTCGGGTCTTGGCCTGAAGAGACCCCACTGGAAATAAAAAATAAAAATGCGAAAACGATCGGAGAAAGGAGTTTCGGCTTTTTCATAAACGTCCCTGTAAAGGTCTTTTTAGGCGATTACGAATCTTATTTTTATTTAGACTAAATCTAAATAAGAAATTTTATGCCTTTGATGAACTCTCCATGCGTTCACGATACTCTTTCAACGAACCCTCGTTTCTTTTCGGTATATCATCCGTACATTTTCAGGGATAATCGCCACAATCTCCACCTACTGCATTGAAAAACACACCGATCTTACTGGTCTTCGTCATGTTCATCACCGGCTGTGAGATCTCATCCAGCTTTGTAGATGAAAATGTTGTAGCGGGTGTAAATCTGACGGAGGTGTTTGCCGAACCAACCGAAAGCGAAATTCAATCAGTGTTGGGCGACTGGGCCGGGCGAACGGTCTCGGCGACCAACGTAAGCGTGATCAGAACTGAGGCCGTGACTCTAAATGGAAATCCAGCCACGGTTCGCATCGTTTCTCATGATGTGGGAAGCTTGAAACATTACGGAGCCGTCGTCTCTGCGGACAATCTTGCGCCCGGCTCCACACCCATCCTGGTCTACTCCCATGGTGGAGACGATGGCGTGAGCGTAGACAACGAGGTGTTGCTGTTGACCTCATTGTTTTCTGATATCTCGGATCGTTTTGTTTACGTGATCCCTTCTTTTCGAGACGAGACCCTGGATTTTCAGGGGACCGAGTGGCAGTCCGAAGGCCCGGCCAGCCCGTGGGACAGAGACGTCGACGATGCATTGTCTTTGATCGAAGTGGCCAAACAAGTCGAGCCGGGAGTCGATGGAGAACGCGTTGCAGTTCTGGGGTTCAGTCGAGGCGCAGGAGTGGGTATGCTCATGTCAGCTCGCGATCCCAGGATCGATGGTATTTTGGATTTCTTTGGACCGACCGATTTTTTTGGCCCATTCGTACAGGATGTCACTGCAGAAATTTTGCAGGGGCAGCCGCGGAGCCTTCCCGGACTGGACTACCTGTCAGACGAGTTCGTCATTCCGTATCGCGACGGATTGATCAGTCTGGAGCGCATCCGGGAGGAACTGGTGCGTCGCTCCCCGGCTATTTTTGCAGATCGCATGGCGCGCCTGCAGATTCATCATGGAACGGCTGATTCCATCGTTCCCGTCTCCCAGGCGGAACGTATGATCGTTGCCATGCAGCAGGCAGGCCACCTTTCACCCGCGTTTGACAGTTTCCTTTACGAAGGAGGCGAGCATAATCCATTCACGCTGGAAGGCAGCTTCCCACGCGCGCGGCAATTCCTGATCGAGTTTGAATCGGGTCAATAACGCCACTGGAGTACGGGTTCCAGGTGCACAGCGTGCCGGCCGGCAGTTTGATTCAATAGGAGCCGACCTTGTCGGGAATCTCCTGCAGGTGAGTGTGCTTGAAGGAATCGGCGTATTTCAGGCCGTATCCGACCATTCGATCCATCGACGCGTGTGAGAACAGGATCACACCGACAAGCATCAGCCACGAAATACCGACGTAATAACCCACTCCCCACAGCAGAATTGCCAGGCCTCGATGATGCCCGACATTGTACAGGATTGCTCCGATGCTCGTGTTTACCAGATATCCCAGCATCGCGAGGTCTGGAAGCAGAATGAGGAGGGCGAAAAGCCCCCAACCATAGGGAAGCTGGTAGTACATGAACAGGGAGAGGCCGAAAAGGCCAATCTCTTCAAGGGCGAGCGTTTTTTTCATTTCAGTGTGCCGGACAGTCGATGAACAGAGCTTACTGGGTAGGCTCCATTATAGCGTCCGGTACATGATATGCGCATCAACGAAACCGAAATCGCGGTGGTTGAAGGCTTTGTCCAGCGTTCCCGCGATGTGGAAGCCCAAGCTCTTCCAGAGATGCATGGCTGACTCGTTTGTTGCAACCACGAAATTGTACTGCATGGCCCGGTAGCCCAGATCACGTGCCACGTCCAGAGAGTGAGAACACATCAACCTGCCGATGCCTCGTCCACGCACGGACGCATCGACCATGTATCCGGCGTTGCAGACATGTGACCCGAGGCCCGGTTGATTGGCCTTGACGAAATAGGACCCCACAATTACACCTTCCATTTCAGCCACGTACGTCACGTGAGGTCGATCTATCCAGATGGCCAGGCCTTCCTCACGTGAAGTGTCCGGAGAAAAGGCATAGGTGTCGCCTCGTTTGACGATGTCTCTGAACATGCTCCAGACCGCTTCCCGATCCCGGTCCTCGACGGGCCGGATCAGTATGTCGACAGTGCTGGCCACGAATTACCTCGTCAGGTGACGATATTTCACGCGGTGTGGCTGATCTGCTTCCATGCCGAGACGCTCTTTCCGGTTCTCTTCGTAATCGGAGTAATTGCCTTCGAACCAGACCACCTCACTGTTTCCTTCGAATGCCAGGATGTGGGTGGCAATGCGGTCCAGGAACCAGCGATCATGCGAAATCACGACGGCGCAACCGACGAAATCAACCAGCGCCACTTCGAGGGCGCGCAGTGTGTTTACATCGAGGTCGTTCGTCGGCTCATCGAGAAGAAGCACGTTGGCGCCCTCCTTGAGCATTTTGGCGAGGTGGACGCGATTGCGCTCTCCTCCCGAAAGTTCGGTGACTAGCTTCTGCTGGTCGCTGCCCGAGAAGTTGAATTGTCCGACGTAGGCGCGGGAGTTGATTTCGCGTCCACCGAGCGAAATAAATTCGGCTTCGTGCGTGATTTCCTGCCAGACGGTTTTCGTGCCGTCGAGGGGTCTATCCTGATCAATGTACCCCAGTTGGACGGTGTCCCCGGTTGAGAATGTCCCTTCGTCCGGAGTCTCCTGACCGGTGATCATCCGGAAGAGTGTCGTTTTACCCGTTCCGTTGGCGCCCACTATTCCGACGATTCCTCCAGGAGGAAGGGAAAAGTTCAGGTTGTCGTAGAGGAGACGATCATCATATCCTTTCGCGACACTCTCAGCCTGAATGACCTGCTGTCCGAGACGCGGACCCGGCTGGATGGGTATCTGGACCTCATCCTGACGTTTCTGTCCCTGTTCTTCGACCATTTTCTCATAGGCCGTGATACGAGCCTTGTTCTTGGCGCGACGACCTTTCGGGGACAGGCGCACCCACTCGAGTTCCGAGGCAAGTGCCTTCTGCTTCCTCGACTCCTGCTTCTCTTCGAGTTCGAGACGCTTTTTCTTCTGTTCGAGCCAGGATGAGTAGTTGCCTTCGAAAGGAATGCCTTCTCCGCGATCCAGTTCGAGGATCCAGCCAGCAACATTGTCGAGGAAATATCTATCGTGCGTCACGGCGATGACCGTTCCCGCATATCGAGCGAGATGCTGCTCCAGCCAGGCCACGCTCCCGGCGTCGAGATGGTTCGTTGGCTCATCCAATAGCAGCACATCCGGTTCCTGCAGAAGGAGCCGAACGAGGGCAACCCGTCTCTTTTCACCACCCGACAGCACGCCGATTTTGGCATCCGAAGGAGGGCAGCGTAGAGCATCCATCGCCATTTCCAGCTTGCTCTCGAGATCCCACGCACCCATGGCATCGATTTTGTCCTGCAGTTTCGCCTGCTCTTCCATCAACGCTTCGTAGTCCGCATCAGGCTCCGCAAATTTCTCAGCGACCTCATTGTATGCGTTCATCAGCCTGACAGCTTCGCCAGCTCCTTCCTCAACAATCTGGAGCACGGTGGCTTCAGGATCCAGTTCGGGTTCCTGTGGAAGGTATCCAAACGTGATCCCCTTCTGGGCCTGAATTTCTCCGAGATAGTCGTCATCCAATCCTGCGATGATGCGCAGGAGGGAGCTTTTTCCAGCCCCGTTCAAACCGAGGACGCCAATCTTGGCTCCGTGGTAAAAGGAGAGGTAAATATCCTTGAGAACCTGCTTTCGGGTCGACTTGTAAATCTTGCCAACGCCGAGCATCGAAAAAATGATTTTCTGGTCGCTCATCTGGTCTACAAACTGTTGGTGCTGAGAATGGTGGGGAAGCCATCTATCGATCAGCACCGTATTAGTTCTACCGAAATTGCGAAGTCACGGTTGATTCGCCTACTCAGCTTCGATCAATGAACGCAAAAATGCCTTCTGTTTTCGCTGGCGAATAATGCCGATTACGACGGGAATAGTCGTTCCGATGTAGAACAAGAACTGAGTATTCCTTCCCTGATCATTGGAAAGGCTGATCCACATGGCGATGGCAGCAAACGAGAGCCCGACCAAGCTGAAACCGATCATGAGGTATTGGGTGCGTCTTACTCGCGCCAGAAGATTGGTGGCAAGCTCAATTTTGTTTTTTTCCCGAAACAGCTGATGGTCTCTGTACTTGAAAAACATTTTCAACTCGAGCAATTTTGCCATGTCAGGATCTTGAGTTGCCACTTCAAGAATATCTTGCTGACTATCAGCATAGGTCGAATTCTGGTTGTGTTTAAGCGCACCTTGAACGCGTTGAATGATTCCCTTCCGAGTGGTGGGATATCCCAATTCATTCAAACGATGGGTAACTCTGTCTCGTCGTTTATAGGTGGTGACGACTGCCATGAGTGCGATCAGTGAGACTGCCAGATAAGTGATGCCCATTTTGAGGCTACCTTCAGCTACAAGGTAAATTGCCTCGGTACCCCAGAAAACAAAGAAGTAAAGGGCCATCGCGAGGCTCACCCACACTGAAAAGTCTGTGCGAGTCCGAATCTGGTTGGCGAGTCCCCTGGCGTCCTGTGCCCGAAAAAGCTTCCAGTCGGACCACAGGAACGTGGCCTTGAATTCCAAAAGCCTCGCAAGCTCTGGATTTTCGTCGGCGATAGTCTGAATGTCTGGGCGAAGCTTTGCCATGTGAACGGTTAAATCTTGATACAAAAATATACGCCGAGTTGACGAGTCGTGAATCAAAAGACAGGCTCGCTACTTAGACGTCGCATATTCTGCGATTACTTTGAAAAACGACAGCTTACCGATAAAAACGACAAATGGAAGACAAAGGATCTACTCCAGCAAATCCCGATGAAAACGATTCAAAAGCAGGACCCATCCTGCTGAGTTCGATCTTCCTGGTGACCGCGGCCGTACTGGCGTTTATTGGATATGCACTTGATCAGGAGGACGCTGCCAATATGGAAGGTCTCCAGAGAATACTCTTTACCGTGGTATCCATTCGGTGGTTCGCGTGGATCTTCGCTGTCGTTTTCGCCTCCCTGGGAATCTTGGTATTGAAAAAAGGTCGGGAGGAAGGATCGTCTGCAGACTGATTCGTGGCCAGCAGACAGCGTTTCGCCATTTCAGGAAGTCCCCATCTTGAGGCCTTTTCAACACAATTAAAGCCGAAGCGCAACTTTGCAATCACTATGTCGTCTTTTGTTATAGCCTATATCAAAATTCATTATAGCTGTATTTCACATGGTCTCGAAGTCACTGGCCAGCGCCACAATGAAGCCGCTGGTCCTTTCGATGCTTAAGGATGGTCCCAAATACGGATTTCAGCTCGTCTACCGGGCGCGGCAACTGTACGAGGGGCAGATTCCCTGGTCCAACAGCAAATTGTACCCACTTCTTCATAAGATGGAGCACGATGGCTGGGTAGAGAGCTACTGGAAGAGTTCAGATTCGGGACCGGATCGAAAATATTATCGCATCACAGCCGAAGGAGAGAAGGCTCTGGCGAAAGTGCAGAGCGAATGGCAGATGGTAAACGCCATATGGAGAGATCTCTGGGGACCGGAAGTCGCAATCGGGTAACCACCACCACTGACCAATAGTAGACGAACACGATGTTCAATCTGGAAACTGCGCTTTCTACCTGGCGCCACCAATACAAATACAGCCGATCCTTCAAAGGCAGAGATCTCGATGAACTGGAACAGCACCTGAGGGATCAGGTGTCCTTTCTGGTATCCGGCGGGGCAGAGGAAGAAGAAGCGTTTCGAACAGCGGTGGAAGAACTGGGTGCCTACCATGAGACGGAAACCGACTATCGATCAGTTGCCTGGATGAAGACTCGGGATCGAAAGGAGGTGATGCGTGAGATCAGCTTTTTCCTGACCATGATGGCGAATTATCTCCGTGTAGCGTTCAGGAATCTGAAAAAGAACAAGGTCAGCTCCGCTATTAACATCCTCGGCCTGTCGGTTTCCATTGCAGTGGCGCTTGTGACCTACCTGTTTGTCTCTACCGTGATGAATCAGGACGCGTTCCACGAAAACTCCGATGAAATCTTTCTCGTTCATCAGGTTACGCAGGAAGAGGATGGTGTGATGTGGTGGGGGAATACACCCATGCCTCTCGGAAAAGAGATTGTTCAGTCAATTCCCGCGGCGGAACGAGTGGTCCGCCTGGCTCAGTCCACAGGAAACGTCTCGTACGGAGATGCTGATATCCGGGCATCCTTTCGTTTCGTGGATCCCGAGTTCATGGACATGTTCACGTTTCCTCTCGAAGCGGGGACATACAGCGCGTTGACCAATCCTGATCAGGTCATTCTAAGCTATTCCAACGCAGAACGTTTTTTTGGAATGGAAGACCCGTTGGGAAAAGTCCTTCGGGTCAGGATAGGTGATGGAGACCCCGCAGAGCTGACTGTAACGGGTGTTACAAAGGAGTTTCCCGCGGCAGCGGATATTCAGTTTTCGATATTGATGGGTTATGATGCTCTTCGTCTGGCGGGCGAGATCGATTCTGAAAACTGGGCTACGTTTACTGCAGCCACCTTCGTGCAATTGAGAAACGCAGCGGATGAGGCCCTGGTTGAATCGCAGTTGAATGAAGCCTATATCGATCGCGTCAATGCCCCGGATCAGGATTGGCAAGTCACCGGATTTGAGCTGGATAATCTTCAGAATCTGACACACAACTCGCAAAATGTCAGCCGTACCATTTCCGGAAGTATTTCGATGGCCCCGGTATTTGTTCTTTCCCTGATTTCAGGACTGCTGTTGCTTCTTTCATGTTTCAACTACATGAATATCACGATTGCCACAGCCAGTAGACGACTGAAAGAAATCGGAGTGAGAAAAGCGGTTGGCGGAAGCAGGAAGCAGCTTGTGTTTCAGTTTTTGGCGGAAAACGTCGAATTGTGTGCCATTTCGTTGGTGCTTGGATTGTGGATGGCGTGGCAATTCATTCTTCCGGGATTCAATGCTATTGCAGACGTCAATTTTGAAATCGGCTTGCTGGAAAGTTGGGAGATCTGGGTGTTTTTGATTGCGCTGGTTTTCGTGACCGGTCTCGCTTCTGGCGCTTATCCCGCACTTTATGTTTCAGGATTCAGGCCGACTATCATCTTCCAGGGCCGTGAACGACTGGGCAGGCGTCGACCACTCACACATGGATTCCTCACATTTCAGTTTATGCTTGCTTTCATGACGCTTGC
>Ga0114932_10005083_pt1 | contig 11875 bp, 6 predicted proteins | sample 2SBtaG_2_FD_87286 | JGI IMG/M metagenome (GOLD analysis project Ga0114932, IMG submission 87286) | Deep subsurface microbial communities from Kolumbo volcano to uncover new lineages of life (NeLLi) - 2SBTROV12_ACTIVE470 metaG | ecosystem: Environmental > Aquatic > Marine > Volcanic ... | reverse complement strand
GGGGCCGCATACCGGGCCGAATTACCTCCTGAAAGAGATGGTTTATGTGGTTGGCCGCAAACATGCGTTGAAATTGCGGGCCATCGCCACGGTCGCGCTGGGCCTGCTGCCGGTCGCCATTCTGGCGCTGCTGCCATTCAGCCACGCATTGGCGCTGGTCGCGGTAGCATCGCATCTGATCGGCCTGTTCATCGCGCGCTGGTTGTTCTTTGCCGAAGCCGAACATGTGGTCGGGCTCTACTACGACCAACGGTGACAACACCCGCCCGAACGGCACCAAAGGCCCGGGACGAGCGCCGGATGCCACCGGCCCGAATACCCGAACCACGTCACGCGGCAGGTAGTGACCGCGCATCCGACGCTCAAGACCGGCCGATTGCGCGGGATCATGGGCGTACGCCCGCCGCATCATTCGGCCGTCCCCCGGCATGGCGATACGCGGCTCCGTTCGCGTCAAGGACAGGGGTCGCCGGCAAGCCTGATCCGTTCAATAAGGAAAGCCCGGCCGTTGGGTCCGTCGGGATGACTTTCCCGCCGGGCAAGCGCTGTTGCTGACGAATGCCCTGCAACCGGGATTTTTGGAAACCGCTGGATAAAGCGCCAATCGCCCTGACTTCAACGACCTCCCGACCGGCAGGCCCGCCCTGCCTGAGCATAATGTCCATGGAACATTCCGTCACACGCCCAGTGCCGAAACCGCTGTCCGCCCGCGCGCCAGCAACGCACCATAGCTTTCCGCATCAATATTCGCGCCGCATACCACGATCCCGGTGCGCCGCCCTGAAATCCGGTTCCGCAGCGGCCCCAGTGCCCCGGCCAGCGCCGCGCCCGCCGCCGGCTCGACCGCCAGTTTTGCCTCTTCCTGATACAGCGCAAGGCCGGCGCAGATCAGGTCGTCGTCAAGGCTGACCACGTCATCCACATATTTCTGGCAGACGCAAAAAGAATACGGCACCGTGCCCGGCGCTGCCAGACTGTCAGCCAACGTCGAAGTTCCCTCCAGCGTCACCGGATGCCCGACCGCAAGGCTTTGCTGCATCGACGTCGCACCCGCAGGTTCGACGCCGTAAACGCGACATTTCGGATTGATCTGCTTGATCGCCGCCGCGACACCCCCGATCAGCCCACCGCCGCCGACCGCCACGACCACCGCATCGAGATCTGGCACTTGCGCCGCCAGTTCCAACCCGACGCCCGCCGCACCCAGCGTGGTGAACGGGCCGTCGAACGGGTGGATATAGGTGCGGCCTTCGTCCCGGGCCAGACGCTCCGCCTCGGCCATGGCGGCGGCACCGCCTTGGATCATCGTGACTTCGGCCCCGTAGTCCCGCGCCCGCGCCACCCGGAACGGATTGGCCGAGGACATCATCACCACCTTGGCCGACGCCCCGATATGCCGCGCCGCCCATGCCGCCGCGATGGCGTGGTTGCCTGCACTGGCCGCCGTGATGCCCGCCGCACGGTCTTTTACCGGAATGGCAAGCGCAACAGACAAAGCGCCGCGCGCCTTGAACGTGCCGGTGAATTGCAGGTTTTCAAGTTTCAGATACAGTGCCCCACCCCCCAGCAACGGGTTCAGGCGTGGCGAATCCAACGGCACTGACGGCGTTTCAACAACATGAGGCGCCAGCAGCGCAGCACGATCGCGGATTTCGTCAAGGTTCACGGTGGAAAGTGAAACATCCGAAAATTCGGTCATTGCGGCCCCTCGCATATGATATCAGACCCAAGTGTAGCCGACGTGTGACATCCCTGCCAGATGTTCCGTCAGCGCTGCGCCTTCTCCCACCTTGGCGACAGCCACGGTTCCGCATTGGATTTCGGCAACGGATCACGCCCCAGAATATGATCGCTGGCCTTCTCGCCGACCATGATCGAGGGCGCGTTCAGGTTGCCGTTGGTGATCCGCGGAAAGATCGAGCTGTCGGCAACCCGCAATCCGTCAACCCCGATCACCCGGCATTCCGGGTCTACCACCGCCAGCCTGTCGCCCACGGCACCCATCTTGCAGGTGCCGCAGGGGTGATAGGCGCTTTCGGCGTGTTCGCGGATGAAACTGTCCAGTTCTGCGTCGCTCTGAAGTCCCGCACCGGGCTGGATTTCCTTGCCGGCAAAGGGCGAAAACGCGGCCTGCGCGAAAATCTCGCGCGTCAGGCGGATCGCCGTGCGGAAATCGCGCCAGTCGCTCGCCTCGCTCATATAGTTGAACCGGATCATCGGCGCGTCTGCCGGATCACGCGACCGCAGGGTCACCCCCCCGCGCGAGGCCGACCGCATCGGCCCCACATGGGCCTGAAAACCGTGCCCCTCGGCGGCGGCCTTGCCGTCATAGCGCACCGCCATCGGCAGGAAATGATACTGGATATCCGGGTATTCGACCCCCGCCGCCGAGCGAATGAACGCCGCGCTTTCAAACTGGTTCGACGCCCCCAGCCCGGTCTTGGTAAACAACCACTGCGCGCCGATCACGGCTTTGGAGAACAGGTTCCAGTGTTTGTAAAGCGTGATCGGTTGCAGGCTGGCCATCTGGATATAAAGCTCCAGATGATCCTGCAAATTGCCGCCCACACCGGGGCGGTCGGCCAGAACGTCGATGCCGTGATCCGCCAGATGCGCGCCGGCGCCGATGCCCGACAACATCAGCAGCTTTGGCGAATTGATCGCGCTGGCTGCGATGATGACCTCGCGCCGCGCCTTGATCGTTTCCAAGCGTCCGCCGCGCCGCACCACGACGCCGGTCGCCCGCCCTTCGGTGATCTCGACCTTTTGGGCCAGTGCTCTCAGGACCGCCACATTCTTGCGCCTGAGCGCCGGGCGAAGATAGGCGTTGGCCGCCGACCAGCGCCGCCCGCGCCAGACGGTTTGCTCCATCGGCCCGAACCCCTCCTGTTTCTCGCCGTTGTAATCTCCGGTCAGCCCGTATCCCGCCTGCCTGCCCGCCTCGACGAACGCCGCAAACAACGGATTGGCGCGTGGTCCGCGCGTCACATGCAGCGGGCCGCTCTTGCCCCGCCATGCCGCATCACCGCCGTGCCCGCCATCATGCCAGTGTTCCATCCGCTTGAAATAGGGCAACACATCGCCATAGCTCCACCCCGCAGCACCGCTGCTATCCCAATGGTCGAAATCGCGCGCATGACCGCGCACATAGACCATGCCGTTGATCGACGATGACCCACCGATCACCTTGCCACGCGGTGTTGCCAGCCGCCGCCCGCCAAGATGCGGCTCGGGCTCGGACTGAAATCCCCAGTCATACATCGCCATGTTCATCGGGTAACTCAGCGCGGCAGGCATCTGGATCAAGGGTCCCATATCGGTGCCGCCATGTTCGATCACCAGCACCGAATTGCGTCTGTCCTCGCCCAGCCGGCAGGCCATCGCACATCCGGCGGAACCCGCCCCGACAATCACAAAATCTGCTTCCATTCGCCCGTTTCTTTTTGGCTCAAATACTCTCGGGGTCCGGGGTGAAACCCCGGGATGCGAAACCGCTTACTCGCCCCTCGGAAAGCGTTGGCCTTCCTCGAGGTTGTCCAGATTCATGTGATTGCGCATATATCTTTCGCTGGCCATTTGCAGAGGCTGATAATCCCACGGGAAATATTCCCCGTTGCGCAAGGCTTCGTAAACCACCCAGCGCCGCGCCTGCGATTGCCGGACTTCGGCGTCAAACGCGCCGAGGTCCCAACGCGCCTCGGATTTCGCGCGCAATTGCGCAATGGTGCCTGCCTGTGCCGGATTTTCCGCGAGGTTGGTCAGTTCATGCGGGTCCGCCGCAAGATCGAACAACTGGTCGGGATCAAGCACACAGCGATTGTATTTCCACTTGCCATAGCGCATCGAAACCAATGGGGCATGGGATGCCTCGGCAGCGTACTCCATCAGAACGGGCGCGGACCGCTCCGCGCCCTGCGCGACGCCCACCAGGCTTTCACCATCGACCCAGGGCGCGATTTCGTCCAGCGAGACACCCGCCAGCTCCGCCAGCGTCGGCGTCACATCCAGCGTCGAAACCGGCGCATCCACCCGCCCGGGCGGCAGGTCGGGCGCCGCGACCATCAGCGGCACCCGCGCCGATCCCTCGTAAAAGTTCATCTTGAACCACAACCCGCGCTCGCCCAGCATGTCGCCGTGATCGGAAACGAAAAGGACGATCGTTTCCTGCCGCGTCGCCGCAAGCGCCGCCATCACCTCGCCGATCTTGTCGTCCAGATAGCTGATATTGGCGAAATAGGCTCGGCGCGAACGAACGATATCTTCGTGCGTGATCTCAAACTTCCGCCAGTCGTTTGCATCGAATATGCGCCGGGAATGCGGATCGTGGTCGTCATAATCCATCGCGGCAACGGCGGGCAGCAGGTGTTCGCAATCCGTGTATAAATCCCAATACTTACGCCGCGCGACATACGGGTCGTGCGGATGTGTGAAACTGACAGTCAGACACCATGGCCGCGTATCCGCGCCACGTGCCAGATCGTATATCTTGCGGGTCGCATGATAGGCGACCTCGTCGTCATACTCCATCTGATTGCTGATTTCCGCGACACCGGCACCGGTCACGGAACCCATGTTGTGGTACCACCAATCGATCCGCTCGCCGGGTTTGCGGTAATCCGGGGTCCAGCCGAAATCAGCCGGATAGATGTCGGTGGTCAGGCGCTGCTCGAACCCGTGCAACTGGTCCGGGCCGACAAAGTGCATCTTGCCGGACAGGCAGGTCTGATAACCGGCGCGCCGCAGATGATGCGCATAGGTCGGAATGTCCGAAGCGAATTCCGCTGCGTTGTCATAGACCCGTGTGCGTGACGGCAACAGGCCCGACATGAAACTGGCGCGTCCCGGCGCGCAAAGCGGCGAGGCCGTATACGCGTTGGTGAACCGTACTGATCGCGCCGCCAGTTTCCGCAGGTTGGGGGCGTGCAGCCAATCCGCCGGGCCATCCGGAAACAGCGTGCCGTTCAACTGGTCCACCATGAAGATCAGGATATTAGGCTTGCCCATCATCGGCCCCCTGCGCCAGTTTCAGATCGAGGTAATCCCAGACCAGCCCCATCGTCTGAAACCGGTCCAGCGGATTTTCCCGCAAGGCCTGCCGGATATAAAGCCCGTCAATCAGCGCCGCCAGACCCGCGGCGACCAGACGTGCATTGGCCTCGTTGGTAAGTTGGCGCAGGCTGAACACCAGATTGCTGTGCAGCCGCCGCGTATAGATGCGCAGCAACCGCCGCGCACCCGGCGAATTCTGCGCCTGAACGTAAAAGGTCAGCCAGGACGAGATGATCTCGGGCGCGAATTCCCTTTCATCAAAACTGGCGGCGATGATGCCGTTCAGCCGGTCGCGCGGGGTTGCGGCCTCGGCCAGTTCCATGCGGGCGCGATCCCCGAACGAGGTCAGGATATGGCGCATGGCGGCCAGAAAAATTGCGTCCTTGCTGCCGAAATAATGGTGCGCCAGCCCGCTGGAAACCCCGGCGCGCCGCGCAATCTGCCCGACCGTGACTTTCAGGGACCCGGCCGCGCCGATCTCGGCAATCGTCGCCTCGACCAAAGCGGCGCGCCTGATCGGTTCCATCCCGATTTTTGGCATCCATTTCCTCTTGCTTATCCGGGCAGTTTTTTAGACTGACGCTTTTTGATTGACTAGTCAATCAACAAAACCGTCGGCACGATACTTCTGCCAAGGTCGCTCTTGCGCGGAACCGGAACGGCACTATGTTGACGCTCGATCCATGACCCACGGCAACCGACGGAAACGATGGCGGCAAAGCCCAAATCACTGAACGTTCAGCGGACCCTCGGGGTAGCGGAATCGCATCTGCGTCGCGGTGCGTTCGACCTTGCGCGGGACCAGTACCAAACCGTGCTGGACCGGTTTCCGAAAAACGGCCGCGCGGCGGCGGGCCTTGCCAAACTGAAACAAAAACAGGCGCGGGCAGCAAGGCCGGAACTGACACAACAGATGGTCGAGCAGGTTTTCGCGCGCCGTGCGGGCGGCGATCTGTCCGGCGCGTTGGCCGAAGCGCAATTGCTGGCCACGGCCTATCCCGACGAGGCGGTCTTGCAGAATTTCCTGGCGACCTGCTATTTTGAGACCCGCCAGCACGACCGCGCGTTCGAGGCCTGCAAACTGGCGCTGAAGGCCCGTCCCGACTACCCCGAGGCACATCTGAACATTTCGATATCATATCGGACAGGCGGCAAATTCGATCTTGCGCTCGGCCATAACCGCAAGGCGATCAGTCTGCGACCGAACTATGTCGCCGCCCATACCAACCTGGGCATGCTGCTTGATCTGATGAACCGCCCGACAGAAGCACTGGAAAGCCTGCTTCGCGCCGTGGAAATCGACCCGAACGCCCATGATGCGCACAACAATCTTGGCGGGGTCTACCGTTTTCTTGGCGAAACCGAAAAGGCGGCGGCGGCATTTGCCCGGGCGCTGGAGCTTGATCCCGACGCGACCGAGGTGCATTGCAATCTGAGCGATCTTAGGACCTATCAACCGGAGGATCCGCAAATCGCGCAGATGGAGCGATTGCTGGAAAAAACCGGGCAGTCCGACAAGGACCGGTTTCCGCTGGGATTCGCGTTGGCCAAGGCCTACGAGGATATCGCCGATACCGGGCGGGCCTTTGACATGTTGTTGCGCGCGAATGCGATGCGCAAATCGGCCTATCCGTTTGATATCGCTGATGTCAGGGCCCATTTCTCCGCAATTCGTACGCATTTTGCGGATGGGCCGCTGCCCGTGGTTTTGACCCCGCCCAAATCGCGCAAACAGCCGGTTTTCGTGGTCAGCCTGCCCCGTTCCGGTACCACCCTGATCGAACAGATTCTGGCCAGCCACCCGGCGGTGTTCGGCGCGGGCGAATTGGGCGCGATGGACGATGTGATGAACCGGCTCGTGCCGCCCGACCCCTTTGCGATGGCCGAAGAAGATGTGACGACCGTTAGCCTGACCAAGGCACGGGATTCCTATCTGAAGCGGCTTGACGACCTTGGCGTTCCCGAAACCATGATCACCGACAAGATGCCGTCGAACTTCCGATGGGTCGGATTCATTGTGGCAATGTTTCAGGGCGCGAAAATCATCCATATCGACCGCGACCCGATGGCAACGATGTGGTCGATGTTCAAACGCCGCTTCGCAGGCGAAGCCCACGGCTATGCCTACGATCTGGACGATCTGGCGGAGTACCACGAACTCTTTCGCGAATTGATGGATTTCTGGCACGAGCGGATGCCGGACAACCTGCTGCGGGTGAATTACGAAGCCCTGACCCGCGATCAGGAGGCCGAGACCCGCCGGATACTGGAATTCCTGGGGCTCGACTGGGACGAACGATGCCTGCGTTTCCACGAAACCGACCGCGCTGTGCGCACCGCCAGCGGCGAACAGGTGCGACGCAAGATGTATGCGGGCAGTTCGGAAGCCTGGAAGGCTTACGCCGAACAACTGGAACCCTGGCGCGCGCGACTGGCCTGACCCGGGGTCGAACGCCGGTGGCGCACAGCAATCGAAAGCAACGGGCGGACCACCCGGATCATCGGCCACACGGCCGGTGGGCGCCAATCCGTTGATGTCCGATCCATTCAACCGGCATCGCGATTGCTGCGCCCTTCCTTCTCAGGACCGATCTTGTGATCGGATGGAGGCCTCGGCCAGCGGGTGCGATTTCCAAAACAGGCGCGCCCGCTTTCCACCAACAGGCGCGTGCAGATTCCACTTCCAAGCCGGTCAGGACCGGATGAGAACAACTTCGCGAGTCTCCGAATTTACGCGAACTTTCGGCCGATAAACCGGCATTCCAGCAACCCGGTCATCCAAAAGATCAGTGAGCCAATGAGCCAATGAGCCAATGAGCCAATGAGCCAATGAGCCAATGAGCCAATAAACCGGTAAACCAGTAAACCAGTAAACCAGTAAACCAGTAAACCGGAATACTCGATCATTGTTATTTTTCATTACTTTACGGCTAGAATCTCCGAATTCCTGACGCGGATCAACGGCAAGTCAGGGCACATTCAAATGGACTGCATGGCGCATCTGGCAGGCGGTTGAACTTGGAATTCCATCGGAATTGTCCACTCGAAGTTGACAGATCTCTGCGCGTCAATGAATCGCTCAACCAGGCCGCGGGCCCGACGGGTTGGTTTCCGCACAACCGATGTACCCGCGAAATGCGCAACGCCGGCGGCCTTGTGCAACATGGGTCCCGACGATTCCGCCCCCCACCGCCAAGCACCGCCAATCTGCCGGTCATCGTCGCCTTTTTCCGTCGATCGTGGTTGCAGAATTATCTGCCTGCGTTTTAGGTTCTTTGCATGAAACCGGCCCCCCGATTCCTTCATCTGCGCGTTCACAGCGAATATTCCTTGCTCGAAGGGGCGGTCCGGCTCGGCGATCTGGCTGGAATCTGCACCATTGGCGACATGCCTGCCATTGCCATCACCGACACGAACAACATGTTCGCGGCGCTGGAGTTTTCCGAAAAGATGTCCGGCGCGGGCATTCAACCCATCCATGGCTGCCAGCTTGATCTGCATTACGCCGAAACCGCCCGCCCGGAGGATCGCGCCGGGCGACCGCGCCCGCTGGTCTTGTTGGCGCAAACGGTCATCGGTTACGGCAATCTGCTAAAGCTGTGCTCGATGGCGCATCTGGCGGCGGGGGATCGACTTCCGGGTATCTCGACCGACGATCTGGCGGCGCATGCAGACGGAGTCATCTGCATGACCGGTGGTGCCGACGGCCCGGTCGGCGCGCTGCTCAGGGACGGCCAGCCCCAAAAGGCCCGGGCGCTGACCATGGTATTGCGCGAAATCTTTGCCGACCGCCTGTACATCGAATTGCAGCGCCATCCCGGTGAAGACGGGCGGATGATGTCCCGGGAAGCCGCGACCGAGCGCGGCCTGCTGGATCTGGCCTTTTCGCTGGATTTGCCGCTGGTCGCGACCAATGACGTCTATTTCCCCAAAACCGCCGATTTCGCCGCCCATGACGCGTTGATCTGCATTGCAGATGGCGCTTATGTCGATCAACAGGAACTCCGCCGCCACCTGACGCCGCAACATTATTTCAAAAGCCCCGCCGAGATGGCGGCCCTGTTTGCCGACTTGCCCGAAGCGCTCGAAAACACGGTCGAAATCGCGCGCCGCTGCGCGTACCGCACCAAAACACGCGAGCCAATTCTGCCGAAATTCGCCGACAACGAGGTCGAAGAACTAAGCCGGCAGGCCCATACAGGGCTGGTCGAACGCCTCAAGACCATCCCGCCGGCGGTCCCCGAGGACGAATACCGCCAGCGGCTGGACTTTGAACTGGGTGTGATCCGCGATATGGGCTTTCCCGGTTATTTCCTGATCGTTGCCGATTTCATCAAGTGGGCCAAGGACCACGATATTCCGGTCGGCCCGGGGCGTGGCTCGGGCGCGGGGTCTTTGGTCGCATATGCCCTGACCATCACCGATCTGGATCCGCTCCGTTATCATCTGCTGTTTGAGCGATTCCTCAACCCCGAGCGGGTGTCGATGCCCGATTTCGATATCGATTTCTGCATGGACCGCCGCGAAGAGGTGATCGCCTACGTGCAGGAAAAATATGGCCGCAACCGCGTCGCCCAGATCATCACCTTCGGCGCATTGCTGTCCAAGGCGGCGGTGCGCGACGTGGGGCGCGTATTGCAGATGCCCTATGGCCAGGTGGACCGTCTGGCCAAGCTCATTCCGGTCGAGGGGGTGAAACCGGTTTCCATCGAAAAGGCGATGACCGACGAACCACGCCTGCGCGAAGAAGCGAAATCCGAAGAGGTCGTCGCCCGGATGCTGACCTATGCCGGGGCGCTGGAGGGTCTGCTGCGCAACGCCTCGACCCACGCGGCGGGCGTGGTGATCGGGGACCGGGCGCTTGACGAACTGGTGCCGCTCTACAAGGACCCGCGTTCCGACATGCCGGCCACCCAGTTCAACATGAAATGGGTGGAACAGGCCGGGCTGGTCAAGTTCGACTTTCTGGGGCTCAAGACCCTGACCATCATTCAGAATGCGTTGGAGCTGCTGAAACAGCGCGGCGTGGCCATCGACATTGGCACCATTCCGCTGGACGATGTGAAAACCTTCGAACTTTACGCCAGCGCCAAGACCGTCGCCGTGTTCCAGGTGGAAAGTTCGGGCATGATGGACGCGCTGAGGCGCATGAAGCCAACGACCATCGAAGACATCATCGCACTGGTCGCGCTTTACCGTCCGGGACCGATGGAGAACATCCCGAAATTCTGCAAAGTCAAGAACGGGTTGGAACAACGCGACCTGCTGCACCCTTCGATCGACCATCTGCTTGACGAAACCCAAGGCATCATCGTCTATCAGGAACAGGTGATGCAGATCGCGCAGGAAATGGCGGGATACAGCCTTGGCGGCGCCGATTTGCTGCGCCGCGCCATGGGCAAGAAAATCCAGGCGGCGATGGATGCCGAACGCCCGAAATTCATCAAGGGCGCGGCGGAAAACGGCGTTGACGAAAAAAAGGCGACCGAGGTCTGGCACCTGCTGGACAAGTTCGCCAATTACGGTTTCAACAAATCCCACGCGGCGGCCTATGCGGTGGTCAGCTATCAGACCGCGTGGCTGAAAGCGAATTATCCGGTCGAATTCATGGCCGGGGTCATGAATTGCGATTTGCACCTGACCGACAAGCTGGGCGTCTATATCGACGAAGTCGCGCGGCTGGAAATCCCGCTGGTGCCACCGTGTGTCAATCGCTCGACCGCGCGGTTTTCGGTGGAAGACGGCAGGATCATTTATGGTCTTGGCGCGCTCAAGAATGTCGGTGTCGAGGCGATGCACCTGATCGAGACGGGTCGCGGCTCCAAGCCATTCCGCGATCTCTTTGATTTCGCCAGCCGGGTTGATCTGAAACGAATTGGCAAGCGGCCCATGGAAATGCTGGCGCGTGCGGGCGCGTTCGATCAGCTTGACAGCAGCCGGCGCAAGGTTTTCGACAGTCTGGACCAGTTGGTCGCATGGTCCGCCGCCGTCCACGCAGAGCGAAATTCGGCGCAAGGCGGTCTTTTTGGCGACGCGGCCGAAGGCCTGCCGGCACCCCGCCTGCCAATGCCGGACGATTGGTTGCCCGGCGAAAAACTGGCGCAAGAGCATCAGGCGGTCGGATTTTATCTGTCCGGTCATCCGCTGGACGATTTTCAGGGTCCGCTCAAACGCAAGGGCGTCCTGACATTGTCCGAACTGACGCAAAAGGCGGAATCCGGGCCGATCGCGGCGCGCATCGCGGGAACCGTGGCGTCCCGACAGGAACGCAAATCGGCGCGCGGCAACCGGTTTGCCTTTGTCGGCCTGTCGGATTCCACCGGCCTGTACGAAGTGACGGTTTTTGCCGACACGCTTGAGGCGCATCGCGATCTGCTGGTGCCGGGCCAGTCGGTCGTGCTGGCGGTCGAGGCAAATCTGGAAGGCGATCAGCTCAAACTGCTGGCGCGTTCGGTGCAGCCGGTGGATGCGGCAGTAGCAGATGCCGCCGCGTGCGGATTGCGGGTTTTCGTGAACGAGGCCGATGCGGTTGGTATGGTTGCGCGGGTTCTGAAGGATGCCGAAGCCGACACGGGCCGGAAATCGCGCGGCCCGATCAACCTGATGTTGATGCATCCCGACCTGCCGGGCGAGGTGGAAATGGCGTTGGGCAATAATTTCCCCGTGGGCCCGCGTATGCGAGGCGCAATCCGCTCGTTGGGTGGCGTGGTTATGGTGGAGGAGTTTTAGAGGGCCAGCTCCGTTGCCAAATCCTCCGCCCGAATAGCGCCGCAGGCGCCGGGCGAGCGCCTGCCCGTCCCGGCGGGCTGGCGCTTTTGCGGCGAAG
>Ga0114932_10005080_pt1 | contig 11878 bp, 10 predicted proteins | sample 2SBtaG_2_FD_87286 | JGI IMG/M metagenome (GOLD analysis project Ga0114932, IMG submission 87286) | Deep subsurface microbial communities from Kolumbo volcano to uncover new lineages of life (NeLLi) - 2SBTROV12_ACTIVE470 metaG | ecosystem: Environmental > Aquatic > Marine > Volcanic ... | reverse complement strand
TCATAAAGCGGTGTAATCTTATACCACTCAAACTCCAGTGCCCGAAAGCCGGCTGTCCCCATGGGCACCTTACCGCTGGCGCGAAGCTGATTGACCACTGCTTCAAAGGCTGCACCTCGCTGTTTTTCTGCCAGCATGACTTCCCGCACGGTCATCCTGGTGTAATAGTCCAGCTCAACAGGCTCTCGCGTCTGCAGCAAGACGTCGGCAGATTCAAGACGAATGTCCAGTACATCACGCAACAACACTCTGACGGGATGCGTAAAGAACTGCACCAGATTCTCCAGTGTTATCTCGGATTCGGTTTCTGTCCGCGTCAATGGTACGTCGACCAGCGCACCGGGACCGGGGACAACAACATCTCCGGAACGCACGAGCTCACGCGCATAACTGAACAATTGCGGGGCGTTGTCTTGAAAATACTGTTCGCTGAATGCTTGCATCGGGTGTTGAATAGTGATTGCTGAACTGATCTTGCTCATGTTTGCCTGTGGCCGCGAAGTTCGGTCTATGTAGTCAAACAGTTCACTGATCAGTGTTGAAGGCGGTTTGGAACGGTCGTCACGAATGTCGCGACCGGTGTAACTGATATAAAGCTGCTCGCGAGCACACAGCACTGCATCAAGAAAAACCTGGCGATCTTCTTCTCTTTGTCGCTGGTCACTGACACGGGGGTACTGGGCAATCAGATCAAACCCGTGGCGACTATCCGCCCGTGGATACACACTGTCATTCATACCCAGCAAACAAACCAGCTTGGCTGGTAGACAGCGACCCGCCGCTAACGAAGCAAAGGTCACCGCACCAGTCCCAAAAAACCCACGACTCGGCGCTGCCAGTCGTTGAGCAAGGTCATGTCGATAAACTTCTAGTGTTACCGTGCCGTTGTAACCGGCAGCTTCAGCACTGTAGGCAACGCCAGTCAGACTGTCTCGCAGAGTGCGCAGTTCACTTTCGTTACTCGCGTCCAAGGCAAAGAACCGATCGAGCAGACTGTTGGCTTTAACGCTCCAGTCTATAACAGTGCATTCACCGGAGAGTTCATCTCGCAACATAAAAACCTGCTCTAGATAACTGCGTAAGCGACCGACCACCTGAGCATCTGTGGTATCCGAAGGGCCACACGGCGCGAGTTGATCGAACACGGCGCCCGGTGGCAGAGCATGACTCAATATCAGGCGGTCGCTGCCACGTCGCCAGGTATTCTCCTCACCCACCGGCAGCTCAAGCCTACTCATATCCGCCGCATCGATACCCCATCGAATGCCGCTCTCCCGGACCCAATACAGAATCTGATCCACATCAGTGCCGGACAAGTCGAATTGCTTCTGAATGGCGGGCTCGGCCAGGGGCATAGACACTGCAGTGGCGTCATAGCGCCCAAACGGCATGTCCAGCAGTGCGAAGAAAGCTTCAATCAGGGAAGTCCGCTGGCTTTGACCGCAATCCGCGATTCGAAAGGGTATTCTCCGATCATCGGTGAGCGTGCCAAATACAGCCTCGATATAGGCTGCGTAGGTTTCAATGTCTGGAACCAACACCAGCACTTCGGCTGGATCCAGATCCGGTTGTCGATCAAACTGATCCAACAGGCGATCATGTAACACCTCCACTTCCCGCATCGGGCTGTGACACACGTGGATCTGTATGGAGCTGTCCGACGGATCTACCTCACGTTGTACGCCCTCATCCCAGCCCTCCCGAAGATAGAAAATATCGGACTGGATCTGTCCGAGTAGTGTGTTTGAAGCGGGTGGACAAAACACCTCCTCATCGAGCGCATCAAGTTCAAGCAGTTGACCAAAGTACGCCCTGCCTTGTCGCCCTAGAGAGGCGAGTAGGCTGTTACCCGTTTCCATATAGTCCGCCAGTCCACTCTGGTCGCTGAGTACCTGCCGTGTGCGTTCCTTGTCACTCACGATATCCGCCCAGAACACCGACGAGTAATTGAGTGCATAAATTCGCACATCACAATAGGCCGCTATGGTCTGCAGAATGCCCAAATAGACCTCAGACAGTCTTGGCAGACCAAAAAGAGTGATACGCGCAGGCAAACGTTCTGCAGCGGCAGGCTCTTGTGCCATCATCTTGACCAGTCTCGTTCTCAGATTAAGCCAGTGTCGGTCATCCCCGGTTGTCATCAGGCGCCGCCACAGCGCAGCCTGCCAATGCGTATCACCTTCCGACTCCCACTGCTGAATCCAATCCGGCCGGTAAATCAGATATTGCTCGAACTGCCTGCCCAAACGCTCGGCGAGCTGCCACTGACCTATTGGCGACGCAGTTTTAAGATAATGTGCAAGAGCTGCATGCCTGCTCACAAACTGTTCTGACTGCAGCAGCGCCAACAGCCGCCAGGCCAGCGTTTGAGCACTAAACCCATTGAACGGCGGCACATCCTCTGGCAATACGCGCCTGAAAAGCAGCCAAAGCAATTCGGCAGGAAACAACATTTTGTTGTTGGCTGAAATGCCGCGGTCAGTAGCTAATCGCAAGGCGAGCCAGCGCGAAACCGCGTGGCCCTGGACAGCAATCAGCTCGGGCTCAAGCGGACTAACCGCGTGGTTGTCAAGGTGCTCAGCGAGTTGGTCGGCAAGCACTTCAAGCTGGTTACCGTAGCAGACGTGGAGCAATTTAATACCTTGAAATAATCCTACCGCAGAATATAAACCGTATCTTAGTGGGCATTATCGACGGCGGGTAGCTCATCAGTTGATCCTCACGGCCAGAAGCCCTGGAAATTCCGGCCACAACCTACATTACGTCAGCAATCACCCGGTGGCCCACGGCTGCTTCGCACTTCCTGCCGGCCGATCCAGGTGGCGGAAAACACGATCACACCGGCGCCGAGCCATAACCATAGATCGGGCTGTTCGCTGAACACAACCAGGCCAAGCAATGTGGCCCACACCAGTTGCAGAAAAGTAAACGGCTGCAGCGCGCTGAGTTCAGCACTTTGAAAGGCCCGGGTCAGACAATAGTGCCCTAAGGTGGCGAAAATTGCGGTAAGAAACAGTAGGGACCATTCCTCCGTTGTCGGAGTACGCCAGTAGACCAGCGCCAAAGGTAGAAGCGTGAGGGTGCAGAATATTGACAGTAGGGCAACAATGACCGAACTCGATTCGGTTTTTGTAGCGACCTTTGCCATCAACAGCGAACACGCGAACAGAGGCGCCGCAATCAACATGGCTACAGCTCCAAAATCAATGATCCGCAGACCGGGTCGAAGCACAATCAAGGCACCGATAAAACCCACCAGTATCCCTGCCACACGATAATTTTTAACCCGCTCCCCGAGAATCAACATGGCACCTGCTGTAGTGAAAATCGGTGTGGTAAACCCCAGTGCTGTGACCTCAGCAATCGGCAGGCGGCTCATCGCATAGAACCACAACATCACACCGATACCATGCACCAAGCCCCGGCTTGCGTGTAAGTGTATTCGGGTAGACAGCAACCCATACAGCCCCACACGCAATATCACGGGCACAACCAGAACAATGCCAAACGCGTAGCGGATAAAAGCAGCCTGAATCGGGTGCATTTCGTCGCCAAGGTATCGCACGATGCCGGTAACACCGATAAACATAATACCGCTTAGCAGCATCCATCCGATCCCTTTAACGTTGTTCACAGCCGGCATCCTAGCCTGGCCTACAACTGCAAGGCGTCATGTTCGAAATCGGTAACTGTTTAGTACAGTTTTAGTGTGGCTGCCAGCCGTTGCCGCACTGTTTGCCTTAAACTGGTCGGGGACAAAACCTCTACGTCAGAACCGTGGCGCAGAATATCCATTACCAGCTCTGTTTCCTGGGCATACGGCACACTCAGCCGGTAACTGCCGTCGGGCTCGACTGTACTTTCTTGTTGTGAATGCCACTTTTCTGAGGCGACCCATCGTGCTGCCTCGGGTGTAAACCGCAGTACTGCTTGATGCGTTTTATCTCCTGCAAATATTCCGTAACCGGCACCTAATACCTTTTCGAGCTTGTTGTCACTGACTTCTTTTGCAGGCTGATCTTCCTTGAGCTCGGCACTCTCAATCGCATCGACGGCGAAACTTCGTAGACCTTTGCGTAAATGACACCAGCAATCCAGATACCAGTTGTCACGATAATGGGCCATCCGCTGCGGTGAAACGACCCGCTCGGTACGCAGATTGCTACGCCGGTTCAGATGAACGATAAATAGCTGGCGCCGGCCCATCAACGCATTGGCAATAGAGGAAAATACGCGCGTGTCCATCTGGCGAGATGCCATATAGAGTATGCGTATACGCTTTTCGACCTCTTGTGCCGGGTGTTCACCGCTGCCCAACAGCCGCCTGATGCGCTCACGCAAAGGCTGAATATGCGGCTCAAGCAATCCTGGCTGCAAACTGCTGAGTAGATGGTCCATGGTCAGCAGTGCATAGACTTCTGAGGCATTGAACCACAGGCCAGGCAGAGCATACCGGTCATCGTCACCGGCGGATTCCAGTCGGTAGCAATAACCCCGCAGCGCGGCATCCCACACGATCGGCGCTGCCATCCGGTCGCGCATATATTCGAGGTCCCGGCGTACGGTTGCACGGGACACTTCCAACTCCTCCATCAACTGGTGGAGGGACACCTTGCGCCGGCCACGCAACAGACGGTCAATGGTATAAAAGCGTTCGGTTCTGTCCACAGAAACCCTGGGGTAAAGGGTGCGAGATCATTATAGAACGACGGGCCGGGTGGAGATACGGTCCGCGGATCTAGTCTTGTGTTGTATCCGGACTCATTCCGGTTCAGTTATCCCGCCAAGGCATCGGTTTTTGATGCCATAATAAAATCATTCACGTGCAGGCCATGGATCTTATGCGTCCACCAGCCGACCGTGACCCGGCCCCATTCGGTCAGTAACGCGGGATGATGACCTTCCTCCTCAGCCAGTGCACCAACCTGGTTGGTAAAAGCAAGGGCCTGTTCAAAATCTTTGAACTGGAATTTACATTGAATCCGAGCCTCTCCATCGACAACAAGTTTCTCCCACTGCGAGTGCTGCTTTAGAAAACTTTCAACTTCGTCTGCTGTGGCCAAGGGAGCACCTACTCGGCATACCTCACATTTCATCTGACTGTAGTCGGTCATCGCTGTTCTCCTGCTGAATAATATCTGGCTCCAGATCGTGTTCGTTACTGTATCCGAATATCATTCGCCGTAAAATAAGCAGTCACTGATCATCCTTCGAACCCGTGCCGCACAACAAATATGAGTAACAATCCAATAACTGGAGATCCTGCTGCCCAAGCACTGGCAAGCCTCGATCCACTCGGGCTCGAATATGAGATTCTTGAGTGTGATCCCAATCTCGCTGATACCGCTGTATTCTGTGAACATTACAACATTCCCTTATCTGTCTCAGCCAACGTCATCGTTGCAGCGGGTAAATCAGATCCACGCCAATATGCTGCCTGTGTTCTGCTGGCGACGACACGTTTGGATGTGAATAAAAGCGTCAGAAAACGAATGGGGGTGAAAAAATGTTCCTTTGCGTCGGCTGAAGAAACCCGTGATCTCACCGGCATGGAGATCGGCGGGGTAACGGCTGTCGGTCTGCCCGATTCACTGCCGTTGTGGGTAGACAGCCGGGTGATGCTACCGAATTACGTAATCCTGGGTGGTGGCAGCCGTTCGATCAAGATCAAAGTGTCGCCTCAAATCTTTCGCTTAACGCCAAACACCACCATTATTGAAAACTTGGCGCTAGACCCGCGTTAAGCCCCAACCAGACAAATCAAACGATGATGATACTTGAGGAACGCCGCATTGACTGTCCCTACTGCGGTGAGTTGATTAGCATCAGTATTGATCCATCTACCGGCAATGACGCCTATATCGAAGATTGCCAGGTGTGCTGTCGCCCAATGGTCTTCCACTTGTCTACAGATCCTGACGGCAACATCGTAGACCTTGTGGTACGGCGTGAAAATGACTGAAGTCAGTCCCATCTTAAACTGACTCTTCGGGTAGTTTGGTCAGGACACAGCCGCCAATTCGCCAACTGGCATCGTCCAGTTGCACCATGGTATAAAACGCCATCCAACGGCGTCCGTCTCGCCCCTCGACTAGGACTTGAAAAACAGGCCGACCGCTGTCGTCAACAACATCCAGAAAACCCACGACTTCAGGTGCGATTAAAGCCGAATAACCCTGACGGACCATGGTCATAAAAAGTTCGGTTGTCGGAAATATGGATCGGATTTTGGGTGACGCCTGGGCGTAGGCTTTGACAGCATCATTGCGCGCAAAGGCGTCCAGCTGGGTTTGAATCACTGAACGCATTGCAGCCACATCGTCTTTCTGATCGGCTTTTCCTGTCAGGCAACCCAACAGAGTCAGAAGGATCACTACTTTCAGAATAGTCTTAACCATAGTACACGTAGGAATTTGACGGTTTATCTCCCGATCGTTACCACAATAGGTACTGAAATCAACAGTTAAACACATTCGGTTCACAGAGTAATGCTGTTTCAGTCTAGGGCCTAACAGCTTCGGCCACTGACCAAATCTGCTTCCTTGCTATGGTTCACAGGTTTCCTTGCCGAATCGCGGCCAGCAATTGCCCATGAAATGTACTGTAGCCGGGGGTCAAGTGGTCGATCCGATCTCGAAACAAAGCATGAGCCCTGGGCAACGCATGAAACGGTATAGCCATCAGGGCGTGATGCTCGGCATGATAGGGCATATTCCAAGCAATGAAGCGGACCGGCAGCAGAGTGAGCGTAGTACGGCTGTTCCTCAGCATGTCCGGTATCAAAGGGCATAGCGTGTGCTCAGCCAGTAGGTATAGTCGTAATATGGGCTGCCCCAAAATTGCTGGAACCAGCCAGAATGTGACTAGCACACTCGTCTGAAACATTGCTGATAAGACGGCCAATAGTACATAGATGCACAAATAGCAGCGCGCTTCATTAATGATCGATTGGGATATGGTCCGGCCAATGAAGGGTGCCGTGACCTGCCCCAGGGCATGGCGAATCAAAATAAAAATGCCATCTCGCCAATACAACACACCCGAGACATGAATCAGATACCGACCGAACGTACTGACATTTTTGCCCACGAGTTCAGGATCTCGCGCAGAGACCTGAGTGTGGCGATGATGACTGAGATGAAATGACCGAAAATAACGCGGTGGTAACAGCAGCAGGAATCCTGCCACGCGGGCAACGGTATCATTCAACCACCGTGACCGGAAAGCCGTGCGATGAATGGATTCATGTAGCGGCGCAAAAAGAAAGGTTCCAACAACACCCAACACAAAGGCCGCTGGGATATACAATTGTATCGATTCGGTCTGATGTACACCCACTGCTGCGATCACGATCAGAACCAGATGGGCACTGAGACGTTTGAGTCCACACACATTTGAACGACGGTAGAGCAAGCGAAGTTGTTCTCGTTCCACACTCGACACACCAACAAATTCACTCTGATCCCGAGTTGTTTCTACCACCATCGATTATGTCTCCATTAAAGGATTTTAGCGTGTACAAAACTTCCAAATGTTCACAACCCAAAGGCCGCTGTGGCGATACAATAGTGCTGTGACCGAACAACCAGATTCTGCTGCTTTTCGTTACCTAAATCTTCTCGTTGCGTTGACCTGTGCAGCCCTTTTAGGTTATGCCTACTGGCTGCAGTACACGCAGTTTCTTGACCCATGCCCACTATGCATTTTTCAACGCGGTGCGTTTTTTGCCCTAGGTTTATTGACGCTGATCGCAGCGCTGCATAACCCGGGTAGGCGCGGGCGTACTATTTATGCTTTATTGGGCGGGTTCTTTGCCGCCCTGGGTACAGCCATTGCTGGTCGTCATGTCTGGCTGCAAAACCTCCCCCCTGATCAGGTGCCCGAGTGTGGTCCTGGCCTGGACTACATGCTCCGTACATTCCCCCTATCTCGAGCAATTCGTGAAACGTTGACCGGATCCGGTGAGTGCGCATCAATAGATTGGATATTTGCTGGCTTGAGTATGCCGTGGTGGACGCTGTTCTGGTTTATTACGCTCGGCACGCTGGTGCTGACCATCGGCCTACGCCGCAGTTCCAGTCGACCCTGAGTAGTTTCACCACCCTCAATCTCAGTGAACACGCTTTACCGCACTTAATGCTTCCACCAACGTTCCGTCATCTTCCTCCTGCATAGCGGAGGCGCAAAGTCGACGAACTTGATCTGCCGCGTCCGCCGAACCTAGCAGGTCAATCGCTGCGGCCATGACTCGGTCGAACTTAGACAGCGTACGGGCATGGGTATCGCTATAACCTTTGACCAGACGATGGCAGCGGATCATCTCTACGGCTAGATCGTAATCAGCAGATACCGTAGTCAACACCGAATTCAGCCAGGTCTGCATATGCTGCTGCTCAACCGCATGACGTAAAAGACGGCGACGCCATCGTCGAAGCCCCGCGATCACATAGAGTTGCATGAATCCTAATACGTTGTCTGTTCGGATTCTTCTCCCACGATTCACCCGTCTATCCAGCCAGCGGAAAAGTCGCGGACTGGACTCGACCAGGCGACCCCATCGGGCGGGAAACATGGCACAGACCTCCTGTGCCCGGGGGTGAAAATATTCGGTCAGGTACAAAACTTCGTCATCGCTCACACCGATGTCGGTACGGATACGGGAGAACCTTACGGCTCGAGTTTTCAGATCAGCCACCCGGATAACATCGTCATAAACCATAGCATTGGCAATATATTTTGCCGCAGCAACCGACAGTCTATATCCCCGGTTTGCGCCCCCGTGTACAACGTCATCTTGGACAACCGACTCAAGGCGCTCAAGATATTCAGTGACATAGTCAACGTCCTGAAAATCAGCGACTTTGTGACATCCCGCAAGCGCCATCGTTTGAACGACCTGTGGCAGCTCGGCACACCTTGCCATAAGCTGCTGCCAGTTTCGCTGTTGCAACACAGGGCCTCGAACAGCGTATTGGGGAATCTGTACCTTTTCGGTGGTGTCCTCAAGCTTAGGCTGTGCTTGGAGCGCGGCGGAAAACGCAACGTCAAAGGCTTTGAGGCTGGTCTCTACACCACGACCGGTGACCCTTATGGTTTCCTCAAAACTATCTCGCGAAAAAGGCAACACAGCGGAGCCCGCCAATGCACCAAACAGACTGGCCGAGATCACACTGCCCGAATCTACGGCAATCTGTTCCATGTCAAACGCGATATAGCGTTTTGATTGGGCTTGTCCCTGCTCGATCACCGGCCGCGAATCAGTCACCCCGTTGCCGGGCACAGTCTTTTCGGACATTGCGAGCATGCGGTGTGTAGATGTAATCATTGTTGTACGATCCGGAGTCACCAACCCGCGCATCAAGGCCCGACCTGATTCCATCATTTCGGCGGCGACAAGGATGTCGACATCTCCGGCTGATGGTGCCAGGGCAAATACGGGTAGGCGACCATGGTCGGGAACCATTTCAACGTAATAACTCGTGGCACCGGTACGCTGTGCAACACCAGCGATAGACGTTGCCTGCGCTCGGTAACCATTACGTTCCGCAACGTTGACGATCCAGTTACACAATACTCCACCACCTTGACCACCCACTGCAAAGACCGCCAACTTGATGATATTGGGTATAGCGTTCATCTCTTCATCATGTTGGCTCAAATCCCAGGACCCGACGGGACCGGCGGCGCTGGAGGATTCCGATCAGACCGAGGGTGAGTCGGTGACGCAATCGTTCGAACCAGCCTGGGTTGTGCACCACATCCGCCCGATAAAAAGAAGGACACAGAACCGCTGCATCAGCTACCTCACCACAATTGCCGCAGCCGACGCACGACTGATCAATATGTGCGACTGGGTCGTCGCGCAGAGGATCGTCCAGAGTCTTGAGGGACAGCGAGGGACACCCTGACAAACGTATACAGGCATGATCTCCCGTACAGACGTCATCGTCTACGCCGAAACGCGGCTTGACCACACGCTCACCGGCAGCAATTGACTGATTTACCACTGGTCGTTCTCGCCGCTGCCGGTTGAGCATGCATTCGGACGAGGCAACAATCACCTTAGGCCCTTCGTGATCCGTATCCAGCGCAGCTTTCAACGTGTCGCGCATTGTGGCAACATCGTATGTATCGTTGACCTCGCGTACCCACTCGGCACCGATTCCCTTTACCGCCGCGCTGATCGGATGACCCGTTGATTTTGAGCGATTCTCTGCGCGAGACGATAGGACATCCTGGCCACCGGTTGCCGCTGAATAAAAGTTGTCAACCACCAAGATCACACCGTCTGACTTATTGAACACGGCATTGCCCACACTCGATGTCAGACCGTTATGCCAGAAGCCCCCGTCACCAATAATTGAGACTGGTCGCTGACTACCACCACCGTCGAAGGCAGCATTTGAGGCCGGTCCCAATCCATACCCCATGGTAGTACCACCGATTTCAAAAGGTGCAAGGCTGCCGAATAGGTGACAGCCTATATCGCCAGCTACTTGTAACGATCCTCTCTCTTGTTGCACCATTTTCAGGGCAGAAAACACTGGTCGCTCTGGGCAGCCGGTGCAGAAACTTGGGGGGCGCACTGGCACGGCGTCGGATAAATTGTTCCCCGATTCAGCGATCGGTTTATCCTGTGACTGCGCAGTCCCGGCGGGCAGTTCCTCTGGAGCATGCCTCGCCAGAAACGCGGTAAGTCCCTCCAGAACGTGCTGACCGATATACTCCCCTGCCATTGGTAGGACATCTTTTCCGGACAGCTGGACGCTACCGCGGGCCCGGTAGAGAATCGCTGCCATAGCATCCTCAATGTAAGCCGGTTGACCTTCCTCAACCACTAGAACTGCCGATTTACCTTTACAGAAGGCTAGAAACTCATCCTCGACCAACGGGTAGGTTACATTCAGAACATACAGTGGTATGCGTGTTTCCCCGTACAGATCGGCAAGCCCCAAACGCTGTAAGGCACGGATCACACCGTTATACATACCGCCCTGCATCACAATTCCGGTCTTGCTACTCGCAGGTCCGAAAACTTCATTCAATTGCCGGCTTCGAATAAATTCCACTGCAGCTGGCCAGCGCTGGCTAATCTTCTCCTGCTCGTGGGCATATGATGCGGGTGGCAACACGATTCGATCTGTCTGCCGCTTCGGTTCATTTAACGCCTGGGTCACGCTGAGTGTCGGGCGCCGATTAGCCTTAGTCATAAAGGACCCATAGACATGGCAGGCCCGTATGCGAAGTTCAAGCATCACCGGGGTATTTGATGCTTCCGACAACTCGAAACCGTCTTCGACAGCCTTCACAATCGAGGGTAAATTCGGCCTGGGATCAAGCAACCAGATCTGCGATTTGGTCGCATACGCATGACTGCGCTCCTGCATGATTGATGAGCCTTCACCATAGTCTTCACCCACCACAACGAGGGCGCCACCCGTTACGCCACCTGACGATAGGTTTGCCAGGGCGTCGGAGGCCACATTGATACCGACCGGCGCCTTAAAGGTCACCGCACCCCGAATCGGATAGTGAACCGACGCTGCCAGCATGGCACAAGCAGCCGCTTCGGATGCATTGGCCTCGAAACGCACATCCAGCTCCTCGAGAACGTCCTGCGCATCGACCAGGACATCCATCAAATGTGAAATCGGCGCCCCTTGATAACCCCCCACATAACCTACGCCACACTGCAACAATGCTTTGGTCACCGCCAGAATCCCTTCTCCGCGAAATTCTTCGCCTGGACCCAGTCTCAGCTTTTCCACTTCCTGCTTAAAGGATCGCTCTGCCATGTCTCATGCCTCAAATTACAGCCCGATTATATAAATTCTGCCGGATCAACCTTGCCGCCGCCAACTAGGCAGCGACCGCCCGG
>Ga0114932_10005079_pt1 | contig 11883 bp, 10 predicted proteins | sample 2SBtaG_2_FD_87286 | JGI IMG/M metagenome (GOLD analysis project Ga0114932, IMG submission 87286) | Deep subsurface microbial communities from Kolumbo volcano to uncover new lineages of life (NeLLi) - 2SBTROV12_ACTIVE470 metaG | ecosystem: Environmental > Aquatic > Marine > Volcanic ... | reverse complement strand
TGAAGAAATTTCCGGCGCCAGAATGATGCACAATTATTTTAGAATTGGTGGTCTTAAGGAAGACTTGCCGGACAACTTCGTACAGTTGATTTCTGATCTATTACCATTGCTTCGACAAGATGTTGAGGAAAGTGACAAAATACTTACTTTCAATGAAATTTTTCTAGCACGCTTGAAAGATATAGGAACCATCAGTAAAGAAGAGGCCATCGAATATGGTTTGACAGGTCCGTGTCTTCGCGGATGTGGTGTGGATTACGATGTCCGAAAGGCGCAACCGTATTCAGTGTATGATCGCTTCGAATTTGAGGTACCTATAGGTCTTGATGGAGATTGCTGGGACAGGCATTGGGTCAGAGTTCAAGAGATGTATGAATCATTGAGAATTGTTGAACAAGCTCTTGAACAAATACCAGATGGTCCGGTGACATCTTCTTTGGGGAGAAGGTTAATAAGACCTCCTGCTGGAGAAGTCTATGTTAGAGCGGAAAACCCTCGTGGTGAGCTCGGAGTGTTTCTGGTGAGCAATGGTACTGATCGCCCATATAGACTGAAGGTTCGTCCGCCTTCGTTTTGTAATTTGTCAGCATTGGAGAAGCTTTTAGAAAACTCTTGGATAGCAGATTCTGTAGTGATTTTGGGGTCTTTGGATATAGTTTTAGGTGAGGTGGATAGGTAGTTTATGACTGGTCTGTTGCTCTATATAACTATCTCAGATGTCCAAAGTACGGTTACTGCACTCGGAATACTTTTTGGCGTTTTGTCAGTCATAGTATTGTCTTTGACTTGGTTAGAAAGGAAGGCATTGGGCAGATTGCAGCGGCGTCTGGGCCCTACGAGGACCGGACCGTTTGGGTTATTACAGCCTATAGCAGATGCAGTAAAACTGGTTTTGAAAGAAGATATTTTACCTAGTGCGTCAGATAAGGCAATTTTTTGGATTGCTCCAGTGATAGTTGTCGTATCAGCTTTTATGGTGTGGGTGACCATACCAATAACAGAAACTATAGGAATTCAAAATCTAGAGCTTGGGCTGCTATATATTACAGCCGTATCAGTGCTCGGAATATTGGGCCTGGTTCTAGCCGGATGGGGGTCTGCCAATAAATATGGTGTTATTGGGGGCTTGAGATCTGCTGCTCAACTCATTAGTTATGAGATCCCAATAATAATGGTCGTGGTAGCAGTCGGCATGCTGTCGCAGTCATTGGATCTCAGAGTTATTGTGGCGGATCAAAATCCATTGTTGTATGGTCTAATATTGCCTCTGGGGCTGGTCATATTCTTCATTTCCGGTCTGGCGGAAGTTGGTCGAACGCCGTTTGACATTTATCACGCGGAGTCGGAGATTTCTGGCGGGCCATTCGTGGAGTATAGCGGGGCACACTGGTCGGTTTTCTTTCTAGCTGAATACATCAACACATTTGCCATCGCCACAATGATAACTATATTCTTTTTGGGTGGTTGGCTTGGTCCTGTATTGCCTGGAATAGTTTGGTTCTTAATAAAGGTTTACGGGATTGTCTTGGTGGTGTTCTGGATTAGAGGGACGTTTCCAAGATTGAGAATCGATCAACTTATGGCATTTGCTTGGAAAGTAATGGTTCCACTGGCTTTTTATACTATTGTTATAACGGCTATATATCTATTCTACAATTTGCCTCCTTGGACATTGACTTGTATGTCACTGTTGGGTCTTATTGTGGTTGGATATTTTATACATCAACGGGTCAAAGGACCTGCCAGACGAGTGGAAGAGATTAAAGCTCGCCAGGCTGAGCAGAATAGGAACCGTAACGCAAACGACGGGGCGAGGATTTAAGTAATGTTGAACAGTTTGAAAGGTCTTATGCTTACATTGGGTTCAACTATGAAAGGACTTAGGAAACCTATTACACAGGAATATCCTAAGAAACCAACTCCAGTAAAAGATAGATTCATGGGATTCCCCGCCTTGACTTGGGATGATGATGTGCCAGAACCGTTTTGTACTGGATGCATGGTCTGTATCAGAAATTGTCCTACCCAGTGCATGTCAGCTAGTATGAAAGATAATCCTCTAAACGAAGAGGGTAAAAGTTCCAGGAGAAAAATAGTTGATTATTTTGAGATAAATTTGAATCGCTGTATCCTCTGTGGGATTTGCGTTGAGCTTTGTAATTTTGATGCGATAGTTATGAGCCATGAACATGAGATGAGTACGTACTCTAGAAATGGTGACAGAGTGAATTTGCCCGAGTTGTTGGAGATTGGAAAGAAATATCAGTCCGAAACAGCTTGGATTCCTCCTTCAGTGATAGAAAAGCAGAAAAAGGAATCTGAAGAGACAGTGGCAGAGGAAAACTAAGGAAGTGATAGGTTATACATGGGGCGCGACGAAAACATTCAAACTGCCATTGGTATTAGGTAAATTGTCATGACCATACTGTTTTTGGTTTTGAGTGGTATGACAATTTTGGGCGGTGTAGGGGTAGTAGCTTCTCGAAATATAGTGCATGCTGCTTTATTCTTGTTAATCTCATTAATGGCGACTGCTGGGATTTACGTGATCCTGTTTACGGAATTTCTAGCATTAGTTCAGGTTCTTATCTACGGTGGCGCAGTGGTAATTGTCTTGTTATTCGCGATTATGATGACCAGATCGGCAGATTATCCGCGAATATCGGACAATCGTCTGTGGCCTATAGCGGCAATATGTTCTCTAGTGCTTGTAGTGGTACTAGGGATGGCTTTTTGGCAGACGACAGATACGGTAGTAGGTCCTCAGCATGCTGATTTCGGGGTAATAGGAAATTCATTATTTACCAAATGGGCTATTCCGTTCGAGATAGCTTCCTTAGTGCTTTTGGTGGCTTTAATTGGGGCCATTGTAATAGCTAGATCTGACGGAGAGGATAAGAATTAACATGATGCCGCTAGTATATTTTCAGATATTAAGTGCGATACTTTTCGGCCTCGGAGCATACGGTGTCCTAGTTAGAAGAAGTGCCGTATTAATCCTAATGTCAGTTGAATTGATGTTAAATGCTGCGAACATAAACTTAATAGCGGTAGCGGCACATCGAGAGGGATTAGGGCATTTTACTAATTTTGATGGTCATATAATTGCCATATTTATTATTACAATAGCTGCTGCAGAAGTCGGGCTAGCAATGGCAATTATACTTCGCATATTCAGGAATCGTGGAACTGTGGATGTTAGTCAAATGAATGTTATGAAATGGTAGTTTAGCGTTGCATAGTTATAAAGAGAACAGTTTATATATTCAGGGGTTATTGAATCCTATAGTTTGGATGAAAAGTCAGGGTACGAGAGCGATGTACAGTGCCACAATCCCCAACTGTCTTGGAGATAGTGATGATATGAAGGGGCTGGATTAATATGGAATTGGCTTGGTTGATCCCAGTTTTCAGTTTCATTGCGGTTCCTTTGATAGTCCTCTTCGGTTCGCGATTGCCAGGCAAGGGAGCATTTTTAGCTATTTTAGCGATGCTAGGTGGGTTGATAGTCTTCTCCATAGTAGCTCTTGATTTTTTCCAAGCTGGGACTGATAGCGATGGATGTGGCGTCAGCGAATTTACCAAATCTTTAACGTGTCTGTATTCAATCAATTGGTTTGAAGCAGGTAGTTTTGTCGGGGATTCATCGGATGGAATAAAACTAGTTTGGGGAATGCTTTTAGATCCTCTGACTGTGTTAATACTTGGGTTGATAACCATCGTGGCCTTGATGGTTCAGATTTATTCCCTAGGATACATGCATGGCGATCCGCGATTTGGTTGGTATTATGCGTTTCACGCATTGTTCGCAGCATCTATGCTCACTTTGGTGTTAGCCGATAATTTCCTCCTTTTATACGTCGCGTGGGAGCTAGTTGGAGTTTGTTCGTATCTGTTGATTGGATTTTGGTTTGAACGGCCGGATGCACGAGAGGCTGCCAAGAAGGCTTTTATAGTCACTAGATTGGGTGATGTAGGTCTTCTTATTGGAATACTATTACTTTGGAGTGAGGTCGGTAGTTTCAGCATGGTTGCCGCTTTTGAGGCAGCTAGTAACGGTTCTATGAGCCAACTCACCGCCACGGTAGCGTCGTTGTTACTATTCGCTGGAGCTGCGGGAAAGTCTGCTCAGTTTCCTATGCACGTATGGCTGCCAGATGCTATGGAAGGGCCAACTCCGGTCAGTGCTCTAATTCACGCTGCGACTATGGTAATTGCTGGAGTGTACTTGGTAGCACGTTCGTATCCGATATTTGTCGCATCAGGCGATGCTTTGACAGTTGTAGCTTGGATTGGATTGATAACTGCATTTGGAGCAGCAACCATCGCCTTGACGGCTACTGATCTCAAGAGAATATTGGCATACTCAACTATCAGTCACTTGGGCTTGATGATGTTATCACTTGGAGCTTTTGGCTATACGGCTGCCATATTCCATATGTTGGCTCATGGGTTTGCAAAAGCCTTGCTGTTTTTAGGAGCGGGCAGCGTAATGCATAGTATTGACGAACTGGATATCAGGAAAATGGGTGGCTTGAGAAAGGTCATGCCACTAACAGCTCTTCTATTTTCAATTGGTGCGTTATCTCTGGGCGGAATACCCTTACTATCTGGATTTTGGAGTAAGGATGAAATTTTAATTGCAGTTAGTGAACACCTGCCTCCGGTTTTTATTGTTCTGACATTTATGGTCGCTTTCATGAGTGCTCTGTATATGGGTAGGGCAATGTTTGCAGTCTTCTTTGGCCGATTAAATCCGGAGCATGAGCACGCCCATGACGCTCCTCTCAGTATGGCCGTCACGATGTCTATACTCGGGTTGTTTGCTCTGGTGTTCGGCTTAGTAAGCCTTGATTGGCCAGGTGGTTTTGACGGAATAGGAACACTCGTTTATTTTGAGAAAGAACTTCACTTTCACCTAGTACCATGGATAGCAGGATTGTCTACTATTCTAGCTGTGTCGGCGTTTGTTCTGGCCTATTTTATCTACGCACGGAAACGTATCTCGTTGGATTCTACAAGGCTTAAATTTAGTTGGTTACATAAGATAGTTGAAAACAAATATTACTTTGATGAATGTTATCAATGGGCAGTAGATGCTATCGTATTAACGAGTGCCAGGCTTTTAGGTTTATTTGACCGAGTTGTAGTTAATGATATTGGCGTTAATGGTCCAGGATGGATTGTGAGAAAAGTAGGAATATCAATGAAAATTCACATCACTGGACACGTATATACCTATGCTTTGGGAACCATGCTCGGAACTATAGTACTGGGTGTAATGTGGTGGTTGAGGTCAGTTAGTTAATATATGGCTGCAATAGACGAAATAATACTAATATCACTTATATTGATCCCCTTGATCGCTGCGATAGTGGCTATGGTATTCCCTAAGGATAATCCAAAACCAGTTTGGTACTTTGCTATCGCGGTCTCCGCTTTAACATGTCTTTTGTCCATTATAGCTTTCCTAGGCTACGATTATAGCGAAGGAGGATATCAGTTCTCGCGTACGTACGATTGGATTGGGGATCCAGTTAATATTAGCCTTGCTTTGGCAATAGATGGTATAGCTGCACCATTAGTCCTCCTTAATGGTATTGTGCTCCTTGGGGCAGTACTCATATCTCAAACGATAATACATAGGTCACGAGACTTTTTCGTATTGCTACTAGCATTAGGGTCTGGCGTATTCGGTGTATTTGTTGTACAAGACCTATTCTTCTTATTCTTTTTCTATGAACTAGCGGTATTGCCTATGTATCTGCTTATCGGAGTTTGGGGCAGCAGTACGGACTTTGGGACTTTCCTAAGAACCAAAGAATATGGTGCTATGAAGCTGATGTTAGTTCTAGTCGGTGGGAGCGTATTAATATGGATTGGTATTCTAGCATTGTACGCCCAATCGGCGAGTCTAGGCTCGCCGACGTTCAATATGATCGAATTAGCAGAATTAGCTCAAGCCGGTCAGTTTAGTCAGGAATTCCAGAAATGGATTTTCCCGTTATTTATGATTGGGTTTGGTATTCTGGCAGGACTATGGCCGTTCCATACATGGTCTCCTGATGGCCATGTAGCTGCACCTACGGGCGTTAGTATGTTGCACGCTGGTGTACTAATGAAATTAGGCGCTTTTGGTATCATCAGGGTAGGTGTGATGCTCCTTCCAGAAGGCGCTTCGGCTTGGATGCCTATCTTAATAGTCTTGGGTACTGTAAATGTTGTATATGGTGCTATCTCTGCTATATCCCAGCATGATCTAAAGTATGTTATCGGTTACTCTAGTGTTAGTCATATGGGTTACGTCATTATGGGTATCGCTACACTACATCCCGTCGGCGTAACCGGAGCAGTACTCCAGATGTTCTCCCATGGAATAATGACGGCTCTCATGTTTGCAATGGTCGGATCAATCTATGAGAGAACCCATATTAGGGATACAAACGTCTTGAACGGTTTAATTAAGCGAATGGGTACGGCAAGCTGCTTTTTCGCCATAGCCGGACTTGCTTCGTTGGGATTGCCAGGTTTGAGTGGATTCATAGCGGAATTTATGGTTTTTGTAGGGGTGTTCAGAACTTATCTTCCTCTTGCTATATTAGCTGTGATTGGTGCTGCTATTACTGCAGTCTATATATTACGCCTCTTAGCTAAAACATTCTTTGGGGAAGCAGATCCCAGATGGGAAGATCTTCCTGACTCTAGCCCTGTTGAAAAGGCTGTAGGTGCAGTTTTTGTTGCAATTTTGATAGTGGTAGGAGTGTGGCCGGCTCCATTGGTTAGAGTAATAAATATAGGTGTGGACTCAGTTCTACAAGGTCTATAGGAGCGTTTTGTCTGGATTAACTGCAAATATATATCTACTGACACCGGAATTTATTCTGGCTGGATTGGCATTGGCCGTATTGGCGATAGACCTATTTTTACCAGATGATAAAAAATCAATATTACCTATTTTGTGTATAGCTGGACTGGTAGCTGTGGCATTAGTAAGCATGATGATGTTGCCAGGGGTTAATATTTCCCTTTATGGTGGACTGCTAGCCATAGATGCTTTTTCGTTGTTTTTCAAGATAGTGTTTTTATTGATTGCCATATTCATAATACTCAGCTCTGCTCAGTATATTAAGCAGTATCTTTCTCACCAAGGTGAATTTTACGGACTTCTTCTTTTTTCTGTGCTAGGTATGAATATCATGGTTCAGTCAAGAGAGCTTTTAACCGCTTATATAGCATTAGAGTTGCTAAGCTTTAGCTTGTATGTGATGGTGGCGTACTCATTGAGTAATGCTAAATCAAATGAAGCGGGTCTCAAATACATTATCGTAGGAGCATTTTCATCTGCTGTGTTGCTCTACGGATTGAGTATGCTGTACGGTGCGACAGGCGTCACTAAATTCGCGGATATTGGCCTGATATTGTCCGGAACCACAGAACTATCCCCAGCGCTGTGGGTAGGTATCGCCTTAATTTTCGTTGGATTAGGGTTTAAACTATCAATAGTTCCATTTCATATGTGGGCGCCTGACACCTATGAGGGAGCACCTCTTCCCGTAACCGCTTATCTGGCTATAGCGTCAAAAACCGCAGCCTTTGCTTTAGTTTTAAGGTTTGTGTGTGAAGGTCTGATTGTAGCTGAAGCATTGTGGCAGGATTGGCAGATAATTTTTGCCGTTCTGGCTGCGGTGTCTATGCTCGCGGGTAATTTGGTCGCCCTTGCGCAGACTAATATGAAGCGCTTAATGGCCTATTCGAGTATCGGTCATATAGGGTACATACTAGCAGGCGTTACAGTTCTGTCGGCAGACTCGATAGTTGCTGTAAATAGCGTAAGTTTTTACCTAGTGGGGTATGCAGCTACAAATATGTTGGTCTTCGCTGCGATAATTGGGTTTTTCAACGCTACAGGGAAGGATAATATATCGGATTTGCGCGGTTTGGCAGATACCCAACCGTTGCTGGCCGCTTCAATAGCTATTGGTCTATTTTCTCTGGCCGGTCTTCCTATATTTGCTGGATTTACAGTTAAATTTTATCTGTTCGCTGCGGTAGCAAGCTCTGGTTTCTTATGGCTGGCAGGAGTCGCAATAATAGCCAGCCTGATATCTCTTTACTACTACTTGCAAATAATACGACAGATGTATATTGAAGGCGCAGATACTTCGCACGGTGTGGCTTCAACTTCCGGAACAGTATCCCTGCCTAAGGCTCCGTTTTCAACTACCGTAGTGCTGGGAATAGGTTTGGTTGTAGTGATATGGCTGGGAGTTTATCCCGGTCCTTTGTTAGAAATTATCGAGTTTGCTAGCGAAGCTCTCATAGGCTAGCTGCTGGGTTGTCACAATTGAGCGGGACCTAGCATCTATCTCAAGGGCTTTATACAGATAATATGGATTTGGAATCTTATGATAATCGCTGTTATAGGTAATAGTAATGCTAAGCCAGAACATTATGCTCTAGCAGAGGCTGTTGGTAGAGAACTTGCAAAGAGGTCTGTGACGGTAGTTTGTGGAGGATTAAGCGGGGTTATGGAGGCAGTGTGTAAGGGAGCGAAGTCCGAAGGTGGAACGACCATTGGCATTCTTCCTGGCCAGTCTTCTCGTGATGCCAATCAATATGTTGATATACCTATAGTGACTACTATGGGCTATTCTCGAAACGTTATAGTCGTAAATACGGGAGAAGCTGTTATATCGGTAGGTGGCGCATTTGGTACCTTATCTGAAATTGCCCACGCTCTTAGTGAAAATATTCCTGTCATTGGCCTTAAAAGCTGGCCATTAACTGTAAAAGGTGACGGGGATCCTGTCGAACCGAAGATTATAAGTGCATACGATCCCGTTGACGCAGTAGAGAAAGCGATATCAGCGGCGTCTAACCGAACATATTCATAAAAAGGTTCAATAGAATGGTTGATTTGTCTAAAGATTGTGTGATAACCGGGGTAGCCGCCAATGAAGTACTCGATTCTAGGGGAAACCCGACCGTAGCAGCAAAGGTAATCTTATCTGGAGGATCCTTCGCTTCAGCTATTGTCCCATCCGGTGCCAGTACGGGAGCCTACGAGGCCCTCGAGTTGAGAGACCATGATCCACTGAGATTTGGTGGTAACGGTGTGTTGCAGGCTGTTCAAAATATTGATTCCGTCTTGGCGCCTGGAATAATTGGTCTGCATGCTGATGATCAAGCCAGTGTAGATAATAGAATGATTGAACTAGACGGTACTATTGATAAATCAAGATTAGGAGCCAACGCTATACTAGCGGTTTCAATGGCAGTAGCTCAGGCTGCTGCTGCCCAATACTCTATTGGTGATGGTTTGTGGAAATGGCTGGCTAAGGATGAAGTAGTTAGCCTGCCTGTTCCTATGCTTAACATACTTAATGGAGGGCGCCATGCTTCAAATTCTACCGACGTACAAGAGTTTATGGTGCTACCGGTGGGCCTTCCGACATTCTCAGAAGCTTTACGGTGTGGTGTAGAGATCTACCAAGCCCTAAAAATCCTGATGAGAGAAGGGGGCCATAATTTAAATGTTGGAGACGAAGGTGGATTTGCCCCTTCACTGCCTTCAAATAGGGCAGCTATTGAGCTAGTTGTAAAAGCTATTGAAAAAGCAGGGTATTCTCCTGGAAAACAAGTATTCTTAGGATTAGATGTTGCTGCATCCGAATTATTTAACAAGTCAGACCAACTATATGTATTAGAGAAAGAGGGCAGGTATTTAACCTCCGCAGAACTCATAGCTTTGTACGAGGAGTGGGTTTCGGAATATCCTATTCTTAGTATAGAAGATGGCTTGGATGAGGATGATTGGCAGGGATGGGTATCTTTACACCAATGTGTGGGGGACCGAGTTCAACTGGTTGGAGATGATCTATTTGTTACTAATATTGCGAGAATCAAAGACGGCGTTGATATGAACGCCAGTAATGCTGTCTTACTTAAGCCAAATCAAATTGGTACTCTCACAGAGACATATCAAGCTTTAGAGATGACTCGACAGGCTGGTTGGGGGGCTGTGATGAGTCATAGATCGGGTGAAACCGAAGATACTACAATTGCAGACTTATCAGTCGCGTGGAACGTAGGTCAAATCAAAGCTGGCGCTCCGGCTAGATCAGATAGGGTTTCTAAGTACAATAGACTCCTTAGAATAGAGAAGGCGTTAGGTGATAAAGCTATTTACAGCGGTCGCTCTTCGTATACATACCTTAGGTCTGGTATATAGGTAAAATAGGATTTACAATGGCGCTATTGGTCCAGGCACTGGTTGGGTAGTGACACCTATGTTGTGCAATTGACATTAAGTATATAGATCGATTAGTACATAAAGATGTTTAATACACCGGAGGTCAAAATTGGTAACCCGCGTAGGCATTAATGGTTTTGGAAGAATCGGCAGGTTAGTGACTCGAGTTGCATTTGAAAATCAAGTGAGTGATTTGCAGATCGTTGCTGTGAATGGCACATCTGACTCTGCTACCAATTCTCATTTATTAAAATATGATAGTAGCTTCGGAGTTTTTAAAGGTGTAGTTGAGCCGGACAATGATGATTTGGTAATAGATGGTAATCACGTCAGGATATTTTCTGAGAAATATCCTAAAGACATTCCATGGTCAGAATATGGTGTTGATATTGTTGTTGAATGCACTGGCAAATTCACGGATGCAGAGCAGGCCAGAGGTCACATCGATGCCGGAGCGTCAAAAGTTGTAATATCTGCGCCGGCTAAGAATCCAGATTTGACTATGGTGCTTGGTGTTAATGACGGATTATATGATCCCAAAGAGCATTCTATAGTTTCAAATGCTTCTTGTACTACTAATTGTTTTGCCCCTATGGTAAAGGTGCTTCACGAAAATTTTGGTGTAGAAAAAGGATTGATGTCGACTATTCATTCTTATACCAATGATCAGTCCATATTGGATAGAAGACATTCAGATTTACGGAGGGCCCGGGCCGCAGCCCAGAATATAATTCCGACTAGTACTGGAGCGGCTAAATCTGTGGGCATAGTCCTTCCGGAATTGAATGGTAAGTTACATGGTATAGCTTTTCGTGTACCTACATCAGTGGGCTCCGCAACTGATTTTGTCGCTGATGTACAAACTGATGTGACACCTGAAGACATAAACCAAGCTTTCCAGTCAGCTGCTGAAGGATCGTTGAAAGGTATACTTCAGTATACAGAAGACCCAATAGTCAGTTCTGATGTGAGGGGAAATAGCCACAGTTGTATATTTGATGCTCTTTCAACGATGGTTATTCAAGATCGTATGGTTAAAATCTTGGGCTGGTATGACAATGAATGGGGATATTCCTGCAGGACTGTAGAAATGTGCTCGTTGATTGCCCAGAAAGGTTTTTGATTCGCTTATAGCGATTTTAATTAAGTGTGTCCATATAATGCCAGTTTTGTAATGTATGGGTTTAACAACCTGGAACCGATCACACCATGAACAAGTGGGATGCATTATTCAACCACACAAGCTCCTTTTGTAGATATCTCACCCGCTACAATCTGATTCTCCTAGGAATTCTAGGATTTGGTGCCTTATTAAGATTTAACGGTCTGAATTGGGATGGCGGATTCGGATTTCACCCTGATGAGCGGTCGTTGTATCTTCGTGCTGATTGTATGTATCGCATTTTGACCGAATCGTTGGGTTATAAGGTCTGTCTATCAGATTATCCGAATGTCCAAACAGGCATACCTGGATTCTCTACCCTCTTCAATCCAGATACGAGTCCATTGAATCCGCGTTGGTTTCCATTAGGCAGCTTACTCATTTATTGTCTAGTGGCTATACGATTCGTGCTGGAAATCTTTTTAGATCTACAAGCCTTAGACATGAGATATGCGGGGCGAATTCTGTC
>Ga0114932_10005078_pt1 | contig 11884 bp, 21 predicted proteins | sample 2SBtaG_2_FD_87286 | JGI IMG/M metagenome (GOLD analysis project Ga0114932, IMG submission 87286) | Deep subsurface microbial communities from Kolumbo volcano to uncover new lineages of life (NeLLi) - 2SBTROV12_ACTIVE470 metaG | ecosystem: Environmental > Aquatic > Marine > Volcanic ... | reverse complement strand
TCCGGTCCAGTGTCCTTTATCGGATTATGGTCAATGATGTTCGTTACAGTCTGGAAAGCACCCCAGAGTGTAATTCGGTCATTATCAGCCCGTGCGGACTTAAGGTCATGCCCTGCATTAATGACGGGGGCTTCCTCGTTTGTATGAACAAAATTCCCAATCGTATCTGGCAGACCGGAAAGATCGATGGTCGTTGTACCTGCCGAAACAGCTTCTTGCATTAGCTGCTCTAGTGCGGCTAGTTTTTGCTTTTTCAGCTTGGCATCAATCGTGCGATTAGACGGCGTGTATTCTTGGCCTCTTGCCAACAGCAACGCCTTACGAACCGCAATAGAGTGCGTCACCTTGCCAGAATTATCGACAGTCTCCTTGCCACCAAACACAGTGCGAAAGAAATCAATCTCTTCTTCACCTGTAAGAACTTTCGCCGCCATCTTTTTGGCAAGCTCTTCAAACTGTGAAAACTCAGACTGAAACATACCCAGCGCCGTAACCATAACATCAGCGTCAAACGGCACTTTATGGTTATGCTTTACGATCTGACTGGCTGTATTCTTAGCAAGTGTCCAAGTGTTGTTGCACACAACGCGAATAGGACTGAACAGACAGCTATTCGCACGCATTCCGCTATGATCCAGTGTAAACACAAGATTAGACACAACGGTATCATCACCATCAAGAGTAAAGCCTTCGTTTGGTGTAGCCATTGCCCAAACCTTTGCGCCGTCAAATAAAGATCCGGCAGTGTGAACATACAGACTTCCCGCATCAACGAATGGCTGGAAGAACTCAAACATAGTAGAGTTTTGGACAGGCAAATACGCCTCAGTAACGCACTTGCCTAATATCTGTCCGTCGCTCACTCGCTCAATGTAGTAGCTTGCATCAATGGGCGAGCCATCGGCCTTGTGGTTTGCCTCAAGTCGAACATCCCAATCTAATCCGGCTGCTCGTTGGATTTCATTAAGCGGCATATCGGCGCTGATTTGAGTACCTAAACCGTGCCACGGAACTTCGCCCACAAAGGCCATATTTTCTACTGCATGTACCATCTAAAATATCCTTTCATTTCTGGTTAATCTGATAACGGTACGGGTTGCATCTTAAAGCAAAGCAACTTGATTGCAACTGCTTTTTTTGTTCGCAATGAACACAAAAAATGGTTCTCGGATCGGCTCAAAAAACGAAACGAAAAAAACAAAACGAGACAAAAAACAAAGAACCAAAGATAAAAAGCCCATCACGAACAAAACCTTTTAGTTTAAAGTAGTTAAGGTTGACAAAAGTATGATTGACAAAATTATAAAGCCTTCATATCTGACAAAACGCTAAACTCTTCATGCGTCATAGGTCTTTGCCTATAACCAAACGGACAAGATATCTTAAAGTCACCGCATACAATCTCACGAATAGTATCGAGATTGACATTGCGATAACCTTTTTTGTTGACATCGTACACACACAAATAATTGTTGTGTGCGTCTTTAGTCTTACCGCTGACTGTATGTTTAGTTACACCAAGCCTACCCGTCAAGGTACGTTCTTCACCATTTGCTTTGACAAAAGTTACAGTAAAAAACTTACTACCTACACGCGAGGCAACATATTCTGCGAAAGTCATATCGCTTCGATTTATCATATTATAGCCATCCCATCCTTATGATGTATAACTGCTGTACACTCTTTCTCGCCTTCTTCCGTTATCCAGTGATTTTCTGGAAGCCCTTCGGCTTTATCTAACGCCTCTTGTAAAACCTTATTAATGAAGTCCTCACTTTCTGTAAACGTTTCATAGTTAGTTCCGACTGTAACTGTTTGTGTTACATATCTATATATTTGCACAACAATCTTTTGATCTCTTTCGCTACTCATCATCTTTCTCCATCTGTTCTGCTACTTCACGGGAAAGGTCTAGCATGACTTCTGCTGCTTCGTCAACAATTGTTTGAGCATAATGTTTTGCCCACACTTCACCTAGACCGTACTTGTGATCTAGAATAGATGTAAGTTGAGTACGTACAAACTCGCACACTTCTGCATCTAGATCATTGTATGAGTAGAACCCGACGCTATCTCTGTCTTGTCTCCAATTATTCATACTTTTGCACTCTCACCATGTTTTTCAAAACAATCTATTCGAGCTATTGTTGTATCTGGATACCATTGGTCCGCAAACTTACGTAGATTGTCTAGATTGTTATGTACATGCTCATAACATTTTTCAATAGTTTTAAACTCAAGTACCTTTCCGTTTAAATGCGTAACAGTCAAAGCGTCATTTTCGTTTAACTGTGCAAAGGGAAGAAACATTAGAATTACTATTTTATACATTTTCTATTGTCTCAAATATATCTTTAATCTTAGCATCAACAGCATCTTGCCCGTAGTGGTTATACATATGCCATCGGAAAATGTGTGATTGTACATCATCAACCATCGCTTGACCCCAACCATTTAACGGGCCATGTAAACAATCAACATAACGTTTCGCGTCTTCTTCGATTGTAGTCATTTTCATTTGTTTTTAACCTTCTCTATGACACAAGGGTTATTACTGAATTGATAACAGTTTAAACAATCCTTACACTTTTGACCAGTACAAGGTTTATAATGATCATCGGGAATAGCATTTGTAGACATAGAGAAATGTTTAGCTGGAAGGGATTTCCGGTGAAAAACCTTATCTTTATATATAATGTTCTCATCGTCAGACACATTATTAAAAACATAATGAAAATACTTTGGTGGTTTCCATTGCACGTTGTCTATAAACGGATTAGACCACACAAGAATAAGATTAAAGGGCATTTCTATGTCTAACTCTTTTGCCACTCTGTTCACAATGTCTGTGCGTTTTGTCCACAATGCAAAGTTACAATGGCGATTTGTTTTTGCAATCAGTATATAGTTTTTAAAATGCGTATCGTTTAATAACTCACCATGAGCATCAAAACGAAAATAGCTTGCATTTATAAAAGGCACATCGGCAACGTCTAAAGGTTTAGACAGTATGTCTGTATTTCTTTGAAGCGCCTTTTCTAGATTAGTTCCGAAACGCTTTGATTCTAGCGTATTAAAACTATAACACTTTGTGCAAATTATCTTGTCGTTCTTTGCCTTGTGCATCTTACGACAGAAATCATTATCTAAAGTATTAACGCTAATCGCTTGGAAATCTTCAAGCTTACCGTTTAGTTTACTTATGTGTATTTTCTGCATATCTTGCATTCCTGTTTTGCTTCGATAATCTCTTTTAAACTACTGATCCGATAGTGTCAAGAACTTTCTTTGTACACAATGATCACTCCATAGCCGTACCGAAGTCGTCAACATTTACAAAACCAGAGATTTGTTCTTTTGTGTACATCATAGACTCTGATCGGTAGTTACAGGTTTTACACGTAAACTTTACAAAGTCATCGACAAAAACTAAATCACGAACTATTGATGCTTTTTCGTAAGATTGACAAAATTTACAGTAAACGAAAAACGCCTCTTCTGGACTGGTCATGGTTGACAAAATTCCTTTTTCAGTTGACAAAGTTGATCTTGCATTGTCATTGTATCGTGTACACTTTTAGCCTCTAGTAAAATGGCTGGAAGGAGGAGGGGTGACAAACATCCTGACAAAAGTAGAACGGTTGACAAAATAAATACACAAAGAATTTTATTCATTCTTCACCAAACTGCTCTATCTCTTTGTGTTCATCCTCTATACCCCACTCAACATAAGTGCGAATAGCCTCTGACACACTTATGCCCTCAGACTCAGATTTACGAATAAGATGATCAAAGGTATCTTGCTCAAACCCACAAACTATTCTACGCAATCTGCGCTTTCCTTCAATGTGTCCTTTAACCATCGCTAGTTCTCCACAGTAAATTCAAAACTAACAGGACCGTCAGCATTCTGTACAAAGTCTACAAGTTCTTTTTGTTCTTTGTTCAAAACGTCCACAACAACCCACACAACCGGATTGTGTCCATTGTCAGCTTCCCACAACCAATCTGCAAAGTCAGCATCGTAGTAGGAAAGATAGTCACGCCGCCAAACGTTAAACTTGCCATCCGAGCGTTCTTTAATCTCTATATTATTTAACATACGTTAGTTTCCTTTTTAGAATAGTTCGCCACGACTTTGTGGTGGTATGTGTTTTAAATTTGCAAATCTATCATAGACTGTCAAGGTATCTGAATTAATTTGCACAACGTGACCGTTTGAGTCAGTCCAAATACTTGTGGTTATGTGTTCAAGAGCCTCGTTGTTCTTTGTCGCTATGACATTGTGTATGTTCTGTACAGCAACAGGAGAGGGTGCAGATATAGGATGTACACCAGAAACTATAGCCTCTATGGGTGGTACTGAAGACATCTTAAACTACTCCTCTATACAGGTTTAAGTAAAGCTTATGTTTTCTCCATAGCCAAGCGTCCAGTTTTCCGACTATCCGAAAGCCTATCAGAAACAATCTGTAAAGTAAATAGTAACATTTATTTTTCATTTTATATCCTTTACCGTTGACAACTCAGCCCCATAGAACTATAATACTCAATGGAAGCCTTGTCAACTAAAAAAAAATCAGTTGGAAAATCAATGGGTTATCGAAGAGTTCAAAAAGACTTGCAACGTCAAAAGAAAAGGCGTAATGTCGTAGCCGCAAGTCTGTCTGATCCTATGTTTCGCAAGCGTGTTGTCGAGTCTAAAAAGATTAAACATAAGCGAAGGCGATTGACAAAAGATCAGATTGACAAAATCTACAATGACACTGAACAGGAATCAAAGACATGACCAGATACTACGTAGAATACATAAACGAAGATAGAATAGAAGATATAATTTATCTTTATGCTCCTTCACAAATCTTTGTAGAGAGTATAATGTCTGACTATGAAATAGTTTCAATTGATCAAACGGACTAAAAGATATGAATATTTTCTACCTTGACAAAAATCCAGCAAAAGCTGCCGAGTATCACTGCGATAAGCATGTGGTAAAAATGATTTTAGAAAGTTCACAAATGCTTTGCACTGCTCACAGAATACTTAGCAGTGAAGAGTTCTGTGATAATCGTGGTTTGTATAAACTTGCATATCAAAACCATCCAAGCACAGTATGGGCAAGAGAAAACCATGTGCAGTATCGTTGGTTGTATAATCTTTACGAAGCGTTGCTTACAGAGTATACAAAACGTTACAAAAAGTCTCACGCTTCTGGGCGATTGCGTGAAGCTTTAGAACTGTCTCCTATAGCAATAGATACAGGACCGTTTAAAGAACCGCCACAATGTATGCCTGACGAGTACAAGGTAAAGGGAAACTCTCTTATCGCGTATCGTAAGTACTACAAAGGTGACAAAGCTTCTTTCGCTAAATGGGCGTATTCTGATACTCCGTGGTGGTGGGAAAACCCCAACGAGTTTATCTTGTAATGAAGAAAATACTAGCCTTGCTTCTAGTTATGCTCTGTATGCCATTTACAGCCCACTCAGAGGAGACTGACGAGTTAAAGTGTCTTGTAGAGGCCATTTATCACGAAGCTCGTTCTGAACCGTTTATAGGGCAATTAGCAGTGGCTAATGTTATCATAGAACGTGTTAATCTTGAACACTTTCCTGACACAATATGTAAAGTCGTACACTCTGCAAAAAAGTGGAAAGGTAAAATCATTAGGCACAAATGCGCTTTTAGTTATTACTGTGATGGTAAAAAAGAGTGGGCCACAGTGAACAAAAAAGCATTTAATTCAGCTTACGATGCTGCTTCTTTGGCAATGAAAGGAGTAGTTGTTCTATCCACGTTAGGTGCTACACATTATCATGCAAGTTATGTGCAACCATCGTGGTCTATGACAATGGTAAGATTACAACAAATACAAACTCATATTTTCTACACAGATGCAGATCAACCTTTTACGCCCGGAACTATCTTACATGAAAATATATACAAATGATGAACACTTTGATATTCTGCATCGTGCAGTTGACAAAGCTAGAAAGAATGCAAAAGAAATAAAAGTACCTCGACAGGCGTTACTAAACGTTCTTATGGATCATGCAAATTTCATAGGAACAATTCAACAACTAGGTGAAACTGTGGAGTACCCTGACAAATGACTGACAATATAACTACAATAAACATAACATCAAAGATGCGTGATTACGCTTCTAAAAAATCTAAAGAAATGGGAGTTCTTAAACACTCCATAGCAAAAGGTAAAGGAAACATGTATGGGTTCTTAGGAGAGAACATGTTTCAAGGTTACGCATCTCCTTTTTATAAAGTAGAAACACACAATACATACGATTATGATTTTATTTTAAATGATAGTATAAAGATAGACGTAAAAACAAAGTCTACAAGTGTCATTCCAAAAGGTCAGTATGACTGTAGTGTAGCAGCATATAATACAAAACAAAAGTGTGACGCTTATGTGTTTTGCAGAGTTATGCACAGTTTTGATACAGGGTTTATACTTGGCGGGTTGACAAAAGAGGCTTTCTTTGACAAAGCGGAGTTTTGGAAAAAGGGTGTCATAGACCCGTCTAATGGTTACAGAGTAAAAGCAAATTGTTACAATATTAAAATTGATCAACTTCAATCCATAAAGGACTTAGTAGAAACATGTATGGAGAACAGTTAGAGTTGCCCTTTATGACTAAACCATCTGCACTCAAGGTAGGTGTTAAATACAAGGGATTTGCGTACAGAGGTACAAAGAGTTTAGTGTTTGACAAGGACACGGGTTTATATGTATATAAGTGTGTGCATATTCTTAAAGGCCCAAACGGAGAAGAAGTTCCTTATTATAAAAAAGATAATCCAGATAGCTTTGAGACTTCAAAAGGCTTTAGAGAATACGTAGAGGCAATACTAGAAGTAGCACCACCACTATAAGGCGTAGACCCATCCTCCTCCTCATTACTAGTACGTTTTTATATAAGTAACTGAATAGGCTAACAAATGTCCAGATACATACTAGATTTAGAAGCAGACAGCTTGGATGCCACACGCATATGGGTTGTATGTATATGTGATATGGACATGCCTAACCGCAAGGTTCTTTCATTTACAGACGCATCTTCCTTTTTAAAAGAAGTGGATATAGAAAATGATACATTTATTGCTCACAACGGTATCGACTTTGATTTTCCAGTCATGCAAAAGATTTGGGGAGTGGATATCAAAAACACAATCGACACTCTGGTACTATCCAGACTATTTCATCCTGATCGTGTTGGTGGTCACTCTCTTGGCGCTTGGGGTGAACGGCTTGGCTACGCTAAGATAAGCTTTGACAAGTTTGATGCTTATTCTGAGGACATGGTTAATTACTGTGAACAAGATGTATACATTACAGTAAAACTTTATGAATACTTGCTTGAAGAAGGTATAGATTTTTCTCAACAAAGTATAGACCTTGAGCATTCTATTGCAAAGGTTATTTCTAAACAATCACGCTACGGTTTTTATTTAGATCAAAAGAAGGCAGTCGATCTGTTGGTTGAAACACAATCAAAAGCTGATGCGATTAAAGCCAACATAAAAGAATACTTTGCACCAAAAGTTAAAGTTGTTCGTACTGACCTACCAAAGTACACAAAGACTGGCACTATATCTAAAGTGGGTTTAAAACAGTTTAAGTATGACGAGGTAGGTGGTCCCTTCTGGACAATTGACTTTGAAGAGTTTAATCCAGCATCACATAAACAAGTTGTAGAACGTATGCACGAGGCTGGCTGGAAGCCTGTTGAGTTTACACCAAAAGGCGCACCTAAAGTATGTGAAGCTAATCTAGCAACTCTTCCAGATACCGCGCCCAAACCTGCTAAAAAGCTTTCTGAATGGAAGATGCTTGAGACACGTTGGAAAACTGTTGAGTCTTGGCTAAACGCTTTAGGCAACGATGGTAGAGTACACGGTAAGGTTTTTAGTCTTGGCGCAGTTACAGGTAGAATGACACATGCTGATCCCAACATGGCAAACATTGTCGCTGTATACAAACCGTACGGTAAGGAAAGCAGAGAGTGCTGGACCGTACCTAATGATGACTACCGTATATGTGGTATGGACGCACAAGGCTTAGAGCTTCGTATGCTTGCTCATTATATGCAGGACAAAGATTATGCGGAGGAAGTTGTAAACGGTGATCCTCATACAGTCACCATGCAAGCTTTAGATATTGATGATAGATCGCTGGCGAAAACATTTATTTATGCGTTTTTGTATGGTGCTAGTCCACACAAGCTAGGCTCTATACTTAATCTAAACGCCTCTCAAGGTGACGTTATCAAACAAAGGTTTCTTAACAACATGCCAAGCCTACAAAACTTAATCAGTCGTGTAGATCAGGTGTCAGGGCGAGGCTACATACGAGGCATAGATGGCCGTAGGCTGTATGTGCGGCACTCTCATGCGGCTTTAAACACGCTGCTGCAAGGCGCAGGAGCTATTCTGTGTAAGCAGTGGTCTATTTGTATGGATGAAGCAATCCAGAGAGAAGGCATACGCGCCAAGCTAGTAAATACAATACACGATGAGCTTCAATTTGAGGCTCATAAACAGGATGCGGAACGAGTTGCAGAACTAGCACAGTCCTCAATTCGAGAAGCAGGGCATCTATTAAAACTACGTGTTCAAATGGATGCCGAGTCGAAGATCGGATTTTCTTGGGCCGACACGCATTAAAAGGGTTGACACAAGAAATAAGATCGTTTATAACTGAACTTCAACCACTATCAAGAAGGAAGAAAAATCCATGATTGTCTACGGAACTGCTTTTTACCCAAATCTTTTTCAACCAAACCAAATGTCCAACAAGTTTGAAATGAACATTGGTCAGTTGGACAAAGATGCTATTCGTGATCTTAAAGGCGCAGGTCTTGATATTAAGACAGGCGAAGGTAACAAAGAAGATCACGGTGAGTTTATTACTGCTAAGTCTGGACGCCCTATTCGCGTTGTAGACGCAGCAGGAAACCCGTGGGATGAGTCTCGCGCTATAGGTAATGGAAGTTTGATTAAAGCTTCTGTAAACCCCTACGATTGGAACTATAGAGGTAAGTCAGGTGTAGGTGCTGGACTTAACTCTGTAATGGTTTTAGAGTGGGTTGAGTATGCTGGCACGGACGAGCTTGAGCCAGAGCCAGAGTTCATTGAAAAGCTTGTCGGTGGCGAGCTTGTCGGTGATGAGCTAGACTAGAAATAGTCAATTGGGCGCAGAGTAACCGTCTCTGTGGTATCTAGGGTGAGGGCGTGGGGTCTAGATACATTTTATTTAAAGGGTTTAAACATGACATGCAGAAATAACGTAGTAGACTTGTCAAGAGAATTTTGGACAAGAAAAGTAGATCGCTACATGATGTTGTATGAAAATGAATACATAACTAGAAAAGAATTTAAAAGATACATGAGTAACATGGGGTTTGAGGAAGCTTCTTTGGAAAAACTCTTATTGGAAGATGAAGAATATGACTACTGATAAGAAAAATATTTACTCTCTTATAGCAGACATAAGGTATATAATTAATAACGGTAAACAATCTATAAACTCTGAAAATTTAAAAAAGTTTACGGCATCCCTAACAAAAGAAGCTGTAAGCTTTCTTGATCCCTCAGAGCGTACAAGAAAATCTTATCTTAGAATGTCCAACATAGGACGAGAAGATCGTAAGCTTTGGTACGAAATGAACACAGAGCCTGTAAAGCATCCACCAGAGCTTCTTTTAAAATTCTTTTATGGAAACATTGTAGAGTCTTTACTTTTATTTCTTGCAGCAGAAGCAGGACACAAGGTAGAGGACGAACAAAAAGAAGTAAAACTAAACGGCGTAAAAGGACACATAGACGCTAAGATTGACGGTTGCATCATAGATGTTAAATCTGCATCGGCGGCTGGATTTAAAAAGTTTAAACAAGGTACACTGTTTGAACAGGATGCGTTTGGATATGTTGGTCAAATCTCTGGATACATGGAAGCAGAAGATTGTGCTGAAGGTGGCTTTCTAGCTTACGATAAAAGCACCGGAGAGATTGCTTTGTTGATGGTAGATGAGCTTACAAAGATGAATGCGTCTGCACGCATTGAACATTTAAAGAAAGTTATGAAACTTGACAAACCACCTGAAAAGTGCTATGATCCCGTTCCAATGGGTACAAGTGGAAACTACGTTTTAGACTTTCCCTGTCGATACTGTGACTTCAGAACGGAATGTTGGAAGGATGCGAATGACGGTAAAGGGTTACGCCTGTTTAAGTATTCTTCCGGTCTTAAATACTTTACAAAGATCGCAGTGCAACCAAAAGTAGAGGAGTTATTTTAAAGTTGGCAAATGCAAAATATGTCAAGACACACCAACCCTGCGATGACTGTGGTTCTAGCGATGCCCTTTCTGTTTATGTGGACGGGGGTACTCATTGCTTCTCTTGCAATACTACTCACAAAGGAGAAAATATCGTGCCGTTTGACAATAATGTTGAACTATCTCAAGGCTACTCAGACTCAATAAAAGACAGAAAGATACGCAAAGATGTATGTTTTCGATACGGTGTGACTTTATCAAATGATGGTAAACATATCTATCCTTACTTTGATAAAAACAATTCACATATCGCAAACAAAATAAGAAATAGTAAGAAACAGTTCTTTACAGAAGGCAACATGAGTGAGTGTGGTCTTTTTGGTCAGCAGATTTTTGGCAACGGTGGTAAGTATATTACCTTAGTCGAGGGCGAACTGGATGCAATGTCGGTCTATCAAATGTTCGACAGTCAGTGGCCTGTAGTGTCAGTACGATCAGGCGCACAGTCTATAGAGAAAGACATAAATGATAACTATGACTTTCTAAACCAGTTTGATCATATTCGTATTTGTTTTGATAATGATGAAGTAGGACAGGCAGCGGCTCGAAAAGCAGCAGAGCTACTTGCACCAAAAGCGTCAGTTATCAACATGCGGTACAAAGACCCTAACGACTATCTTGAAAAGAATGCAACGGCAGAGTTTAAACAGGACTGGTGGAACGCTACAACATACACTCCAGAAGGTATTGTATCCGGTACGGACTTGTGGGAAGAGCTAAATAAAGGTCCAGAAAAGTCCATTGCAACGTATCCCTATGCTGGTTTAAATAAATACACTTACGGAATGCGCCCCGGAGAGTTGATTACGGTATGCGCTGGAACAGGCATAGGAAAAAGCGGCTTTATGAGAGAGCTTGTGTACCATGTGTTCAGTACTACAAAAGAAAACGTAGGGCTTATGTTTTTGGAAGAGTCCGTAAAGACTACTGCAAAAGCTGTTATGGGAATACACGGCAGCAAACCTTACCACCTTCCAGACACAGAGTACACAGAGGAAGAGTATCGTACAGCCTTTGAGGACACTGTAGGCAGTGGTCGTATCTTTTTCTTTGATCACTTTGGAAGTAATTCAATACAAAATATCATTGGTCGTATGCGCTACATGGCAAAGGTTCTGAAGTGTAAGTACATTGTACTAGATCACATAAGCATCTTGGTAAGTTCGCAAGAACACGGTTTTGATGAAAGACGCACCATTGATGAGTGTATGACTAAGTTGCGTACACTGGTACAAGAGCTAGGTATCTGTATGATCATAGCCTCACACCTTCGTAGAGTGTCAGACGGTTCGCATGAAGAGGGCAAAGAGCTTTCGTTAAACCATTTGCGCGGATCGCACTCAATAGGGCAACTAAGTGATCTTGTAATAGGTCTGGAAAGAAACGGACAAGCAGACTGCCCTGTAGAGCGTAACACTACAAAGGTACGAGTGATCAAAAACAGGTTTAGCGGAATGACTGGATTGTGCAGCACACTGTTCTTTGACGGCAAGACAAACCGATTACGTGAAGTTATGTCGCACAAC
>Ga0114932_10005076_pt1 | contig 11889 bp, 10 predicted proteins | sample 2SBtaG_2_FD_87286 | JGI IMG/M metagenome (GOLD analysis project Ga0114932, IMG submission 87286) | Deep subsurface microbial communities from Kolumbo volcano to uncover new lineages of life (NeLLi) - 2SBTROV12_ACTIVE470 metaG | ecosystem: Environmental > Aquatic > Marine > Volcanic ... | reverse complement strand
TTGCGATAACCGAAATCCGCGAGAGTTTGGATGTCGTCGACGACGCGGGCCGCTTCGGGCATCGATGGTGGCGGCCCAGTCGGTAGTGGTTCTAATTCATCTGAATTGGTTAGCGCGGAGCCTACGGAATTGACGCCGGCAATCGCAGCGAATAGCACGAGCAGGACTGCAAGAATTGCTCCGCCGGCGAGGGCGGGCCGAGGGATGTCTTCGAGCAACTCATGGCCCGCGATATCATCCAACAGCGAATCAAGTCTGTCTCGCACTAATTCGTCTGTAATCGACTGGATGCAAAGACTTGACTCATAGATTGAAGAAGATTTGGTGCAGGAGGTAGGATTCGAACCTACGAAGCACTACGCACTGGGACCTAAACCCAGCCCCTTTGACCGCTCGGGTACCCCTGCTTGAACCTCGGGCGCTGCGCGCACATCAAGAATCCAGCGGAAGCCAGTTCTGTCCCCATAGGGTCTTAACAGGAGCATCCGGCGAGAGGAATTTGGGGTGCACATGTCTCGCATTGGCGTTCTTGGTTTGGGTAATTGGGGCACCGCGCTAGCCAAGGTTTGGTGCGAGGATGGCCACAACGTGACAGGTTGGACTATCGAGCAGGAAGTGTATGAGTCGTTAATGACGACGAATATCAACGAAAAATATCTGCCCGAGTATGAAATTCCTAGGCTCGATGTGACAATGAAAATGTCGGACATAACCGACACCTGTGAAATCCTTGTTCTGGCCCTTCCAAGTGGTGTTATTCTTTCCGTGGTCAACGACCTAATCCCTTTGCTACGCCCCTCGCACGTGTTGCTTGATCTCGCCAAAGGATTGGCACCAACAACCGAGAGTGAATCGGGAATGATCTCGCAAGAGATTGAGGCTCGACTGACTGCGGCTGGGAAGGCAAATCCGGTTGTAATTCTAACCGGCCCGACAATCGCTCCAGAGGTTGCTCGTGGAGTGATGACGACTGCGATTGTCGCGTGTCATGACAGGTCGGTTGCTAATCGAATTTCTGAGAGGTTGTCGACTGAAAGCCTAGTGCTGACGGCAACCGATGATATCGATGGGGCGGAGTTGTGGGGCGCCTACAAGAATACGGTAGCTCTTGCTTGCGGACTTGTGGATGGACTTCGTGGAGGCATTGGCGGTGACAATCTCAAGGCCGCGTTGGTTCTTGCTGGATTCTCGGAAGGTATCAAACTCCTCGATGCGATGGGGGCTGAGGCTTCCACCGCCTTTGGCCCGGCCGGTATTGGTGATCTCTACGTGACTGCTACGAGTCCGCGCTCTCGTAATCGAACTCTAGGTGAGAAACTCGGTTCTGGTAAGTCGCTGGAAGAGTCTCTCGGTGAGATGCACATGGTTGCTGAGGGGGTTCGAGCAAATCGAATGTTCCTCAATCGTGCACGGCGACTCGACATCCAGGTTCCCTTCCTGAGTGCGCTGGGTGACTTACTTGCTGGCGAAGCCGAGGTAGGCGAGGCTGTCCGCAGAATGGTCGAGTCTTACGAATCCTGATTTGGATCTGAGAGATATGGTTCTCCGGATGGCTGGTTTCCCAGCCACCCGGATTACGTAATTCCGTTCTTCTTACCGCTATTTTCGGAAATCAAGCCATCATTGCGGTTGCCTTCTTGGCACCCATCCATGCTACGACACCGAATCCAATCTTGTTGATCATATCAGCGATGTTGTAGAGCACAGCCATGGTCTCCTGATTGACGCTTTCAGAGATTGCAACCTCTGGGCTGAACAGGTAACCGATTGGGTAGATTAGCCATCCGACGCAGATGAACCAGCGTAGAGCGTTGGTGCTCCACATTAGCTCTGGCGCGATAGCGTTGTTGTCAACCCCAAGTCCTGAGGTCCACGGGGTTCCTGTGGCAACGATGATCATTGCCCATCCCATTCCGCCCAGGGCGAGAGCGAGATACGCGTTCATCATTCCAGACTCACCAGCGTAGCCGAAGCCAATCATGATTAGAGCACCTAGGAAGCAAATTGCGGTGAATCCCATGCCTGCGAACTTTGTATCGGTTATCGCGTCCTTGCCGACAAGAGACGGGAACTTCAGTGCCATCAGAGGCACTGTGATAATCCAGTCCATGTATCGGTACTCTATACTGACCAAATTGTGGTCGATATACACGCCGCGCATGTAGTAGTAGTGCATTGCAGCGATACCAACGATGAGTGCAGAAATGGTCATGGTCGTGCGGAATTGAGGTGCAACGCTGTTCCTCTCAACTAGGAAGAAAACGAATGCCGCACCCATGGCAATGTATCCGACGAAGAAGGTGAAGAAGGTCAGCATCCCAAGGTTATCATATCCCTTGGTGGCTGGGTTCACGGTCTCAGCAGACACAGATTGTGTGACAATCAATGCTAGGCAGGTAATGGCCATAGCCATGGCAGTCGTTCTTGGGCTAATTTTGGGATTGGGAAAATCCATGTGTGTCGTGAGTAATATTTGCATATAAATCAGTGTTTGAGCCTAGGAATACTTCTTCCTAAATCTCAAATTTTTGCATAAAAGGGAAATTTGAAACTTTTTTGGTTGACGAACAAGAATAGGTCAGAAAGTAGTCGCTTTCCTGCCTAACTTCGCGGAATGTTTGATGGCCTGACGTTGGCACATGGGAGCGAGCGAGATGGCGGCGGCTGACCTGAACGAGTTCGAAATACGCCTGCTGAAATGGTTGGCGGCTTCGGATTTTGAGGAGGTGCCGTGGTCGACCAAACGCGCGGCTGATGCCTTCAAGGTGAATGAGAACGAAGTCTATGAGGCTCTATCTGCCCTCACCGTTAAAGTTCCACATAATATCCACATTTACTACGAAGATGCTGCTATTCGCATCGTTGCTGATGATGATATCTGATCTCAAAATGACCCTCAAAGATAACGGCGCTCAATCTAACGATTCAGAAGATTCCGTTCCAACAGGGTCACGCATGAGTAGAATATCTCGCCATCGCGGACGTGGAAGATTCGATGTATCATCGATAAATCCGCGCCGGACAATCAGTGATATTTGATCGATAATCACCACGACCACGAACATGACGACAATCAATGCAAGTACCTTGTCGTAGAGTTGGAAAGGTGTCAGATAGTGATTCATGTACCATCCAATTCCACCTGCTCCAACCAAACCGATGACCGAACCGTGCCGGACGTTATACTCGAACATGAACAGCATTTGGCTGATCAGCGCATTACTGGCTTCTGGGATGGCGAAGAAGCGCGCGACCTGCCAGCGCGGTAGACCCATGGCACGCGCTACTTCGAGAGGTTCCTTACTGACTCCCTCAAGTGCTTCATACTGCATTTTTCCAAGGTAACCAACGGTGTACATTGTCATGGCGAGAACGCCTGCGAGGGGACCGATTCCAACGACAATAACGAAAATTAGAGCCCAGATTAGCGATGGTAAAACACGCATCGCAGCGAGGACTTGCCTCATCGATTGAGATAGCCAATAAGGTGAGAGATTGGAAGCGGCCATCGCTGCGAGAGGAAGAGAAAGAAGCATGCCGAATACTGTCGCGAGAAATGCGATTTCAAGAGTCTGGGTCATACCTACGACGGCTGGACTACAGAGAATATCAGACTCAAAGGTGCAAGGCGGATATGTCCATCCTGCGCGCTCGGTGAGGACCGTGAAATCCGGAGGAAGTGCCTCTGATCCCAGCTTCTTGAGATTGCTCCAGCCATCGAGTAGTTTCCAGATTGTAATCTGTAAATGATTGGTTATCAATAGTGTGACGATACTGAGAACGACTGCGGTTCTCAGAATCGGTCGCTGTGAAATTTGACGTAGGGTGTTGGAGAATCTTTCGCTCACGCCGAGCCCTCCGCGATTACTGGAAGATTGGACGAAGTATCCTCATCCTCATCGAATGGGATGAGACGTCGGCCTCTCAATTGGTAGACGCGGTCACAGAATGTCTTGGCTCTGACAGGATTATGATCGACAATGAGAATCGCCATTCTGTGGTCTTCAGCCATGTGGCGGAAGAGGTCGATGATACCTCTTGCAGTCTCAGCATCAAGTTCGCCGAGACACTCATCGGCGAGAAGCAAATCAGGTTCTTGCAGCATCGCGCGCGCGATAGCAACGCGTCGCTGCTGCCCACCAGATAGTCGATTCACAGATTCGAGGGTCTTCTCTGTGAGTCCAACCTCCTCGATTACGGCACGGGTCTCCTCACGCATCCGCTTGCTCGGTAGAGAGAATGCGGTCTGTAGGAAGCTGGCTTCGGCCAGTGCGCCCATCAATACATTGTATCCCACGGTCTGATGCTGGACGAGGCCAAGTCTTTGTGGAATCAGACCGATTGCACCTTTGTCGGCTCGGGTTTCTGCTGTGCAACAGCATTCAACCGAGCCCCCCAGTGGGCGAACGAGTCCTGCGGCAGTACGTAGCAGAGTAGTTTTACCGATGCCAGACCTACCGGTCAGCCCAACGATTTCGCCTGCTCGAATTGTGAGGTCAACCCCCTCGATTAGAGGTGATAAAACATCGAAGCCGATGGTAGCATCGGCAAGGCGAAGGCGGACGGGGTTCAGATCTTTGACCGTCATATCACCCACCTTCTCCATGCTCACTCGTCGTACTTCTCATCAAAGTAGGCTGCGATGCCCGGAATAGCCCCAATCGCATCGCTATACGAACCGAGATGGCCCTCAGTAGTCACCTCAGATATTCCAGGTGTGTTGAGGACTCCATCAAGGATCTCAGCGCCGCCCTCGGCGGTATTCAGTGTGAGAAATGCCTCGACAATCACGTCGATCTTCTCCTGACTGGTGGTCTCCGTATTGACCATAACAGGGTGGCTTGGGACCTGCCCGAAGGCCGGTTCAAGAGGCCGGTACTGGTCTCGCTCAAGGCACCAATCGTTTCCTTCGCAGTGGTCTTCGTATGAGGTCGTCTTACCAAATGCGACATCACCTACTCCCTCGGTCATGCAGCGGAAGGCCCCGCTGTAGCTGTAGTAGAGGTCGCCGCTCTCAGGAATCGAAGCGTTTCCGAAGTGCTCCTCGATGGTTGTGCGCAGTGAGGAAATGTCATCAGCATCACCGCTAACATCGACGATGCCATTGTTGATCATGTATCCCATCGGCATCAACATTCCAGCCGACTTGAGCCATCCAGTGTGGCAGGAGTCCTTGCCCTCGAGGTCTTCGAGAGACTGTATGTCAGAGTCAGCGAGCACCCATGCCTGTGCTGTGTAGGATGTGGTTCCATCGCTCTTCTGGTCGGCAAGAATGGCAGAGAAGTCGTGCTGTTGCCAAGCAATCCAAGCTGCACCTCCGTCAAGGAATGCGATATCTGCGTGGCCGAAGCGGAGAGCTTCGATAGCTGCGATATTCGAGTTAATTGGATAGAGTTCAACCGCATATCCTGACTGAGCGGCGATGAAATCAGCGAGAGTCTGAGGGTTCGCAGATGGATTATCGTAATCATCCTGCGTCTTGAAGGCGATCCGGATTACCTTCTCGTCTTCTTCTGATTCAAGGCAACCAGCCATACTTGCGCTCAAAATGAGAGTTACAAGTAAAGCATTCAACATCGTTTTCGATTTCATTCTATTCACTCCCAATGGTTCTGACGAAGATCTCTTCGAGTCGGCGACCGCCCATAATGATATATATTTTAGGGGACCCTAAACCTCGAACATTACGGCACACTGTGAGCCTACTCTTATACAAAAATGACTTCTGACTTGTAGCCGATACCCATATCGTGCGAGAACCCCCGCGTAGGCGCAATGACTCGTGACGGAGTACTACGAATCGCGGCGCTCATTGCGATGTTCGCCATGGTTACCTCGTGGATTCCAATGAGTGTGCCTAGTGACCAATTAGAGCAATTTGAAGAGCGGAGAGAACAACTCGGTGGAGATGGACCGACGCTCGAAGAACAATGTAGCTCAATCACATTCGAAGATATGTTCGAATATTCGAGGGGAATCTTCGACATAGAGGTTGCAAGCGATTGGAATTCTGCCCAAGTGACAGCAGTTGCTTGGGTTAATGGAAGCCTTGCCGACGATGTAAGAGCGAGTTTGGACACGTATGTAGCAGCGGTATATCCCAGTGGGGACGATGGATGGATCTCCACAGACGAGAGAGAGGGGGTTCGAGCAATCGCCTCTGAGTGTGTTGAACACACGCTGACACGAATGGGAATGCGCGACGGTAGTCCACACCGTGGAGGAGATGGAACCGACTGGAAGAACATCTCATGGACTGAAAATGATGTTCTAGTTGAGGAGTGGAATTTGGTGCCTCTACGACATTCAGAAATCAGAGATTGTACAGGATTCGGAAGTAGCAGCGACTGCGTCGAGGTTCCTGTCGCTCCAGACAGCGATCGTGATTGTGACGAAGATGTCGATGCATCTGCTAACGTTGACGAATGCCGAATGATGCTTTGGCTCAATGCTACACTCACAATCTCGAATATTGATGACCCCAGTGAATTCACATTGGCTTTCAACGCCTCTAACATGTCTAATGTCGAATACCACATCAAATTCCCTGTGACTGAGGGGCTCCGCCTCGATATGTGGGAAGAATGCGAGGGGCGAGATGTCGAGGTGGAGACTGGTGATTATGCCGGTATTGCACCGCTTCGCGGGAGTTGCGTCGGTGATGGATCGAGCACCTATGAATTAGTCGAGAATGACGATGGTAGCCTGACCTATTCCTTCTACCCTCATATGCCGCAATGGCCGTCTGGTGAGGATTTGTTCGCCGATTTCACCACGGCACCGATTCCAGTGGATAATCCTCCACAATGGACTGATGATGCTCCTGACGATGAATCATGGTTCCCACGCGCGAGCGGGGGAGCACAGGTCATAGCCAACTGGAATGATATCCAGAATTGGTTCGTCGACGAGGCCGGAACCGCCTCGCTCGAGGTCAGTTGCCGAGGCGACGAGGGGCTCATGATAACCTACGAGGATCGAGAGATTTCGATGGATGTCCCTCGTGGTGAAGCCGGCGAAGTGACTTGCGAAGGAATAGACCGATCCGGCCAGTCCTCAGGTAATAGGACATGGAGTGTCGGTGTTCCGTTCCAGATTTCTAGCTCATCTATGGATCTAGCCGACCCTCATCCAATCACACTCAGCCCTACTTCAGGGTGGCCTGCTCTGAACGTAGAGGTCGGATTCACGTCCGAGCATGATAAGGCCGGAACTTACTCTGGACCTTACTCTCTATACATGTCCGAAATCACCGCAGATGTCGCTGCAACCAGCACCGTTCCAGGTCCAGCCTATGTTGCGATTCGAGTGACAGGAGATGGTGTTTACACTATGGAAGCAATTTATGATCTTGGAATAGAAAAGGCTAGCAGAGCCCCAGTAATGACTGTGAATAGTGAGGGATGGGACGGCGACTCATGGATGATGAGCGGACAATTCTCAGACCCCGATGGAGAGGAGGTGACGTTTACTTTGATGATAGATGGATCATCTGTTGGAAACATCGCTGTCAATGGAAATACCTGGTCTACTCCGACTATCGACTTCTCGGTCTGGGCTGAAGGAACTCACACGGTCGAAGTGACTGGTTGTGATGTCTCAGGTATGTGCACCAGCCAACAGCGAGTGGTGGATAACTCGCACCTATTCGTCGAACCTGAGCCTGAACCAGATGCGCCAAGCGAATCATCCTCTAGATTGCCTGCGATGGGATTGCCTGGGCTGATTCTCGCAGCATCTGCCGCACTCATATACTCGGGCCGACGCGCCTGAGGCCATGAGCTTCTCCGGTACGGTCGAGAAGGAGTCCTATGAGGGCGGCCTGATGGTCGCATTCGAGGGTCGGGCACCGCGTCTCGGTGCAACACTTCGCGTCATTGGTGGGAAGCCGATTGGGCGCGTGAATACTGTCATTGGTGCCGTCGATCGCGCTCTCATTCACATTCATCCTTTGGCAGAAGGAATCGAGGCCTCGAGCGCTGTCGGTTCTCCTGTTGAAATCGCTCCGCGCGAGCGTCGCGAGCGCTCCGACCGAGGCCGTGGTGGCTACGACCGCCGCGACAATAGCCGAGGCCGAGATGGTGGGGGATTCCAGCGTCGTGACGGTCGAAGTAATGACCGAGGGAACAATCGAGGAGGAAATCGCGGTGGCGATTGGGATTGTCCGAAGTGCAATAACAACAATTTCTCATTCCGCGACAAATGCAACCGTTGTGAGGCTGAGCGCCCAAGCGGTGGTGGAAATTCCCGTGGCGGTGACCGCGGAGGCTACCGAGGTGGCGACAGGCGAGACAATCGTGGTGGTAACCGACGCGATAATCGCGGAGGAGACCGTGGAGGAAATCGCGGAGGGGATTGGGATTGCCCTAAGTGCAAGAACAACAACTTCGCATTCCGTAACAAGTGCAACCGTTGTGAGGCTGAGCGCCCAAGCGGTGGTGGAAATTCCCGTGGCGGTGACCGCGGAGGCTACCGAGGTGGCGACAGGCGAGACAATCGTGGCGGAGACCGACGCGATAACCGCGGAGGAGACCGTGGAGGGAATAGCGGCGGAGATTGGGATTGCCCTAAGTGCAAGAACAACAACTTCGCATTCCGTGACAAGTGCAACCGCTGTCAAGCAAATCGTCCGAGCGGAGGTGGCTCCAGTGGTGGAGGTAACCGAGGCGGCTCACGCGACGGTGGAAACCGCAGTGGGAACAACCGTGGTGGATACCGTGGACGCGACTCGGGAGGAAGTGACCGCAGAGGTCCAAAATCCTCTGATTCACGCAATGGTGGCGGCCGAGGAAGAGCTCCCGGAAGCAGCAGCCGACCGCGCCGATCTGGATTCAGAGGCACAGGTCGTGGCGGCTTCCGTGGCAACCGACCAGGCCGAGGCAGCGGTCGACGTTGAGTCAGCCTCACCCCAGCATTCATCTCGTCTTCTCGTGAGCAGTGCCTATGGCGCGAAGCGCGGAGATGCTCTGGATCGACGTGCTTGAGCACGAAGAATCGGGTGAGCGCGAGGAAGCCCTCGAACTCGCCCGCCACATTACTCGACTAGACCCCGACCATGCAGCTGCTTGGAAGATGGTCGCGCGCATGACACTCCCTCCTTCGAGGCGCGGGAAAAGCGAGATGCCAACACTGGCACAGGCTGCGAGCGCGCTCGGGGCACTACGCCAAGTCGTCAAACTCGAACCCAACGACCGAGATTCTTGGATTCTTGGTGGAATCCTCCTTGTCGATCACCTCGGAATGCTCGAAGAAGCGTTGGTCTGGTGGCAGGAGCGTCGAGCGGTTGAACCGACAGAGGTTACACCTTTGGTAGAGCAGATTGCGATTCTTGTACGATTAGGTATGTACACACGAGCTGGAGAATTGCTTGAAATTCTCTTCAGTCCTGAGATGGAATCACCTGATAACCGTCAATTAGTGAAGATGGATCAGGTTCGAAAAATGGTCGAAAAGGCTGCGAAAATGGAGAAAGATGAGGTTTTCCGTCCACAAAATCCAGAACACCCCCGATGGGAAATTATCGAGCGTATGAAGGGTCGAAAGCCGCTGTCTGAGACGTTTTTTCTGTTCACTTTCGTCGCCCCTATTGTCTTCCTAATAGGAACTGTCGCGATGCAGTTAATCGGTCAGTCGAAATATGGATTTTTGTTGGTTTTCATCATCATACTCGGTCTTTTCATGCTGGTTAGTCGAATGGGTTCTGGACTCCTCCACACACTCAATAGACACGCCTTAGACCTTGACCGAGCGCTCGACGTAGAAGCAACTGCAGGGAAGTTATGCGTGCCTGAGGACATTCGTGGTAGTAAGCTGTATGAGCACCTACTCGGGAATCGGCCTGAAGCTTTTCGAGAGCGACATCTGAAGATTGTTGAAGCGGATGAGAATCTTGTTGTAAAGTGGCGGCCGAATATGCCAAATTTTGCAGTTGAGGCTGAGTGGTGGGATAATTCTGATGATTCTGACGAAGATGATTCTGAGAGTGACGAGCCCATCGAGTTAGATGGCCTCGAGGATTAATCTCATGTGCCGGCTGAGTAATCGTTCAGATAACTCAATTGTTCGGCTGTGAGACTATCGATGCTGACTCCTTCTGCGGCGAGTTTGAGTGCCGCTAATTCGCTGTCCTGCTCGGCACTAATGTCGTAAACGATATTGTCGTAATCCTTGCCTTCTGCCGCTAGGCGACAAAGGGCTAGAAATTGGTTAGCGAATGACATGTCCATGACTTCACTCGGGTGACCTTCAGCGGCTGCTAGATTGACTAGGCGCCCGCGAGCAAGGAGGTGGATAGTGCGGCCACCATCGAGTTCGAATGCCTCGTTATTCTCACGGATTGTGTAAACGCGAGAGGCGCGCTGCTCAAGATCGGGTATGTTGATTTCGCAGTCATAATGGCCCGTATTACAGATGATTGCGCCTTCCTTCATCGAATCGAAGTGACGACCGACAAGGACGTCCTTCATTCCAGTCGCAGTGCAGAATACGTCACCAATGGCTGCGGCATCATCCATTTTCATCACTCGGAATCCATCCATCACAGCCTTGAGAGCGGGAAGTGGGTCAACCTCGGTGATGACAACGTTTGCACCCATTCCACGAGCACGGTTTGCCAAGCCCCTGCCGCAGTGACCGTAACCTGCGACCACGAATGTCTTGCCAGCTAGTAGCACGCTCGTCGCTCGAATAATTCCGTCAAGAGTCGACTGGCCAGTTCCATGGACATTGTCGAAATCCCACTTGGTCGAGGCGTCGTTAACTGCGATTACAGGGTAACGAAGCTCTCCCGCCTCGCCCATGGCTCGTAGTCGATGGACGCCAGTAGTCGTCTCCTCAGTTCCTCCAATGACTCCTTCAGCGAGTTCGGGATATTCTGCGTGTACTCGATAGATGAGATCCGCACCATCATCGAGAGTAAGGGTCGGCTTGAAATCGAGAGTGCTATCTATTGATTGGTAGAACTCTTCGTTATTCTGTCCATACCAAGCGTAGACACTGTATCCCTCAGCGGCAAGCCAAGCAGCCACCTCATCTTGGGTCGAGAGTGGATTGCAGCCAGACCAAGAGACCTCAGCACCTGCTGCTTCGATGGTCTCGATCAGAACCGCCGTCTCCTTGGTAACGTGTAGACAACCAGCCACTCGTTGGCCGGCGAGTGGCTGATCTTTCTCCGCCTGGGCGCGCAATGCAGCGAGAGCGGGCATTCTGCTTCGCGCCCATGCGACTTTCAGACCTCCAGACTCTGCAAGTGAAAGGTCTGCCACAGTATAGCGCTCACCAGCGTCCATGTTCACCGGCGGTCACCGCCGGGTCTTCAAGGTGCGGCTTAGCAACCCCCTTCGGAGGCTGCTCAATTTTGCATTCACCTATCGCTTAATTGCCGCCGCCTTGGCCTTGCTGGGCGTAATAGGCTGCGTAGTATTGCTCGGCATACTGTCGAGCAGTCGCTTCATCGTAGCCTTGCCCAACCATCTGTTGAACATAGGCTTCTACTGGATCCATCTGTTCGACACCGCCGAATTGCTCGACAGTGTCTCCGGCATCCTCACCCTTTCCGCGACCGCGTAGAACTAGAGTCACACCGACAATTGCAAGAATCGCGATGACTCCAATTGCTGCGAACATAATCATCTGCGTGTTACCGCTTTCCTCAGTACAACCGTCCGCACTCGGATTCAGTACGCATGGATCGCTCGGACGTGGTAGCAAGTCGATGGAGAACGAATTATCGATAGTGTATCGGGAACCATCACCCTCGACAATTCTCCAGTAAACCGTGACTTGTACACCTGTGGTCTCCGAGTAGAGATCCGCGATGTTCAGTGTCAGAGTGAATGAGTCACCATCACCGAGTGCTGTGGCTCCTGTCGAATTGTACTTTCCAAGAGC
>Ga0114932_10005075_pt1 | contig 11890 bp, 15 predicted proteins | sample 2SBtaG_2_FD_87286 | JGI IMG/M metagenome (GOLD analysis project Ga0114932, IMG submission 87286) | Deep subsurface microbial communities from Kolumbo volcano to uncover new lineages of life (NeLLi) - 2SBTROV12_ACTIVE470 metaG | ecosystem: Environmental > Aquatic > Marine > Volcanic ... | reverse complement strand
CTTCCGCACGCATCTTCCTGATACGTCTTTTCTTTGTAGGATCAAGAAAGAAGTCTCCGTACTTCACAATCTTACTCATCTTCAATCTCCGGTGGACAATCTCTATCATCAATGTAATACTGCCAGTCAACAGGTAGTCCATCAACTTCGACCACCATGCCTCCCTCTACAACAATATTGATTGTGTGGTGTCTATCTACCACTATCTCATGCTTATCTACACAGGTAGTTCTATTCCTATATTCACTCATACCAACATCTCCTTTTTGTTCTCGTAATAGTTTGGCAGGTTTTTACGGTGACATGGCTCTCGTCTGGCTCTGTCTACTCCTCCATTGTCGCCGTCATCGTAGACGTATTCTACTTCCTCACCCTTTTTGACATCAAACCATTCAGTGTATACAGGATTGTCTGACCGCCTAATCCCGCCGTCACACCAATCCGATATATCGACAGTTTGACCGTAGAAGTCCACTGGTGTAATACTTACAGCGTGTTCTTTATTTAGCAACTTGCTTTGACCATCCAAACAGATGACATCAATAAACTCGCCATCCATGTCCATGTCAGTAACATACTCGTACCATTTACTGCCACCAAAGTTGCCGCCACATGACATCAGAATCCTATGGCCTCCTTCTATCTTGTGAGTGCCTAGTCTCTTTGTCGGATGTAAATTAAATCCAATTCTCATTTCAATTCTCCTCTGTCTAGTTCTGGCAAAGTGTATCGTGTTCGTAATTCGTGCAGTGCCTTCAGTAAGTCTTGTTCTAGTTCGGCTGACTCAGTAAGACTGTAAACATTGTTCTCTACAGTAAGCTCAATAGTCTCGTCAACTAACTGAACCAGCACATACTTACCAACGTATATATCGGTTATGATGCTCTCACTCATCGACTTCTCCGGCTACTAATGCTAGCGCAGAGAACTCATCTAACTTGTCTAGGACTTCTTGGTAAGTGAAGTCTTTGAACAATGCTCCATCACCAAATGCAATTTCAAAAACATTCTCAATAAACCATCCGGCCTCAACACGATGATCTTCACTAGAGCGAAGGCGAGTCATGAAATCGGCTTTCTTGTAATCGTTGTTAGCACTCATAGGGTAAATCCCTTTCCGTCAATTAGATTGCTTGTGATGTCTATCTCTGGCTCTGACTTAATGATGTTGTTGTCTTCGTCCACAGATATGAAGTAGCTGTAATCAATCGTCGTGTTTGTGACTGATGTAGTCTCGCCTTGAATTTGCTTCTCGCAGAACACATCAACTCGCCACTTGTTGTCGAATATGTTTGATGCTCTGATTGAATGAAAATTCTTTGGCTTGCCTCCAAGTTTCTCGATGACCTGAGTGGATACATACTTCTTAGCTGGGTCGTCGGCACTCTTCTTTCGTCTTCTGTCCATTTGTTGTCTCCTATACATCGTTATAAGATTAGATACTGGGGTTTGCAATACCCTAAATAAATTTTTTGCTCGATCAGCGTAGTTATGCTAGAACGATGGAAGATGCCTGATGCCAGCCAGAGACACACAACACACACACAAAGGAGTAGGCTGACATCAGGCGAAGTTGATTAACCCATCAGCGTCATGAGGGACTCAATTCGCTGACGCACATCTTCCTTCCATGCGTTGCCGTAGTGGGTCGTTTCCTGTAGCGGCTTCTCGCTCATCTCAACACTGTCCTTCAGGGGATCAGTGAACAGGGAAACGACCTCATATCTACAACAACGTAGCTTCTGGTACTTTGCGTCATGAGGTACGCTAACAACGTCCATTGGGTTGACTTTAACAATGAGAAATTGATCTCCACCATTATCATCGCCGTAGTCCTTGACATAATTCAGAGAACCAACATGAAGGCCATGACTACAACCATTGTTACGGTTGTTATCAACATTCGTTCGATCAACTTCAACAGTGCTACCAACTGAGTTGTCAAACCTTCCAGTCCACTTGTCCTTGAAATTATTGTCAACCGCCTTGTATGCAAGGAAGTGACCGTCATCAGTGATTGGTAGGTGTTCATGTTGCATGAAGTCAAACAACTCTATAATCGCATGGTCTGATGGGTTCTCATTCATGTTGTTCAAGAACTCAAGCATTGGTTGGAAGTTAAATCCTTCCTGCTTCATCTTTAAGATACGATCAGTGAAAAGCTCTGGCATGTCAATGCCATCCCACTGCAAAGTACCATTCTTGACATCAATGTACCCCTCACAGAAGTGGTCGATAGCTGACTCAACATCGTATGCGGCCTCAAAGTATTCCACATTGCTATCCTCAAGGTATCCAATCAACTTGTCGTAGTTTGGATGATTCTTGCCAAACGTATAAGTTTGACCACTAACCACACAGTTCACGACACCTTTGTTACTGATAATGTAATTCACTTTATACATCTCCTATTTGTCACTGTCTAAAAGTCGTAAGTATTCTGCAATGGCGTTATGCCTTGCCTGTATCTCTTCTTCTTCCCAGTATGCTTTTGGGAATGTTACGCAATCAAGAAGTGGATACTTCTCAATCAAAGAGTCTCTCTGGCCTTTGATCCATTCAAAGTAAAACTCTATATCGTCATCGTTATCTAGGCTTCTCGCCCATTCTTTGGAAAATCCCTGCAAGACCCTGACGGCTTGGATTCTGCTCTCTGGTTGTGCTGTCAGTATCTCATCAGCAAACTTCTGGTAATCTTCAGGAACGTCTGACTTTTGAGCGAGCCTAATCATGTTTGCAAACTCAGAGACATTAGCATATCCTCCCATGTTGCTAACAGCTTTTGAAAATGCGTATGACTCTTGGTACCACTCGCATGACTCGACAACATCCTTGATGATGTGAACTAGGTTTATCCAGTTACCATCCTTGTTGAATCTCTTCTGCTTCACTTTAGAAGATTTGAAACCGTAGACTTTCTCGCCTTCCGCTAACTCAAATCCTACTTCTTTAAGTGCATTCAACAACTTATCGACATTGTTCCAAGTACCCATCTGCGATCCACGATCATTGACAACCTCATATCTGTTTATCTCAACGTAATAACCACCTTGAGACATATCTACAGTATTGTCAATCCAGTCGCCGTCTTCCCAGTAACAAGTATTTGTTCTGGCAGAGCCTGACACAGAGCCTCCACTCGCCGATGCCGCTTTGGGCAGGCTTGAAGTAAGGATTATGTCCTCGGCATTACATCCTAGAAAATCAATAACGTCTTGCAGATCGCATGATCGAAATAGATATGTCGCAAAACGAGAGTCTTCATACCTGTTATCCGGCACACTACTGGCAAAGAAGTTCTTAGTCCTACCGACTCCTCCACGCTTCAGGTCATCGTATACAATTTGAGTATCTCGATGGGGATCAAAGTTTATTCTTGATGCTCCGGTTCGACTAATCCCACGCGCCCATCTGTCCTTGCGGAATAGGTCTACCAACATACTTCCTTGAACTACTTCTAGCGACTGCCACCCATCTTCAAAAAGGTCTTGCCCTCTCCACTTCGGTGTTACGTCTTGGATGTCAAAGTTATTGTAGAAATTAGAGCCACCCTTCATGCGGTGATACTTTGCTCTAGCTTCGTACAGAGATTCGCAATGGTCAAACATTATATCTAACTGTTCATGCAACTCTTCCTTGACAAAATCCAGAGATTGCTGGATAGCCTGCTTGGTTTGCTTGGTGTACTCTAGCTTCTCACGACTAGCATCCATAGCCAACTCACCAATATCAAAGTGCATGACTATATCTGAAGACAACATGTCTTCGTACTTGCCATCAAAATGCTCTGAATCAATAGGATAGTACAACTGACCCATTACAGCGACCGGCTCTCTCCTGCGAGAAACACCAGTTCTGCTTATGGTAGGAACACCCCAAGAACTACCTACAACAGCATACGAATCCTCCTGAACATCCATATCAATATTGAATGTTGGCCTGACTTTGAAGTATTTGTATACCTTCTCGGCCTTTTCCTTGAACTCACCGACATCCTGACTCTCTACATTTAGGGTAATAAGCATACCATTTGGCTCGTCAGTATCTGACTCACTGATTAATGCAAATGCAGGTGTATTGTCCTCATTCTTATATGCTGTGTAGACACGGAGCTTCCCATTATGGAATGAAGAAACATTGAAGGCATCTGTGTATGCAAATGGTGACTTACTGCCTAGACCTAGACAACCAACAACGTCATTGCTGTCCGTCTTGGTGCTACCAAAGTATGTGGTGTACAAATTCATACAATCGTCATGCGAAAGACCAGTGCCAAAGTCTCGTATTGAAAACTTTGTGTCCAGCTTGGTAGGCATGTGGACTTCAAATGGCTTGTCCTGATTGCCAGTATCTACATGCGAGTCGTAAGCATTGGTAGATAGCTCACGAATGACTGCTAGAATCTTGTCCGAGTACAAACCACTAGACAATATCTGAAATGCCTTAGCGGATGACTCAATGGTAAAATCTGATTGCTCAAACTGTGATGAGCGTACTACATCATTATTTTCGTTGTGTAACTTCACTTAAATCTCCTTTGTGTGTTGTGTATACATCTTTATAAGGTTAGGAAAAGGCTTTTGCAAGTACCTAAATAAAAAAACTTTAGGATTCTTCTTCCTCTACCTTTTTACCGTGCTTATCCACAGTAATCCATCCACAACCTTCGCATAGTGTGTAATATTTCTCGTCACACCTAACAATACCGGCCAGATCGTTATTCTCTGCGTTTTCTTCGCCAAACAGCTTAGCAGTACATTCATAACAGAAACTAGCCATGTTATGTTCTCCAATAATAAAATAAACAAGTCTTTTGTTGAGACGGTCAACTCTTCTCGCTAAGTTTATTATACTCTTCATCCTTGAAGTCCTTAAAGCAGTTGTCACACCACCAATACTTTTCACCATCGTCGTAAGACGAGTGCCATCCTAGCATCCCGCCCTTCATCTTACGACTACAAGTACCACACTTAGCTTTCCTAGTTCGTGCAGGTACTTTCTTCCATCCATTGAAGGTATATTGTGCATCGGCAGGATTAATCTCCCGCCTTGACTTTCTTTTCTCCTTTCTAGGAAAAACAAAGCCACATTCGCATTGGCGAACTCTTACATGTACTGACTTAGTACAATCTGGGCAAATCTTATTCGGCATTGCATATCCATAAAGGCACTGGTCTTTTCTTCCAACTGTGTAGATGTGCCTTCCCTTTATTGTAGTAATTACGGTAGGCAAACACGGCATCTTCCATTTTGCACTCATCTGGCATAGCCTGAGCAAATGGTGTTAGCTCACCCTCTGGAATAACCCAATGACACCTTGCCATGTATTTTATCCCATCTTCACAGGCATGTGTTTTCCCGTACCTGTATGTGTATTCCTCACATAGGGCAATGGCATGTTTCGCTGCCCACTGAAAGTTTTCTCTGGTATCACCCACCCATTTTGTACATGGGTGATTATGATACCCGCCTTTGAGAGGCGTACCTTTGGCCGTTAACGGCATATCTCTATCTGTAGCACCATGTCTCCGCATTGCTGAACCCATCTGTTGATAGAGTTCCAATACCATCTTGACTACATGCTTATCCGCATGTAACTGTGCTGCGACTTTCGGGTCGTTGTCTAAAACAAAGATGTTCAACTGATTCTCCTGCATAGGGCTTTTGGTCTTCATGTTTTATATGGCAGTCATCATATCAGTATACAAACCTTGTCAAGCCCCTAACCTTCCAGCCAGTCCATATCGTCTACATCAACATCTTCATCTGTGACTTCTGGAGCCTGTTCCATCAAGTACCTTTCCATACATTGAAAGACACTCTCTGCCTCTTCACTGGCATTACTGGGATACCTATCTACACTAATGAGATCGTCTAATTGTGTCTCTTCATCCACCCATGTATTGTCGTAGACCTCAATTATGTAGTGATGATCCATGTGATTATAGAAAAGGAAGCAATTATATGTTTTTCTCTCCGTTTCTACCTTTTTCTTATCAAGTATGCTAGTGGGGCTACTCAAAACACATCTCCTGTACATTAGTAATCAATAAAGCTATATATACATATACATAACCTAAACACCTATATATAAACCATATACAGACACTATCAATATATAAAGCGTGTCAATAGGTGAGTTGTCTATTTGAAAATGAAAGTGGTGCGTACACAATTCTCGGAATATATGCCCACAACACCGTGTTATTGCTGTAAATAAGTGGGATTATGACCCAAAAGCCGTGTAAGTACGATTCGTATTGATCCATATGCTATGTAATGGACAGAAATATTTAGCACATTTTTATGTTTTGGTGCTTGTGCAGTAATAAATACTGTGCTAGGCTGGGCTGGGCGGCAGGGAAACAGACGCGAGCGTCTAACTTCTTGTCTTACTTAGTGATATTATAATAAGAGGATTGAGGAGTTATCTTTACTTAGTGTAATAACAGTAGATGCCCGATCAATATTCAATGTTCACTCCATAGGATGAGTCCACATCATAGTGCAACCCTGAGAATCCTGACTCTCTTATGATAATATTAAAAAACTTCATTTAGGGTATTGCACTTTGTACTTACTAGCCTTACAACGATGTATAGGCCGCTCACATTTGAGAACCATCGCAAAGTGCCTGACTGAAACAATAAGAACCAGCCGTCGATTCAGTGGAAACCAACTAGAACGTGCTGGTCAATAAATAAACTTAGGTTGATGTAAGCATTGGAATCTGGAGTACAACTAACCGTTTTTAACGCTGACCATTAACCTTGCGGGGTCAACATAAAAGTGTGTACCGCTCATATGGTACCCCGCTTAATACATACGATAAGCCACCATTGTGTATGAAACCCAGACCACTATGCTTATCACATACAATTAACGAGCCAAAATGTGATTGACATCCATGTAAGAAATGCTCATTACATAAAATAAGTGTTCCGTCCATTAAATACGTGCTGCTCCCCATCGAACCCGTGACGGATCACTATGCAATATAGGCCTTACTTGTGATGAGACCCAAGCCTACTTTGCCTATTACAATATAATGAGTGCATCGTCCCCAGAGGTGGTGATACCCGTTGATTCCCTGACGATGTGCTTTACATACAATGAGTTGCCATTTTCTCTTTTGAAAACCTGAATACAAATGCAGCTCACAATACAATACAGGCCGTCCTTAATGTGATACCCATACATCATCTGCCTACCAAAACAACAAGACAGCCGGTTTAGAATTGAAGCCCATGTTAAACTGCTGTATTTAATACATACAATAAGAGAGCCACTTACAGATTGTTACCCGTCCTGTAATTGCTCTTAATAGGAGAGGCCATTATTAAAATGCTATCCACCTTTTCCGTGCCCTCCCAATACATAACAGGCCATACCAAGTATGACGCCCACCTAGGTTATGCCTGTCCCTAATACCCAAAGGCCAGAGACTCGAATGATAACCAGACCCCTGTTGCCTTTATTTTAATAACTCACTGACTCACTAGCGGCAAATGCTAGCTAGTAGCTCGGATTACCTAATCGTACATAATAGGCCACCCTTGCCATGATACCCACACTGGTCGTGCCTTAAATTACACAATAGGCCATCGAACCCCTGATACCCACGCTGTCGGTGCCTTACACACAATACGACTCAGCCTAAAACAAGTGGAGCCCAAACCATGCTGCTGACTCACTAACTCACTCGGACATCGTTGCTAGTCGGCGCTCCGTCTTACCTATACCTACATGCAGCCATGTACAACCTGAAACCCACAGCCTACGTGCTGCCTTAATACACATAATAAGCCCTCATCAAATGACAAACCAAACGAACATGCTTATTACCTACAATACGGCCAACGACTCGTGATACCCAGAGTGTACTGCCGGAACCAAGCAGACCATGACACCCAACCTCACCGTGTTCCTACATAGTCATTATAAGAATCCTGTCAAGCAAATTCCCCATTGAACTTTCACTCGGTCACTTGACGTCCTGCTCGGAGCTGCGTGATTTGGCGAAGACAGGGCATACGCAGCCCGTTCTACGCGAACCTTACGCTTTGTCAACCCCTATTCGGCTTATTCCATGAAAAAAGCCGCCCTTTCGGACGGCTTCCTCAGTACCTAGCCCCAACGCTTTCGTCGGAGTATCCGTGAGGTAGATTCCTCAGAGTTGATTTTACCCAACTGCTTGAGGAACCCGCTCACGAATGATAACAGCACTGACAGGGTTAGCAGGCTGTAAACACATTCCATTAGGCGACCATTTGGTTAGAGTAGACTTTCTTCAAATCCTTGTCAGTCAGGTTGCTCGCAACCGTCTTGACAGAATCCCATTGGGCATCGGTGTATTCTAACATACGACCACCCAGTTTGTCAAAGTCCACCCAGCGTTGGTTGGTCAATGTTTGACCAGCGCGTGTTACGCTGTTCACGACATCAAACAAACTACGCTCAACCGGAGCAATCTTGGATTCATCCTTGACCCAAGCCTGTAGGATAGCGGAAGCACCCGAACGGTCAATACGTTCTTTCTGTGCAGTGGCGGCAATGATATTTTTCATCGCAACACCATCCGTACCCATAGCCCGAATACCCAACATACGCTCAATACCGTCAGGGATCAATTTGATCTGCTTCTCAATATTGTCACGCAGTTTAATCCTGAGTTGGTCAAGGTCGATTTCACCACGGTGAACCACCTTGATTTTCTCGCCATATGCCTGACCCCAGATGCAACCATTCATACAGATTGCACGGAACAAACTAGGCAATGAACCCAACGCACGTTTACCAATCTCACAATTTGAGACAGATACCATACCACCGTACTCGGAGTCAAACTCCTGACGGATAGTATCGGAAATGAGGACGTTACCCCAAATCGTATCGGCATCACCTCGCCAGTGAGATAGGCGACCCACTGGAATGATATTCTTGACCTGCTCAAGATACCAACGGTTATCAACCTCAGAATAGGACTCAGACAACCAAGCCCGCAGGGTACCATCGGAGTACGTCCGCAGTTTCATTTTCTTGGTTGGGTCAATCCGACGTTTCCCATTCTGTAGGATATGTCGCAGAACATCGGCGTCTTGACCATCGCGAGTGATGTTCTTATTGCCCTTCTCATAATCGTTCGACAGGTAACGAATAAAGGCAGTGCCTTGGCCGTCTAACAGGTTAGCGGCCATTTGGCTGATAGTATGGTCGGTCGGTGTAAACTTCCGGCCATTGTAGTCAACTTCAAACTTGCCATCCTCAGAGGCAAACCGAAGCTCACGAAGCTCGACTAAGTAGTCTTCGCGCTGCTCGACGTCATTTTCAAGCAGCTCGAATCCCTCGTCATAAGAAATGGTCTTGTCAAACCATGACTTTGAAACATTACGGTATCCATCACTGGAAGCCATATTTTGGTTAGCGTGAACAAAGTCACCATCACGCTTTTGGTTTTGGATAGGTGTTAAACCGTCCATCTCATTCTCCTAGAAAAGTGTGTACCGTTGCGACTTGCAACTCTCTTAATATACTCTATATCGACACGACTGCATAGCGGTCTTGAGGAAAAATCCAACCTTTTTTTTCTCTCGGTCAATGATCACTGACTCACCCCCTCGCCCACCGCAAGCAGCCTTGTTGTAGTAATACAAGCAGAGCGCACAAGGCTGCTCGTCTTACCCTATGGTACTGAGTACCACAGGGCTTCGACGTGCGTCTTCTGCTTGAATACGTCCATCTGGACGAACTCGGAATTATAGATTGGCTCCTCACTACCCTCAACGACGAACGACTCGTGCTTGTACGGGTTGTAGGTCACCAGTTTGATGTCCTCGGGAAATATGCTGAGCTTTCTGGACTCATGCACATAGCCGCTGATGTAGGCGTGGACGTTCTTCCGTTTCTCACTCCTGACTCGTTTATTGCCTGCGGCACTAACTACGTACTTGGGGTCTCTTAGGACAATGCTATCGACATGAGCAACCACCAAACCATTCTGTCTGACTGACCATACTTTGCGATGCAGGTTGAAATAGACTTGGACTCGTTTATCGGTTTCAATTTCTCGGTTCTCCTTTGTTGCGGTTGTCATTATGCGTACCTCCGTTTAGTGTGTCTCATTGCTTGCTCTAGGCGATATTCGGATTTGGCAACCACCTGCCTAATGCGTTCCCTACTCACGCCGTACTCGTCGCCCAAGTCTTGAAGCGTTCGGCCATTGTAACGCTGCATCAATAGCTCGGATGCGGTCGTCTGGCCGTCAAACACTGGGCGATTGTTTACTCGCTCATTCTCTACGGTGAGCTTTGACAGTAGCTCATCATTGTCACGCCTAGACTCTGAGTCGTAAATCACCTGACTGGCGTGCTTGTTGTCAATGTTGTCGAACTCGACGTTCCCAATGTGAAGTCCCATAGCTCGGACTTTGGCTTGGTCACTACGGTTGTACTCGTTGAGCAATCCCCATTTAACGTGGTTCACTACATGCGTACTCAATGCGTGCTTGTAGTCCTTTGCGTTGTAATCCTCGATGGCTTTCCATCCGGCAAGCAGTGCGATAGATTCCATCTCCTCACGACTCCAAATATTTTGCCAACGGTAGCCAATTCGATTAAGGGCGTAAAAGATGATTGATTGATTGTCTTCAAAGGTGTGTTTTTTCGACATGGTAATGTCCTCCAATTAAATTCCTGATGTGTACAGCATATCATACGGTCATTGACTCGTCAAGCAGCTTGGCCGAAAGTTTTTTCCGGCGTGAGCCGTGTGCCTTAAAGCCTACGATTGACTTCCTGTCTTGCACTTGGCATAACTTACAACGATTGCAAGCCATATCTTCCTGAGTTTGTGCGGGACATATTACAATAGGTAGGCCGTTTGGTGTTTTGTTGCCCATATTCGGTGCATCTTCCGGCAACACTACGGTCACTGGTGCAATTCCTAATTCGTGATACGTCTCGGCCTGTTGCATTGTGTCGGCTGATAGGTTTACCACTAGTCCACCAACTTCGTTCATACCCTTGATAACTGAATTATTGTGGGCGTCTGTTGGGTCATAGTGGGTGTAAGTCCAACCGTCGGTGTGACTAGCTGCGTTTGCTAACTGCTCGCACTTCTGCTCGTCCAACTTTCCGTTCTCGTTCGGTGGTAGGTCGCCCGCTTGATTGTGTCGCCACAACTCATTCTTATGAAACTTCCTCACTCGCTTAGTGAATGCGTCCCAATTATCGCCGCGTTGACCTTCGCCGACTTTGTTCCAGTGAATAGCAAGTGGCCCGCCGCCTGCATAACATTCGTCCATAACGCCACACTCGGCAGGGCATGAACTTTTTTCTGTAGTAGTAACCTTAATCGGCCCAACTTTGCGATTACCTGATACGTTTGTTAAGTGAACCCAACTCATAATTCTTTCCTTTGCTTATTGTGTATGATAGCCATTCTATCATAATTATCGGCACTTGCAACCACCCTCTTAAATAAAATCTCTCAAATTCCTGAGATTCTGTCCCTCTTGAGCTGCTTTGTTGCCCTGAGACGGCGAAGGGCAACAAAGCACCTCGTATTACCTAAATGAAGCCCCTATCGGCATCCAGTGGAACAAACATTGTTGTGGCACTACCGACAGGGGCAGGGAAGTCTATTCCCAATTTGGTTCGGCCTCTTGTATAAACAAACCGCCGCCAAACTCTATTTGACTGTCAAACACTCTTGTTTGCGTTTTGTTAACCGCCCCACAACCGCCGCAAAATACGACCATACATCCTAGTGTAAATGCTATGATGCAAAGCATCGAAGCCCGTAACTGTTGGTGTGTTTCTACTTTCATTATGCAACCTCCAAATATTCTGAATAGACTCTAACTAACATACCATCATGGACACCATGGTTT
>Ga0114932_10005072_pt1 | contig 11892 bp, 16 predicted proteins | sample 2SBtaG_2_FD_87286 | JGI IMG/M metagenome (GOLD analysis project Ga0114932, IMG submission 87286) | Deep subsurface microbial communities from Kolumbo volcano to uncover new lineages of life (NeLLi) - 2SBTROV12_ACTIVE470 metaG | ecosystem: Environmental > Aquatic > Marine > Volcanic ... | reverse complement strand
TTTTATTGAATATAATAGGTTTATGTTTTGAATCTACTGCATCAGAGTTCAAAACAGGATTTATAACCTCAAATTTTATTGCCCAAGCTCAAAAGCCGGACCAAGGGTCTAATCCCGGCCAACCCATGGTCTAAATCCATGGGCTTAGTGAGTTGTATTGAGCTTGAAAATTCCTCGTATCCATTGGAAGGTGAAAATCAATTGATTATTACGACCTGACCATAACAAAAGGAAGCGAGGAACGCGCCGATCCTAAGCAAACGATTCGGGTGTTGACGATCATGTTGGCGGCTAAGATTCCTTCAGGTGATATTTTCAAACTGATTAACTTTTAGGGAAAAGTTAATCACTCCTTTCAAAGTCAAAAATCTTTCTGATTTGCTAAGGGGCTTTGCCCGTCGCGCCGTCAAATGCGAAGCCAAAAGAATTTAAAAAATGCGGGTCGTAGCGTCCTATTTTTAAAATTCTTTAGCCCAAGGACTTCACGGAAGTCTTCATCATTTGTCTTTTCTACCCCCATTCTCGCCGAAGGCAGGGTTGCATATGCGCAACCCAGTAATAATTTTGGAAGGTAAGAGAATGGAAAGATATGAAGTACTAACTTATATGATTTGCGAAGGCTGGATAAATTGCTGGACTATAACCGATGAGAAAGGCAACTCTCAGCCAGTTACTTTTTCCACGATTGAAAACGCCCAAGCGGAAATTGATGAGTTTTTCAAAGATATTCAAGATGCGGTCTTATCCGGAAATATGGAGGATGATTGTTATGACCGTGAGGATTACAGAATATACGACAGGGAAAAAAAGGAATATGTAACTTAATCCATTTTATATCCATCTGTATCAGTGACGGTTGGAATGCCGGTCACGCAAAACTGGGGGAAATCCCCGTTGCCTTACCCCTCGGAGGTGTCGAGAAATGATTGTACGGGCCGTTTACGAATCCGATTTTTCGAGGTTTTGGGCTTTTTTGTCAGATATGGCCTTCATTAAAGGTTCAGCCGCTTCAAGAAACATTTTTTCTAAAACCTTCTTTTTCTCATCCTTTGACAAGGTGCTTTCACCCATTAAAATCTTAAATACATCATCATTAAGTTTAAAAGTGACTTTCTTTTCTGCTTCCATGATGCCCTCGTGTTTTTTGAATCGCCTTACCTATACTGGAAGATCAAAAAAGATTGTCAACCTGATTTATACGGTCGTCTTGTATTTTATTTATAGGCATGGCATATTTCAGAATGCACTATATTCTGGAAGGTAAAAAAGCGGTTCCTTGTGATAGCGAGGCATGGAGCGCATTTCGTAAAGAAGACAGAAGCAAACGACTTGTAGCTTTTAATGAAACCTCGACCCACATAGTTTCTACGATATTTTTTGGTCTTGACCAACAGTTTTACGATGGAGGGCCGCCGCTTATTTTTGAAACTGGGGTTTTAGATAAAACCGCTGAATGTGAATTGATAGATCAAGATCGATATTCAACTTGGGAAGAGGCCGCGCGCGGTCATAAAAAAATGTGGGCTAAATATTTCAATCGTTCCTTCCATGTTGTTTCATAGGTACCTGTGAACCTTCGTTATTTTTCAAAATAATAAATATTTATTTGGCTAAAAAAGCCTTGGTAAGGCTTCTTTCTGTGCTATAATTATATCGTACGATATAATTTTTGAGTTTCTTAGATGCCGAATCCAACCCATAAAAATTACAACGATTTTGTCAAAGCCTACGATTTTTTAAATCGTCGCTTGTTTTCCGGTGAGCTTCCCCCCTGTTTAATCACGATGCAACGCAAGAACCGAACATACGGCTATTTTTCCGGCGACCGGTGGAAAGAGGCGCAAGGGGAAACCAAAGCTGATGAGATTGCTTTGAACCCGGAGCATTTTCAAAGCCAGGGGACAGAAGAAGTATTATCTACGCTCGCACATGAGATGGTGCATCTTTGGCAATTCCATTTCGGTAGACGGCCTCAGAAGGCATACCACGATAAGCAGTGGGCAAATAAAATGAAAGAGATTGGACTTATTCCTTCCAGTACCGGCAAGCCCGGAGGAAAAGAAACCGGTCAAAAAATGTCTGATTACATCGAGAAGGGCGGGCGTTTTGAGAAGGTTTGCGCGGCTTTAATTAAATCAGGTTTTGTTGTGCCGTATTTGGATCAAGCCTATGTTCCTGGAGCAGAAGAAAACGGAACAAGAACAAAGAAAGCCGCGAGTAAAACAAAATATACTTGTACGGATTGCGGGTTGAACGCCTGGGCGAAACCGGACGTTTCTATTTTTTGCGGAGAGTGTAATATTGAACTGGAGGCGCAAGAGATGTAAAAACCGACAGACAAAAATTAGAGTTTTAAGAGTTGAAGTAAAGAAAGTGCAGAAAATGACTGATGATAAAGATAACGAATTGGTGATGTCGGCTGAAGAACAAGTTGTTCGATCCGTTAAAATGAGCAAGGAATTTCTTGATATTTTGAACGGTACAAGTTCTTTATCGGATTCCGAAGTAGACAAAGTTATACTTAAGGATATTAAAAATGTATTTGAGGAATTAGAACGTCGGCTATCCAATGATCCCGCTGAAATGAAACGCCGGAAAAAAATGTATAAATCTCTTCTATCTATTATGGAGTACGCACTTTTAGAGAAAAGTTAATTATATTCCCAAATTTTTGTTCAAAATAGGGTGTACCCATTCGGGCATATTGCTCTTTTGATATAGGTATGCCATGATTCAGAATGACATCCATTTTAAAAGATAAAGATTCGGCTTCTTGTGTTAATCCTTGGCTATGGGTTGCTGAGACTTACAAAAAAGAATTTAGTAAGTTACCTCGCAAGGTAGATAAAGCAGAATTTCTTGTCAAAACATGCAAAGAGTTTATAAAGATTGGTAACGATAATCTCAATCATTATATCGTTAATACCATAGGTTTAGTTTTTGAAAATGCCCCCGTGATTTTTTATGAAACTACCGTTATGTCTATGAAAGAAACATTTAAAATGGTCGAACAAAAATTTTATAAATCTCATGATGAAGCAGAGGAAGGTCATAAGGAAATACTCAAGAAGTATTCAGCCGATAAAAGTTAGGCTTCTTTTTATTCCCACATTTGCGCGGCAATGGTGTGTTGTTCTTCACCGACTGCATTTAAATAAATGGCAGTGGTTTCAAGCTTGGCGTGTCCCATCCATTTTTGCAAAGATGTAAGAGGAACTTTTTTGACAATAGCGCGAACCCCATAACCGTGCCGTAATCCCTTGGGTGTTTTATGTGGCCCGTCATCAATCTTGGCTTCGTCCATTACTTCTTTAATCCGTCGCCATGCTGTTGTACGTGACCAACCCCATAAAGGCGTTTCAAGTGAAGTGGGTTTTTTAGTTTTTAAAATCTCTTTAATGCCGTGAACCATATCAAGTTGGTCAAGAACCTCAAACGGAACCGGTACGGCTCTGTAAATACCTCTTTTGCGTTTTTTAAGAGTTTCAAAGGTCAGGGTTTTGTTAGCGAAGTCGAAACGATCCGGCCTAAGTTCGAGGGCTTCAGTGATGCGGCAACCTGTATAATATAAAGATGTGCAGAAGGTGCGAACTTCACGCGAGGCTTTTTCACCGGCAGCAAGGAAAGCGTCCATTTCCCCTGGAGTGAGGTAAAGGCGATGCCCGTTTTCATCAAATAATGTTTCTTGTTCTTCCATTTGGAACAGAATACCGTAATAGTGTTTCAAATCAAAAAGTCGGGTAGGGGTGTTTTATGCTAAAATTCCCGTGTTGTTCTAACGATTCTAAATCTTTCATGCCTTCTTAGTTTTTTCAAAATCTTCCATCGTGCCTCAAAAAAAACAAACAGACATTGAATTTGTTGAACAGGCTTTAGCAATCGAAGTTGAAGAAGCCAAGAAAGCCGGTTTAATCGGTTATCTTTCGCGCGCCTTGGTTCAAGCTACGCTTCCACACAGTAAACGCGACGGTGTCGAATTTACCCGCCGTAATGGTCTTTATACTCTAACGATTATGACACCATCCCATGCCGGTGGGTTGCCTTACGGCTCTATTCCAAGATTGCTTAATTACTGGATCACGACCGAAGCTGTTAAAACGAAATCCCCTTATTTAACTTTAGGCCCTACGCTTTCATCGTTCATGGCCGAGTTGGATATAATGCCGACCGGTGGCCGGTGGGGGTCGATTGTTCGTTTGAAAGATCAAATGACACGGTTGTTTTCGTCATCCATTTCTTGCATCTACGAAGATCAAAGACAAACCAGAATTAGAAATGTAACCGTGGTTGAAGAAGCCAATTTATGGTGGTCTCCAAAAAGCCCGGATCAAGCTACCTTGTGGAAGTCCACCTTGGAGCTGAACAAGCGTTTTTTTGACGAATTGATCCAAGCCCCTGTTCCGATCCATATAGATGCGTTAAAGCTTCTTAAAAAGTCTCCTATGGCGTTAGATATTTATAGCTGGCTCACATACCGGATGAGTTACTTGAGAGACAATACTTGTATCCCCTGGAAAGCTCTTGAAATGCAATTTGGTTCTGAATATACAGAGACAAGATATTTCAAACGTGCCTTTTGCCGAGAGTTGAAAAAGGTCTTGGTAATCTATCGAGATGCCAAGGTACGGCCCGTTGACAACGGTTTACTTCTCAAGCCAAGCAACACCCATATTCCCCGAATTATTCCCTCAAAATAGGGTGTGATACTTCCTAAGCCGACACCTGTAAAAACTCCTTAAATCTGTGGAAAACCTTGTGAAATAAGGGTTTTTTCTACGCATTAACTGTCACGCTATAAGTGGTTTGTTTATAACAAGTTCGCTTTTTCCCACGCATTAACGGTCACGGTACTTACGCATTAACTGTCACGCCCTTACATTATACCTGTAGTTAAGACCTTTAATTTAATACCTGTAGTAGAGTGACAAAAGATGTGGAAAAAGGTATTCGCTAACGCTCATTTTTTGAGGGGTAATGAAAATGTGTGCTTGGCACACATTCCAATTATAAATATGGGGTTTGGCCCCCAAACGGCCAAAGTTTATTGGAAAGGATGAAAAGGGGAAATTTAAGCTGCGACCGGCGGTTGTTGAAGTGCTTTCTCGATTTCCGCCTTCCGATTATTTAGTTGTTCGATTTTTGACGCAAATTTTCGGCTCCAATCGTCAAAACTTTGAACTTTTACATTATACCTTTCCATAAAAAATGGCCGGAAACGAGTTTGGACAGTTTCACAATTTAAACCTTGTTTTTCATCTAAATAAAACGTGACGACTGTTCTATTGTTTTCGGCGCTTATATGTTTTTCAAAATCTTCTAGGAGAGCATCTTTTTCTTGTTGGGGTAATTCAGCATAGCGGTTTTCGATAGTACGATTTTTATAATCTGCATAGTCATTTTTAAATTTAGAAAGTGATTTTTTGATTTCTGATAGCTCATTTTCTAAAATGCATTTTTTGTCATGGGCTATTTTAAATTCTTTTAATTTTTCGGCTTCTTTTTTTTGTTCGGCCTCTTTTTCACGGATTTCTTTTGCATAGTCCCTTGTAATAGCATCATGACAAAATGCGGCAACTGTTTTCTTTATTGGTTTGCCTTGTGCTATCCACCACTTAACATAGTCAATATTACTTTGAATACGTAAGGGGTCGTATTTTTGAATGAGGCCTCTTGCTATTGGAGTATCCATTTCAAATTGAATAAGTTGTTTAAATAAATTTTCCGTCACTTCTGCATCACGCACTAATGAAGAAAGTTTTTGCTTAGCTTTGAGGTCTATAATTTTAAACTGAAGTGCAATAAGCGCGCTGTTTGTTTGACCGCCGTATATTGGTATTGGCTCAGCATACAACTCGCCTTTTTTGTTTATCTCCTTAATCCCTGGGGTTATAGATCGTTCCATAAAACTATTATTTCTTCCTGAATATGCATCCTTATCAAGCTCGAATACATCGGTTTTCAAATAGTTGATTGGAAATTCTCTGGTTATCATCTCTATTAGTCCTGAGTTTGCTAATTCCTTTCTGAGTAGTTCATTTAAAGGGGCCGCGGAACGACCTTTAAATTTTGCTTGAGAGATAACAGGAATGCTTGCGAAGATTTTAGGAGTGGCAAAACGTTTCAACATGGTTTTAGTGATAGTGATGATGATGTAATGCTTTCCAATTACAGCGGATTCAAGCAGTGAACAAACACCCCAACTTTCTCGGTCATCCCACTCGACAAACCCTTGGGCGTGATGTCTTAAGGCTTCTTTTAAGTCGCCCATATCCTTACTTTTTTCTCGGCCAACAAGATATTTGTAATGCTCACGGTGTATTAAGAGCCGTCTGCCGAACCAGAAAGTTGAAGGATATAAGGTAAATAGATCTATATTTTTTTTAACTCTGTTTAACCGTTTAATAATTACTTCGGTACTGCTATGTGGGTTTATATCAAGGAAACCACCTTTTAATGGGTTTGCCCTTTGTAAGCATATGGTGATTGCATTAACACTGCTACGATGAATTTTTTTATGTGGAAAGTCTGTCTTAGCACAGATAGCTTCAACGGGTTTTTTGATTACTAATTCAGGTTCAATTAACTCCGATTTCACTTTTAAAACTTCTTTATTATTTCCGTCTCACGAAAATACTTTACTGCTGTCTATCTTCATGGTCAACAGAATGAGTTGTGAATTTTTATTCCCTCCATTTGCTGTCAGCTCCCTCCATTTGCTGTCAGCTCCCTCCATTTGCTGTCAGCTTCACTTTTAGCGAGAGAAACCTTGAAGTTTATTTTTCCCTCTATTTGCTGTCAGCTATAATTGTTTTATATCAATGTCTTACAAACTTGCGCCTCTATTTGCTGTCAGCTTCAATTCTCTATTTTTTATATTTTTCTTTTAAAAATCATATGGTTATATGTTTTCGCCCCTCTATCTGCTGTTTGCTCCCTCTATATGTTGTCAGCTTCAAAAAAAAATTTTAATTATTTCAAAGCCTTAAATGACTGTTGCGAAATTGCACACTACAACATGTTTTAACTACTACTGTAGTAGATATATATTGTTATTGTTTATTTGTTATTTTTTTTTCAAAAAAACAACAAATGGGATTGTTTGTTTTTCTTTAAAAATTTAATTTTAAGAAGAAAATACTTCTTGAGGAAGTTTCAACACGGAAGATAAAACAAAAATTGAAAAAGCCTAAAAGGGTCAAAATTTTCAAAAATTACCCCCCTAAACAACCCGCCTGTGCATTTAAAAAGGTTCTGGTAACATCCATCCTTCGAAACCAACAAAAACGCTTGTATGGGCCTAATATCGCGCCCATTTTTTAAGGCCTTGTATTTTGCAAAAATAATGACGAAAATAGTAATCACACCATTAAGAAATCGAAATAGGCCCAGGAACTAAGCGTTGGCTATTGTAAGTTTTAAGAGCAAAGCTCTCAGAAATTTTTTACTAAAAAACGATTCGTCGGGCATAAAGCCGGAGCATGTAAAAAAAGTTGATACGATTTTAGATTTAATCAACGAATCCGAGAAAGTAAAAGACTTTAGAGGATTGTATAGATTTCACGAGTACAAAGGGCCGGATAAAGGGATTTATTCCCTTGATGTCAGTGGAAATGTTAGGATTCTTTTTAGGTTTGATCCACCGGATGCGTTTGATTTATGGTATGGAGATCCACACGGAGAGCAGATAAGAAATATTATGGGATCAGGAAAATGAAAACTGAAAACAGAAAAAAGCCGCCGGTACATCCCGGCCAGGTCTTAAGCGAAGGATACCTAAAAGAGAACGGTATAACTATTTCTGAAATGGCCGAAGCGTTGAACATTTCCCGCAACGAAATGGGCAGTATTGTAAACGGCAAAAAGCCGGTTACGAATGAGATTGCCATTAAGCTTGCCAAGGTTGTCGGCAATACGCCTGATGTGTGGATTCGTTTACAAAGTAAATATGACTTTTGGTATCATCAAGACAATATGCCGAAAAAATTAAAAGACCACCTCGACCGTTTTGCAAAAAGCTTTGCAAAAAAAGCTGCTCTATAGGTTTATTACTTAAGAGAGCCAATGAAAAAAACAAAAGATTACGAAATCAGCAGTGGAAATGTTTTTAAGGATATGGGCTTTCCCGATCCTGAAAAAGAGTTAGTAAAAGCTCAAAATTCCTTAAAGCTTTTCCGTAGTCTCAAAGAGACAAAAGACCGCCGCAAAACGCCACGCCGTTAAACTCACCTAATTCATTCTTTCAAAATAACTTCAGAGGTATGGGGACTAGTCCCCACTTGTTATTTCTGCTTGAGTACGCCATAACTATATATAGGCAGTACGAAAGACAGAATGACAAAAGCAGAAATCCGAATCGGTTGGTATCAAGTATTTTTTAGTGTGCTTGTGCTTTGGGGTTTGAATAACGTTCTCATACGTTATGCCGCCACAGTTCTTGATGCGAACGCTATTATTTATTCCTGCTCTTCTTTCGTAAGTAGCGCGGTAATTCTTCTTTTAATTGCGGGTAAAGGGCCGCTTGCTCGTGAAACCATGCGATCCATCGACACATGGGGATACGGCCTTGTATTGCTCCTGAATTATTTAATTGTCTTCGTCCTTTTTTCCTACCTCACATCGACCGAAGGCAGTCTATTACAGAGAATCAGCGCCGTTTTTAGTTTATTGGTCGGTTGGGTTTTTCTGAGCCGGTCGCCGAGTAAAGGCCAGATCATAGGAACAATGATTGTTCTTTTCGGTATCGTCATGGTGTGCCGAGACCTTCCAAGCGAAGATAAAGGAATCATCTATCTTTTGATGATCCTTGAAGGTGGATTGTTGACCGCTAGAACGTTTATTGCAGAAACCCACCGACCACATAAACAAGCCGCGTCAATGGTTCACGATCCGCGCGCTCGTTGTCGCGTGATCGGTTTTGTCATGCTGGTTATTAGCATCTTGTTTTTATCCATCCTTCTCCTTTTTGCTCTGGCCCAAAATACAAACCCGGAATCTTTAAATTTTCCGGGCTTGCCAACGCTTCAGGATTTTAGACACGCCCCTAGTATTTTTGTAGGGCTTGCCGCTGGTGTGTTGTTTATGGCTCCAGTTCGTTACATTGAGTTTTCAAGCGCGAGCGTAATCAAAGCAGAAAACTTTGTTGCGGTAAGTTGTCTTTCATCCCTAGCCACTTATTTTTGGGAATGGCTTTTAGAGCCGTACACAGAAATGAGCGTGGACGCTGTTTCAAATACTGATCTTTGGGCAATGGTGCTTATTACAATCGGTGCAATTATCGCGGCAGTCTCTGCTGCGAAGAAGACAGAAACCGCGCCGTGGACGGATTACCTTGAACCGAGACCACAAGACCCCGCTGCTATAAATGATTCGCGTGAAATTGTCTTAAATTCGTTGAAGCATTACAACGACAATGAACAACAAACGGCAGACGTTTTGAACATACCGTTTCCAATTCTTAAAGCTTTACTTGAAGATAAAAAAGGAATTCTGGCGTTCAAATCTCATATTCTTAAAAATATTGGCCGGTCTTACCGTCAGAATGTCACAACGAAAGACGGCCTAACCGGTCTTTATCGCCGTGATTCGTTCAAGGCGTTTGTAGAAAATCTGCTCTTAAAGAAAACAATATTCAGTTTGCTTTATATCGACCTCGACAAGTTCAAGCCGGTAAATGACCAATACGGCCATGATGCAGGAGACGCGGTTTTAAAAGAGGTTGCCGACAGATTGGAAAATCTGACTGTAAAGAAAAAATTTGTGGCCCGATTGGGAGGGGATGAATTTTGTATTGTGTTGTCGGGAGCTGGAAAAAAAGAAGCTGAGAAAATAGCCGCCGAGGTTTCAAAAGTAATGGCCGTGCCTTTTGACGTTTCCAGCGTGGCCGATGTAATTTGTATCGGTGCGAGTGTCGGCGTTGCGACCTATCCCGAAGACGGCAAGGCCTATAAAAAGCTCATGGAAACAGCCGACAAAGGCATGTATCAAACTAAGAAATCCAACCAATAGTTTGTATGACATTTATTTTTTCTTTTACATATCATATCCGGTCTCCTATTATTTTTCTGATGGGTGTTATAACCCATACGGAGAGGTTAAGCGCTAACCTCGAACAATAGGCGCCGTTTTTTGGTTTGAGACCGGGAAACGGCGTTGTATGTCCAAGCCGTTAGGCTAAAGAACGTCGTACTGTTCTCCGTAGCAGTTATAACTTCCCGGTCACCTCATGGGGTGACCACTTGTTGTAACAAGTAGGAAAACTCTCAACATGGCAATAAAAGCCGAGGACAAACTTTTAGGCTCTAGGATTAGAGAACGCCGTCAGTATTTTGGTTATTCACAACAAAAACTAGCAGATGCCCTTGATGTTACTTATCAACAGTTTCAGAAATATGAACTTGGCCAAAATAAAGTTGCTGCTACCAGCTTGGTAAAAATTGCAGAGTTTCTAAAAACAGATTCAAATAAATTACTTGGCTCTTCTGAATCGAAGATATCCCCATTGAACAAAGAAGAATTAGCGTTACTTCGATATTTTAACAAGATGAAACCGGCATCGAGGGAAATTATTGTTAAGTTTGTAAAAGGGTTGCAGCAAAATGGTAGATGACCAGACATTGAATACTGTATCGAAAACCGGAACCGGTTATTTAAGCAATTCCACCAGCGTACATCGTAAGCTGGAAGAATCGGCCCAGATTGAATTGACCGAAGAAAATATAAAAGTTTTTGAACTTTGGGCCAGGATAGAACGCCCGGAATCGAAGTCACAGGCTTTTAAACTTTTAGAGATTCTAGGCAATAGATAGGCAAGCATTTATTTTCAGTTTCATTTGTCATTTCCCGAAATATTCCTTCATTCCTAACCGATAACCCTTACCGGCCCTCTTTTGTTTCCCCAAGACCGGTAAGGGTTATCGGTTAGAAACAAAGAAAGTAGAAAAAATGACAAATGAAACTGAAAATAAATCAAACAAGCCAACTCATAAAGCTTGGCATGTGAAGCCATCGGCACAAGAAGGCGCAAAGGGATTTTGGAATCCTATCGGCGTTGCTTGGCCTTGGAACAATGGCGAAGGTTTTAACGTTCAACTAGATTGTGTACCTGTGGATGGTAAATTTAAATTGAGTTTGATCAAAGATAAAAAGGAGCAACCAGAGACAAAAGAGTAAATCACTCAACAAGAAAAGAGCGGGGTAACTCGCTCTTTTTTTTGCATTTTTATTTATTAAAATGCTGTAAAATTCTTGGTGCGTAGACATGGCGGAAGCGCTAAATCTGCGTAAAGGGTGAAAAACGTGGGGTCATAAATGGTTCTATGCTTTTTCTGGGAGCGGTTCGCCGCTCCCGTCCTAGTCCTTTACGCTACCGTTTTACTAAGTAATAAATTCATCCTTTTGAATTAAACTTTGGCTGTTTGGGTGCCAGTGCCCATATAAATAACGTTTGCGTAGCAAACTACATTTTTATTTCGTTGAGGGTTTAGGCCCTCTTTTTTTTGGTATTTTCGTGAACTTAACAGACTTAAAAAATATGGCGACGGCAAACCGTGCCGAGGAAGAAGCCGCCCAACAAGATCAAGAATTAGTGCCAAACCTTGAAAGAGTTTTTAGAGTGGTTTGTTGGTTGAGTTGGCGTTTAGCTTTAGCTATTCCGGTGGTGGGAATATCGGCTCTATTAGCTTTTTTTAAGTTGATAGCTGAATCGGTTGAAAACGGAATTTTCCGTCTGGTTTTAGTTTCCGGTGCTTCGGGTTTTATTATTGTTGGAATCGTTGCATATTTTATAGATGACCTTTTAAAAACAAAAATAAAAAGTTTTAGGTTGGTTGTTGTTTCAAAACCTGACCTTAAAGTTTTAAAGCCTGATTTCATCGTATTGGTAAAAATTGCGTG